>Ga0182027_10005326_pt1 | contig 19595 bp, 17 predicted proteins | sample 712E1DmetaG_FD_121300 | JGI IMG/M metagenome (GOLD analysis project Ga0182027, IMG submission 121300) | Permafrost microbial communities from Stordalen Mire, Sweden - 712E1D metaG (Illumina Assembly) | ecosystem: Environmental > Terrestrial > Soil > Wetlands > Permafrost | place: Sweden...
ATGACGGCATTGGTGGGAATTCCGAGTTCGACAAATTTCGTGCCGTTGTAGAGCGGCAGGTAAAGGAGATATTCCCGTTTGCCCGGGATTAGATTTTCCACGAGAGCCACTTTGTTGATCTGCGCGGTGGGCTGCCCGACGGCGAGCCAGCGCCAACCTTTGTCCATTTTCACATACAAATCGAGTCCGCTTTTGCCGATGGCCGTCATGTTCGGAAGATACAGCCAAGGGTCGGTGAGCGCCCAGCGCGCGTGAATATTGGTTGCGTCGGTGACGAAGCGCACGCAGATGCCGGCGGAGTCGCGGCTCAAATCCCAGACGGGTTTGCGCACCAGGCCTTTGGCCCGAGCCGGCAGGCGGTCGTAAAAATCTTTGGTGTCATTCCAGCCGCGTCCTTCGACATTGAGCTGCCGGATATCGAACCAACGATTTGTCCCATCCGAGCGGACGGGAGTGAGCGGGGAAGGCGATGTTTGTTCCATGGCGAAAGTTGCCGGCAAAAAAGATAAAAATCCAATGACCAGCGGGTATATTTTCAGAGCATTGATTTTCTCAAATAATAAGCGCATGCAAAAACCAACCTTCCCCCTGTTTTGCCGACATTGTCAATTTCCAAACGGCGATTCAACCACCATCGCCCGGGGGATTCATCACGGGCTTCCCGCGAGTCCATTGGGCAAATCCTCCCGGTTGACAATCCAGGGATGATTCAACAATTCCGCCGTGTTGGTATTTGAGGCCAGGCTCCATTTATTGTTCCAGCACATGAAAAATGTCGTTCGGGGGAAATCCTTCTGCACTCCCTGAATGAACCGGAGATAATCATAGTCGCCCGGGGGATTGCTGGCCGCGTGCGGCCCGAATTCCGCAAACCCAAAAGGTTTTTTGATTCGCGCCATCTTCGCGTAGCCCTTGATGTGTCTGGCATCCACGAAGTCCGTGTAGGCGTCGAGGCCGACCAGATCCACATAACGGTCGCCGGGATAATAAGCAGCTGTTTTACCGCCGCTGCCCGGCGAATAAACCCAGAGCAGGTTGTCCAAGCCCTTTGTTTTTGTGAAATAGTCGAACATCTGCCGCCACAGTTTGATGAACGTCGCCGGGTCTTTGCCGCCCCACCAAAACCAGTTGCCGTTCATCTCGTGAAACGGCCGCCACAGCACCACCACGCCGGCATCCTTGAGCTGCTGCAAACCGTCGGCCAGTTGATCGAGTTCATTCAGCCAGCGAACATGCGTCTCGGACGAGGGATCGAGCAGGGCGTTCAAATCAACGTCCTTGTCACGCAGTCCGCCGCTCGCATTCGTCCGGGCGGGGTTGTAAAGGTGCGCGCTGATGGTAACCAGGCCGCCCTGTTTCCAATACCCGATGACCGCCTGATTCGGAGCGTCGTGGGTGAGGCTGAGGCCGTTTGTGGCAAAGTCGGCATAATCCACCCCCAGGATCGCCGGCCAGTGCCCCGTCCGGTTGTGAATCTCAGTCATCAAACGCAAACTTGCTCCTTTCCCGAAATCGGAGAACTGGCCGGACAGCACACGCTTGTTGGTGCGCCTCTCAAGGCTTTGAACATAGCGCAGAATGGCTTTTGCCCTGGCATTTGACTTTGGATTGGCGGCGGTCTGATGGGTGGTGCGGCACCCGGACGTCAGGATCAGGGCGAGTAAAAGGCAAATGGTATTTTCCGGGAAACGCATCACCAGAGATTATGAAATCACTGCCAGCCAAAGCAACTACGCAGAGCGTCGCGGCAAAAAATCTCGCCTTTGAGCCGGCAATGTCGTAGCAAACGACCCATGCAATTTCACAAAACCACCGGCTTGCTTGCGGCCTTGCTATGCCTGTCCATCGCCCGGCTCCCCGGCCAGGATCTGGCCGGCGTGGCGAAGATCTACCGGCCCAAGCTGGAAACCAACCTCACGGAAAATATCATCCCGTTCTGGTATTCGAAAACGCTGGATCGAACCAACGGCGGTTACCTGCTCAACCACGACATCGAGGGACGGCTGAAAGGTCCGGGAACGAAGATGATTGTGACGCAGGCGCGGATGGTCTGGCTCTATTCACACCTGGCACGAACCGGCCACGGCGGCCGGGAATCTCTGGACGCGGCAGACATCGGCTATCGTTTTTTGAAGGAAAAAATGTGGGATCAAAAGAACGGCGGTTTTTACTGGGAAGTGGACGTCACGGGCGAAAAAATCCTGCGGTCCAGGAAACACATCTACGGTCAATCGTTCGCCCTTTACGCGCTTTCCGAGTATTACCTGGCCACGGGAAAAAAGGACGCCCTCGACCTTGCGACCCAACTTTTCAATTTGATGGAGGCGAAAGCGCACGACAAAACTTATGGCGGCTACCTCGAGTGGTTCAACGAAGATTGGACTCCAGCCCCGCCCGGCGAGACGACTTACATGGGTGATCCAGATTTCAAGCTGATGAACACGCACCTGCATTTGCTGGAGGCCATGACCGCCTTTTACCGGGCGAGCAAGTTGCCACTGGCACGGGAGCGATTGCTGGAATTGATCGCCATCGAGAGCAATGCCGTGGTCCGCAAGGGCCTCGGCGCCTGCACGGACAAGTATCAGCGCAACTGGGAACCGGTGCTCACCGGCGACTACGCGCGGGTGTCTTATGGCCACGACCTGGAAAACATCTGGCTGCTGAATGACGCCTGCGACGCCGCGGGGATTTCAAATTATCCGCTGCTTGACCTTTATCGCGCGTTGTTCGATTACGCGCTGAAATATGGCTTTGACGAGGACCAGGGCGGTTTCTTCACCTCCGGCCCATTCAATCAACCCGCCCAGAACCGCGGGAAAAGCTGGTGGGTCCAGTCAGAGGCCTGTGTCAGCGCGCTTTACATGTATCGCCTGACGCATGACGCCAAATATCTCCGCGTGTTTGAAAAAACGTACGACTGGATCGACAAACACCAGGTGGATTGGAAAAATGGCGAGTGGTTTGACACCATCATGCCCGACGGCACTCCCGTTGGCGACAAGGCGCAAATCTGGAAATCCGGTTACCACAACGGACGGGCTATGATGGAATGCCTCGAAATTCTCAAGGCGCAAAAGTGATTGCGACCCCGGCTCATGCCACCCGCTGCCCCCCCAGTAAAGGGCGTTGTGACATCCGCAGCCAGAAGAGGTATGCGGATGAAGATCAGGGTTTAACGATCAGCACACTGCAATGGGCCTGGTCGCTGATGCGGTCGGCGGTATCGCCCAGCAAACGTCCCCACAATTCAGAATGATCGCTGTGCCCGACGACAATCAAGTCGTAGCCGCCTTCACCGGCGAAATGCAAAATGGTTTTGGCAGCGTGGCCCCGGCGTGTTTCACAGCGTATGGCAATTCCGTGCCCGGTCGCCGCTTCCTGGATTTCCCGCGAACGTTCCTTGAAATATTCATCCGCCGCTTCCGCCTCGGCTTCAAATTCTCCGGGCAGGTCGGAGTGACGCGGCATCAACTCACGCACCCAGAGGGCACAGAGGTCGGCGTTGAATTCCTTGGCCAGCACCGCCGCGCGATGAAGCGCGGCCTTGCCGCCTTTTGAGCCGTCATAGCCCACAAGAATTTTTTTGAACATAACGCTTCACTTTCCAGTTTGCGCCGGCTGGCGCGGTTTTTTGTCGTTGATTCGTTCGCTGTAAATTTTGCCCCATTCAACCATCGTTTCAATTGTCGGCTGGAAAAATTTTTGCGCAATGAGCGTCGGCACGAACGCGCTCAAGATCACGACCGTGACAAACACGGTGTATTGCGATTGATCAATGATTTTGTTTTGCAGGCCGAACAGCGCGGAAATCGTGCCGAAGGTCAAGCCAGTCGCCATGAGCAACGTCGTGTAATTTGCCTCGCGGTTGCGCATGTAAAAAACCTTCGTGGACGGCCATACCCCGATGATTTTCGTCACCATTTTTATCAGCAACAAAATCGCTATGAGTCCCAGCGATGCCCACAATGCGGGCAGCGAAACAAAAAGCCCGGCCTTGATGAAATAAAACGGTGTGAAAATCGTGAATGCGATGCCGCGCATCCGGTGAACGAGCGTTTTATCGCGCAAAAACACGCCCGCGACAACGAGGCCGACGAGATAGGCGGGCAACACCGCTTCGCTTTTGGCCGTGGATGCCAGCCCGCCGAGAAAGAACAACACGAAGAAGATGAATTTCACCTCCGGTTCACTCACGCGCGTCGCGCCCAGTTTGGTGATAATGAACTGGGTCAACCTTGGCATGAACCATAACGTGACCGCCGTGACTATGATAAAGACGAGCAACCAGACGTCGTAGCTGGCGAAGAGTGTACCCAGCGCCAGCACCGTTCCCAAATCGGTGATAAAACATGCAGCTAGGATGGTCTTGCCCATCGGCGTTTGCCCAAAACCACCTTCAATCATCACGGCATAAACGACGGCGACCGAGGTCGTTGAGAGGGCGATGCCGGCGATTTGCGCCTGATGCAGTGGCCAGCCGAGCACGAATTGCGCAAACATCCACACCGCCAGAAATGGCAACAGAAAGGACAAAACACCAATCGTCATGCTGGCGCGCAGATGGGCGCGAAGCGAGACCGGATCAATTTCCGCGCCAGCCAAAAAAGTGAGCACACCGCTGCCGAGCATTGCCAGAAAGTTTGTCCAATCCGTTGTTGGCAAAATGTGCTGGCCACCGACGAAGTGGATGTTGCCGGCGATGACGCCGACGAGAATCTCGATGAGAGCCACGGAAATACCGACGCGGATGGAAACCAGGCTGGCGATGAACGCCAATCCCATCCAGATGGCCGCTACAAACCAAATGTTCTCATGCATAAACAAACTCCTGCGAATGAATTGTCCATTCGTAGGAGTCATTAGCCCGAAAACAATCCGGCGGTTTTCCCTTGGACAGGAAAGGCAAACTCCATTGCCACGAAAATTTATAACGAAATACTGGCGCGTCAGCAACGTATTTCTAAGTCACCCGCGCACGCTTTGGAAAGCGCGGCTGCATTTGTGAAACGCAGTGATTACGCAGCCAACCGCGGGAGTTGACGCTCGATTTCCTCGATCCAATCGTTGCCGGGAAGCGCGTAGGGACGGAACGTTTCGAGGTAGCCTTCGCGGTCGTTGTAAAGGAGCGCGCGGTGGAGTCCGAGTGTGCTGGCGTTCGGAGCGTCAATCAGGCTGGCAGAATCGCTGGCGCTCATCTGGAAAAGCACGCGCATCTCAAATTCACTCGTCAGTTTCCGGCCCAGAAAACGGTTCACGTTGTTGTAGGTGTCGCAGGTGGCGATGACATGAAATCCATAACCCGGTCCTTCGTTGATGAGATTTTGCAGCACGGCGGCAGGTTGAACGGCTTTGGAATCGTCGGCGGAAAAACCGAATTCGTCCTCCTGCCGGAGTTTTTTGAAATTCTGCAGACCGTGAATGAACAAAAACGTCTCCGGCGCCTTGGAAGACCGCTCCTTGCCGGCCCGGTTTTTCAATTCCTGCGCCAGACCGCCCATTGTTTCCGCAAGTTCACCGGGTCTGACCTGGACAATTTCGTGCGGGATGACGCGTATGACACGCTCCAAAAACTCGCGTTGCGGGAAATTGGGCGGCGTGCTGTCGAGCATGAGAAATCTTACGGTCCCTTTCGGATACTGCGCAGCCAGCGATACAAGCGCGACGGACAAAATCGTCAACGCGGGTTCCTCGCTTTGGCCGACAATCAGAAGGTTGCTGCCGCTTTGCCGCCGGAAAGCCGCCTCGGTCGGCCCCTTGATTGAGTTCGGCGATCCCAACCAGATGCGCGCCTGAGCCGGCGGCTTGACGGATTTCGTTTGGAGCTGTTCGCGCAGCAAGGTGTTTTCCCGCACATCCGCCGGCGCATTGCCTTCAAACACAAACGGGCTTCCATACTTGCCTGCGCCCTGGTCGGCGTGCTCGCGGATTTTTTCAAGGAAACGATCGCGCACATCTTCAGGCTGCCACACAGTCTGGAACGGACTGTTGCCCTCAATGGAACCCGAAGCGTCGTTGTAAATGCCTTCGCCGGGGCGCGACAGGAGGCGCGGAGCCGGGTTGTCCTGATCCATGATCAAATAGGCGTCCGCTTCGTTGCACATGAGCGCGATGCGGATGACCATCTGGCCGATGGTGGCGCGGGCGAGTGTGTAGGCGCCGCCAAGCGTCTGCGAACCGAGCAGCACGTGAATGCCAAAGGCGCGGCCCTGACGGACAATCCGGTCGAGCAAAACAGCGGCGCCCTGCGAAACGCGGTCTTCCTCCACAAAATATTCCTGAAACTCGTCAATGATCAGCAACGACCGCGGCATAGGCTCGGTTCCGCCCGCCCTTTTATAACCGGCGATGTCTTGCACACCCAATTGGCGGAACAAATCGCCGCGCCGGCGCAATTCCGCGTCCACGCGCTCCAGCACGCTCAAGCCGAATTCGCGGTCGCTTTCGATGGCGACAACTTTGGCATGGGGCAGCCTGCGGTTGGCGTAACACTTGAACTCCACGCCTTTCTTGAAGTCCACGAGATAAAACTCGACCTGTTCCGGGCTGCACCAGAGCGCGAGGTTGGTGATGATGACATGGAACAAGGTGGATTTGCCGGAACCGGTTTTGCCGGCAATCAACGCGTGCTGACGCGTGCCTTTGCCGATTTCAAGATACTGCAGCTTGGTGGCGCCGGTGCGGCCGATTGGGACGCGCAGTTCATCCGTCGTTTCAACGGTCCAGAGCTTGGATGGCTGGGGCGCGACCTGTTCGAACGGCACCTCGACACGGTTTGAATCCCTGCCGCTTTCGCCCACGCGATGCAGAAAATCCGTGACGAACTCCGGCGGCGGCGGGGCATCGAGCGTCAGGCGCGTTCCGTCAAGCGGATTGCCTTGCAATTTGAAACCGGTGTCGGTTCGGACGAGACAAATGCTGTTCTTTCGGAGTTCATCGGCGACGAAACCCTGCGGCAGGGCATGCCGGCGATCCCAATGTATCAAGGTGAACACGCCGCAACGGGCGCCGCTGGTAGCAATGTTGATGAGTCGCCGGCCGGCCGTTTCGCTGAAATTCACCGGGAAATCGGCGATGACGAGGAAGTGATATTTCTCCGCAATCGCGCCGGCCCGGGCGTTGTATTCGGCAATCGTTTCATACTCGTTGCGGAGATACATCTGAATGACCTTTTCCATGTGTTCATTCAACTCCGCGAGCTTTTCTTCGAGTTGATTCGTCTGTGTCCAGATGCGGCTGTTGATGTGGCTCTCCTCATAATCAGCCAGGTGCATGAGGCCGGCGAAATTTTGTCCGAGACCAACTGGATCAAAAATCGTGAAATTCAGCTTGCCCGGCGGATGGGCTGAAAGAAGGCGGAAAATGACGTTGTTGATCGCGGCAATCGCTTCATCACCGCCGGACTTTGTTGTTTCAAAAAGGATTGAGCCTTGTTCCGGACACTTGAGCAGCATGGGAACGGAAAAATTGGCCGGAAACGGGAGAACCAAACGTTTATCCTTTGGCGCAGGCTCGGCGAGTTTGGTGATGTCCACTTTCATGCTTCCGAATTTCGCTGCATTTTTGAATTCTTCCGGGAGCGCCCGGCTTTTCCAAACCGGCTGTTGCCATTCAGGAAAAAGCTCCTCTGCCGCAGTGCCGGCTGCGTGCAGGGTTTCGTGAATTGGCCGTATGCAATTTTCCCAATCCGCCCGGAGCGCCTGCCAGCGGGACTGCTGCTCATCATTGAGTTTCGACATTTGCGCCTCGTGGGCACCGGCAAGCTGTTTGGCGCGCACGTCCGCTTCCTGTCGCGGGAGTTCGACGCTTTTCCTGTGGTCGCGTTCAAGCCTGGCATTTTTCGCGCGGTGGAGCTGTTCGTTCTTTTGCAAAATATTGAAGGCCTTTTCATCAACCGCCTCCGCCCGGAGAGCGCGCGTGTCCAAAGCCCGCTTCGTCGTCTGCTTCCACTGTCGATTGATGCTGCGGGTGGTGTTTTCGAATTTGGTTCGGATTTGTTCCTGTTCCTGCAGGCACCGCGACTCGGCTTTTTCGAGACAGGCATCGTGCAATCGTCTTGCCTTTGCCAGGTCGCGCGCAATCACACTGGCAATCGGGCCGGCTTGGTGTTTCCCAAACTGATAAATCGCCAGAACAGCCACAAAAAGAATACCCAATGCCGTGCCCACCGCGTTATTGGGGATGAAATTCAAGCCGGTTTGACCGGAAACAACGGATGAAGCGATAAAAACCAGCAGCAGCACGATGAACAACAACCAGATCGGGAAAAATCTGAAAATCTGCGGCAAAAGAATTTTTTTGAAACTGCCCAGCTTTTCGCGGATGGGATCAGGTAAACGGCGGAGTTCCTCCAGCAATTGATATTCGTCCGGGGATAAATCAGGTTCAGGCCATCGCCGGCGCGGAGAAATCATCCTGCGGAATTTGCCGCAGCCGCGAAAGGCGCTTTTGACCGCTTTCTCCAGCGGTTCAAAAACCTCGCGGCTCTCGGCCAGTCTCGTGTTGAAATCCTCCCAAGTCACGGCGGCGTTTGCCAATTCCGCGTCGCGGTCGCGCTCCGCCTGTGTCAGGTTTTCCCGAATCCTACGTTCGAAGCCGCCGATGCCCTCCCGAATTTGTTTGCAGGCCGCGGTATGTGCATGATTGATCCGGGTCTTACGACTTTCGAATTTGGAGCGCCACTTGTCTTTTCCCGCCTCAAAGGCGGCTTCTACATCAGCAAGACTTTCGGTCAGCCACGATGCTTGTTTCTCCTTGTCTGATTCAAAGGCTTTGGTTTCGGCGGCAAACCTGGCCCGAAACTCGTCGTTGAGTTTCCCCTCCCGGGCGGCAAAATCCTGGATGGCACTTTTGAGCCGATCCAAAAGCGCAAGCGTTTCATTGACTCCCAAGTGGCTACTCACAATCTTTCCTGACTTTGTTCAAGACTTCGTCCAATTGTTCAATTGCCGTGACAGTCCTGTCCACATTGACAAAGAGTTCGGCAATATATTGCCGCTCGAACTCCCGGGTTTTGGCGTCCCACCAGTGATTCTTGGTCTCATCCCATTGAACTGCAAGTTCCTTCGTGAGCGCCATCAGCCGGTTTTTGGTTCCACCCAAGTTCATGGCCGCTTTCCCTTTCCCGCGTTTGCCCCGATTTCCCTTCCGACCGGGGCGGCTGAAGTCCCCGGTCGGGCAACGTCGGCATAGGCTTCCAGCGTCCTCACCACTCGGGCAAGATAAGCCACTGCGCGAGCCATGTCCCTGGCCAGAAACCACTGCAATTGGTTCACTTGTTTCAAAAGCGGATCCGTGCGGTTTTCCAGCCCCCGGTCCCACTTTTTCAGGATGGCCACTTTGGCCCTGGCCTCCCGGTTTGCGCGTTCCGCCTGTTGCATCGTCATCAGGTGCAACGTTGTAGATTCTTGAAATTGGGAAAGTCGGGCGCTGGATAAGTCAGCCCGGGCTTTCTCCAGTATCCGCTCCCGCCGGCGCGTTTCAGCCGCCCAGTACCGACGCCGATCCATCTGCACCCAGACCTTGGCGCGGAGCACCTCGTCGCACGCCTCCTCCAAAACAACGCGTGCCCGGTTTTGAAATACAATCAAGTCGGCCCGGAAAGATTCCACGGCTTCAACAGAAGTGACTTGGGCGCGTTCAGCCATGAATAATCAGTGTTGTTGCAGATATTCCTCGATGCGCTGTGCTTTTCTCAACAGGTAAGGCGTGTGTTCCTTGGACAACTCGACAAATTTCTTCAATGCCTTCATCGTCACTCTGAACTCCTCGGCAAATTTTTCATGCTCCTCATCCTGCCACGTGTCCCCCAGCGCGGTAAAACGGGCCTGGAGCAGAATCAGCCTGTTTTCCAAGTCGGTGTTGAACCGTTGCAGTTCGTCGGCGAATCGCCGCACCTTTTCCGGATCCATGATTGCTTGCGACATATTTTTCCGATTCGTTGGGCTTCTTTACGCCCCGCCTGATTGGCGGCTCACAAGCAAAAACCTACCACAACCATCATCCGCCGACAATCATTCTGAAGTCCGGTAGTAGGCCAGTTTAAACTAAAATCGGTGGGGCGAGACACCGGAGACATTCTGATTGAAACTGCAATGCTTTCTTGACTCGCCGCATTTCACTTTTATCATGCCCGTTCAATTTTATGGCGAAAATTCAAAATATTCTGGCGCGCGAGATTCTTGATTCGCGCGGTAACCCCACGGTGGAAGTTGATGTGACGTTGTGCTGTGGCGCATTCGGGCGCGCGGCAGTGCCAAGCGGCGCGAGCACCGGCGAACACGAAGCCATCGAACTCCGCGATGGCGACAAAAAACGTTTCGGCGGCAAGGGCGTCCAGAAGGCCGTCAAGAACGTCACCGACGTCATTGCGCCCAAACTCATCGGCCTCGACCCGTATGATCAACTGACGGTGGATGCGACCATGCTCAAGCTCGACGGCACGGAAACGAAGTCGAAACTCGGCGCGAACGCCATCCTCGCTGTATCGCTGGCGAACGCCAAAGCCGCCGCCGCCGGATTAAACCAGCCGTTGTTCCGTTACCTCGGCGGGCCGGATGCCAAAGTGTTGCCCGCGCCAATGTCCAACGTCATCAACGGCGGCGCACATTCGGATGCGCCGATTGATTTTCAGGAATTCATGATCATGCCGCTGGGCTTTTCCAGTTTCAGCGAAGCCTTGCGCGCCAATGTGGAAACGTTTCACGCGCTGAAATCCGTTTTGAAAAAGAAAGGTTTCAGCACCGCTGTCGGCGATGAAGGCGGGTTCGCGCCCAAACTCGGCAGCGTGGAAGAAGCTTTGGAAACCATCATCCAGGCCATCAAGGACGCGGGTTACAAGCCGGGCAAGGACATTTATCTGGCGCTTGACCCGGCAGCGTCCGAGTTTTACGTCGGCAACGCCAAATATACCTTCAAGAAAAGCACCGGTAAAACCGTCAGCGGCGACGACCTCGTGAGTTTTTACGCCAAATTGGTTGCGAAATATCCCATCGTCAGCATCGAAGACGGCTGCGCAGAAGACGATTGGACGACTTGGAAAAAGCTCACCGACAAGCTCGGCGACAAAATCCAACTTGTCGGCGACGACAATTTTGTCACAAACATGAAGTTCCTACGGAAGGGAATTGACTTGGGCGTGGCCAATTCGATTCTCATCAAATTGAACCAGATCGGTTCGCTTACCGAGACGCTCGACTGCATCGAACTGGCCAAGACGCATGGTTACACATCGGTCATCAGCCATCGTTCCGGCGAAACCGAGGACGCGACCATCGCTGACGTTGCTGTGGCGACCAATTGCGGCCAGATCAAGACCGGTTCGTTGAGCCGCTCGGATCGTCTGGCAAAATACAATCAACTTCTGCGCATCGAACAGTTGCTCGGCAAGAACGCGGTCTATGCCGGCACCAGCGCGCTGCCAAAGGGAAGATAAAATTTGCTTTTTAAAACATATTGGGCTAAATACGGCCCCAGAAAGGTCAACTTATGAAAAAATTATCAACCATTGCAGCACTCGTCATCGGCGTGGCAGGCATCAGCTCCCAAGGGGCCGGGTTTCAGCTCTCACTGACCCCGGACATAGCCATCCAACCCAAGACAACGACCATCAGCGGCGTGTCCCTGGACATTTGGGGTGAAAACCCGCAGCACAGTTTTAACTTTGGTTTTGTCAACGGCAGCACGGGGGAAAGTTCCGGTTTCAGTTGGGCGCTCATCGCCAACTATGATGACTCTTACACCGGCGTCCAATGGGGACTCGTCAACATCAGCCATAAAAGCTTTGTCGGTTGGGAGGACGGTTGGGTCAATTATTCCCAAGGATACTTCAAGGGTTTCCAGTCCGGGCTGGTGAATGTTTCACAGGAAGCCCATGGTCTCCAGTGGGGCGTTGTGAACTATACCGAAAGCCTCAATGGCGTACAGATTGGGTTGGTAAACGTGATCAAAGACAACCCGTGGTTCTCCGGATTCCCGGACAAACTGGCCACCGGATTCCCCATCGTCAACTGGTCGTTCTGACGGACACAAGCGGAAGCACTGATTTAAAAATCCACCGGAAGTCAGGAAACTGACTTCCGGTTTTTTGTTTTTTGGGAGGGACGGCGTGCCGCCGTCCCCAAATTTGGGTCGCCGGCACCAGCGCGTTGCCGAAGGGGCGGTGATCGGTAGGGCTCGCAGTCCTCTGCGAGCCGAATGGGAAGTCGAACCTCGACCGGCGCGCACACGTAGGGTGACGCACTCTACCAACAAATTTAATAACCCTGTTTTGCCAGCCAGTAAACAATGAACATCAGTGCGACGCAAACCAGCGACATAAGCAACGCGCTGCCGATGAAGAACGACGACGCAGTCATCGCAAAACCGCCGATGAAGGGCATCAACGCTCTTTGCCGCCAGCCATAGATCAGGTAACCGGCGGCAATCGCACTCCAAATCACCGACGCCCACAGATAATGTTCGTTGAGCAAGTCCACGACTTCCCCATTATACTGAAACCCGCCGACGCTGGCCAGCCTCTCTTGACCGGTGGGGCGAGCGTCCCCGCGAGCCGAAAGGTAGGGACATCCCGCCGGCACGGTGCCAAGACATAGGTAACAGTTCAGTGCCAAGACATGGGTTACAGTTTTTGAAGGGTAGCTTGCCGGTGCATATGTGCCGGACGCATGCCGCCGGGATGTCCGCCCCAATCAATGGACGCATGAGGCCATGCGTCCCTACCAAAGATCCGACCAGCCGGCAGGCCCACCCGCCAAACACATCCCCTCTTCCAACGAACTGTTGCTTTGATTTTGAACCGTGTTAAATTTTTCCCATGAATCGCTTCTTCAGCAAGAACCTTGATTTTCGGGGCCGTATGGCGCGCGGCGTCATCGGCGCACTTTGTCTCATCGCGGGCATTGTGGTTGTGGACTACGTGCTGTGGTTGGGACTGATTTTTGTAGTGGCGGGTTTGTTTGCCCTTTTTGAAGCCGTCCGCGGCTGGTGCATCGCGCGCGCGTGTGGCATCAAAATCAAGTTCTAACCGTAAAATTCATTTCTCTTACACCGGCTTTCCTTATCCTGCGCGCATGAATTTGTTGCCGTTTTGGAAATTGCCGGCCTACAAACCTCGAAAATTTGTCCCGCAAAAAATTGACCTCGGCGACTGGTCGCAAATTGCGCCGCTGTTCGACCAATTGGAACGGCGTGCCGCCGGGGCCAACAGCGCTGCCGCGCTGGAGCATTGGTTGTTGGACTGGAGCGAGCTTTCCGCCGCGCTCGACGAGGAATCCTCCCGCCGTTACATCGCCATGACGTGCCACACGGACAATCCGGACGCGGAAAAGGCGTATCTCCATTTTGTCGAAAACGTCGAGCCGCAACTCAAGTCTCGCCAGTTCGCGCTTGAAAAAATTTACGTCGCCCACCTACAACGGGAAAAATTGATCAAGCAACGCTTTCAAGTCTTTGACCGCGACACTAAAAGCCACGTCGAACTGTTCCGTCCCGAAAACGTTCCGTTGGAAACCGGGGAGGCCAGGCTCTGCCAGCAATATCAAAAATTGAGCGGCTCGCTCACCGTGAATTTTCGCGGCGAGGAAAAGACGCTCGTGCAAATGGGACGCCATCTCGAGGAACCCAACCGCGCGCTGCGGCAGGAGGCATGGGAACTTGTGGCGAAGCGGCGCTTGCAGGAAGCGGAAAAGTTCGATGACATTTTCGACCAAATGCTGAAGCTCCGCGCGCAAATCGCGAAGAATGCCGGGTTTGAAAATTATCGCGATTACGCGTTCCGCCGATTGGGTCGTTTCGATTACACGCCGGAGGATTGCACACAATTTCACGACGCAGTGGAAAAACACGTCATGCCCATCGAACGCGAACTGCAAGCGGAACGGCGGCGGCAATTAAAATTGGAAAATTTGCGTCCGTGGGATTTGGCGGTTGACCCACAGAATCGTCCGCCGTTGAAACCGTTCGAGCAGGTGGATGAAATGGTTTTGCGCACGCAGAAAATTTTCAATCAACTGGATAGCGAACTCGCCGGTGGTTTTCAGCGAATGCAGGATCTGCGGTTGCTCGACCTCGACAACCACAAGGGCAAGGCGCCGGGCGGTTATCAATCCACGCTCGCCGAGTCGCGCCTGCCGTTCATTTTCATGAACGCCGTCGGTTTGCAGCGCGACGTGGAAACGATTTTGCACGAGGCCGGCCATGCGTTTCATGCGCTGGCCACGCGTGACGAAGACTTTTACGCGTATCGCAGCGCGCCAATCGAATTTTGCGAAGTCGCCTCGATGAGCATGGAATTGCTCGGCAACGAATTCATCGGGGAATTTTATCCGCCAGATGAAAATGAGGTAGGGTCGGCTCGCCGAGCCGACCGGACGCCTCGGCGAGGCGTCCCTACCAGTTCCGACGCAAACCGCGCGCGGCGGGTTCATCTGGAAGGCATTATCGGTATTTTTCCGTGGGTGGCGACGGTGGACGCCTTTCAGGACTGGATTTACACGCATCCGAACCATGCGCGCGACGAACGGAGAACGGCATGGCTCGAATTGATGGATCGTTTTGGCGGCGACGTGGATTGGTCGGGTTTTGAAAACGCGCGAGCGCATCTATGGCACCGGCAATTGCACATTTTTATTCATCCGTTTTACTACATCGAATACGGCATCGCGCAACTCGGCGCGCTGCAGGTCTGGGCGAATTCAAAACGCGACAAGGTAAGGGCGTTGAACGATTACAAAAAAGCGCTCGCGCTCGGCGGCTCGCGTCCATTGCCGGAACTGTTTGCCGCCGCCGGCTGTAAATTTCAATTCGATGCCGCGACCATCAAGCCGTTGATTCAATTGGTGCGGAATGAACTGTCGAAGCTGAATTGATTCCCACGCAAAGCCGCCAGGGACGCAAAGATGAGGAGTTATTTCAAAATAGCTTTGCGATTTTCGCGCCTTTGCGTGAGGCGTTTCAGACTTCAATTCCGTAGGCCTTGATTTTGTTGTAGAGCGTCTGGCGTCCGATGCCGAGGCGTTTGGCGGTTTCAAGCTTGTTGCCGTTGGTTTCCTTGAGCGTTTGGACAATAGTGTTGCGTTCGACACCTTCGAGAAGGGTGAAACTGGTGTCAGTGCCCTCGCTGGGTTCAACCTTGTCGCCGGCGATGGAAAGGTCGGCTGCACTTACTTCATTGCCTTCGATCATAAGCACGGCCCGTTGGACTTCGTTTTGCAACTGGCGGACATTGCCCGGCCAGTCGAACGCCGTGAGCCGTTCAATGGCTTCAGGGCTGAAGCCGTGAATGACGCGGTTGGCTTGCGCGGCAAAGCGCTTCAAAAACGCGTCGGCCAGCGGCATGATGTCCTCGCGCCGTTCGCGTAACGGCGGCAAATGAACGGAAATGGCGCTGATGCGATAAAAAAGGTCTTCGCGCAATTTGCCGGCCTTGATGGCTTCCTCGGGCTTGCGGTTTGTGGCGACAACGATGCGGCAATTGGTCTTGTAACTCGTCTTGCCGCCGACGGGACGGACTTCCTGATCCTGCAACACGCGGAGCAGTTTGCTTTGCGTGTCCACGGCCATCTCAGAAATTTCGTCCAGGAGCAGCGTTCCACCCTCGGCCAGGCGGAAGAGGCCTTCGCGGTCCATGTGCGCGCCGGTGTAGGCGCCCTTCACCGAGCCGAACAATTCGCTTTCGATCAATTCGCGGGGAAGCGCGGCGCAATTGATTTTGATGATTTTGTTTTTGTTGCGCGGACTCAACATATGAATAAGGTCGGCGATGACTTCCTTGCCGGTGCCACTCTCGCCGGTAATCAAAATTGAAACATCGCTCGGCGCGATGCGGTCGACGGTGCGCACGACTTCACGCATGACCGCACTGCGAAAAATCGGCGCGGCCACGCCGCCGGAGATCATGGTTTCGAGCGCCCGGCGGAGCGTGCTGTTTTCCTCATTCTGTTGTTTGCGCTCGACGGCGCACTTCACATCGGCGAGCAGTTTTTCGTTCTCGAAGGGCTTCGACAAAAAGTTATACGCGCCGCGGCGGCCGGATTCGACGGCCATGCTGATGGTTCCATGGCCGGTGAGCACGATGACTTCGGTTTCAGGCCAGCGCTTCTTGATTTGCGGCAGGAGATCCAGGCCGTCCGCGTCCGGCAATTTTACGTCGAGCAGCACCACATCAGGCGCCTCTTGTGAAAAACATTTTTGCAACGCCGCCCCGCTGCCGGCTTGAGCGACGTCGTATTGTCCCTCCAACACCGATACAAGCAGACTCCGGATGTCCGCCTGGTCATCCACAACGAGAACTTTCGATTTCATGTTTTAAACTTTTGCGCGCACGCCCGATGTTCAGCGTAACGTTCCGTCAGCCATTCGAGATGAAACCGCATACTCAACAAAATCAACAAAAATGGCATCTGGCACGGCGCATTTGATTTTAATTCCATCGTCTCGTCAATCAAACTTCTACTTCGGGAAAACGTTCGCGAATCCGGCGGCGAAGATGTTTCTCGTGCTCCGGCTGCAAACGGCGGCGTGTGATGAGCCGTTGCACCACGTCGAGCAATTCCAGCCAATCCTCCAACGGCGGTTCCGGCACGGATTGCCATTGATCAAAACGCTTTTCGCGCTGAAAAAAAAGCCATTCGCGGCTCACGCGCTGCGCATAAACTTGCAGCTTCACGCCGTCGTCGGTCACCCGTTTCCAACTGATTTCAGCTTTAGGCATGGGGTTGGTTGAATAAGTTAAATAAGTAACTGGTTAAATAAGTGACTGAATGACGGACGCGGCAGTTTTTAAACTCATTTAACTGGTTTAACCAATCACTTATCTAACCCCGCTTACAAATCCACGCTCGCCACGGCCATCGCGGCGATGCCTTCCTCGCGGCCAATGAAACCCATTTTTTCATTCGTCGTCGCCTTGATGCCGATTTGTTTTTCGGAAACGCCGAGCGCAGCGGCAATGCGCTTTTTCATTTCGGCGATGTGTGGATAAATTTTTGGCTCCTGCGCGATGACGGTCGCGTCCACATTCACGATTTTGCCTTTGCGTTTGGCAACTTGTTTTGCCGCTTCCTCCAGAAACACTTTGCTGGGCGCATTTTTCCAACGCGGGTCGGTGTTTGGAAAAAAGTGGCCGATGTCCGATTCGCCGAGCGCGCCAAGGAGCGCATCGCAAATCGCGTGCATGAGCGCGTCCGCGTCCGAATGGCCGTCCAGGCCCTTGGTGTGCGGAACCTCGATGCCGCCGAGGATGAGTTTGCGTCCCGCGACCAGCGCATGAACGTCGTAGCCAATGCCAATGTGCACCATGTCTGAACTATAAAACCAACGCGCTCGACGACCAAGTTTATTTCTCTCCCAACGGCAGCGTGAAGAAAAACGTCGCGCCTTTGCCGAGTTCGCTCTTCACCCAGACCTTGCCGCCGTGGTTTTGGACGATGTGTTTGACGATGGACAAACCAAGACCCGTCCCGCCCTGCTCGCGCGAACGCGCCTTGTCCACCCGATAAAACCGCTCGAACACACGGTCGAGAGATTCCGGCGGGATGCCGGGACCGTCGTCCTGCACAAATACTTCGATTTCATCCGCGTCAGCCTTGCGCCCGCCGATGGAGACCATGCCCTGCCCGCGTCCATATTTGATGGCGTTGTCCACGAGATTGGCGAGAACCTGTTCGAGCCGGTTCACGTCCGCCGTCGCGGTCAGTTCGGGCAAATCGTTGACGAGTTTCACGCCTTTGGCGTCAGCGCGCGTTTTAAAATCGGCCAGAACTTTTTCAACGAGCGGACGCAGCGGGACGGGCTGTAAATTCAATTTTATCCGCCCGGATTCAAGCGAGGAAATGGTGAGCAAATCCTGAATGAGCAAGTCGAGCCGGTTGGCGTTGCGTTCGATGATTTTCAGAAAATGCCCGGCGACTTCCGGATCGTTGCGTGCGCTGTCGAGCAACGTTTCGGCGTAGCCTTTGATGAGCGAGAGCGGCGTGCGGAGTTCATGGCTGACATTGGCGACGAACTCCTCGCGCGTGCGTTCGAGCTGCTTGAGCCGTGTCAGGTCGTGAAAAACCAGAATCGCGCCGAGCCGCCGTCCATCATTGCCATTGATGATGGCGGCGTTGATTTGCAGCCAGCGCTCCTCGAGGCCGGGCAACTTCATTTCATAATCGAGCACGTTGCTTTCGCCGCCAAGCCGTTCGAGCAATTCTGAAACCTCGTGCCGACGCAGCGCTTCGAGCGGTGTCTTACCGCGCAAACCGGCGTTCGTCCCGAAAAGCCGGTGGAAGGCGCGGTTGGCGATGCGGATGCGGCCTTGTTCATCGAGCAGCAAAACACCTTCGATCATGCTGTCGAAAAGCGTTTCCTGCTCGGCAAGCGCGCGTTCCATCGCGGTGTGAGAGAGTTGCTGAAAACTTTCGCGTTCGGCGCGCGATTGTTGTTCGGCGCGGATGAATTTATTGCGCCACCGGAAATGAATTCCGATGGCGGCGGCAACAGCAAGGATGGTCAGGAACGGCCACATAAAACTTCGGGTCTCGACCACGGATTAACACAGATTAACACGGATAAATTTGGAATTCCAAACCCGTTTGAATCCGTGTCCATCCGTGGTTTCTACTCCACAAACCGGTAACCCACGCCGCGGACGGTGTCCAGATGCTTCGACGCCGGGCCGAGCTTTTCCCGCAGCCGGCGCATGTGTGTGTCCACCGTGCGCGTGTCAATGAGGCTGTCGTATTCCCAAACATCGCGCAGCAGATGATCGCGCGACTGCACGCGTCCGGCGCGCTGCGCGAGCATGACGAGAAGTTTAAACTCCGTTGCGGTCAACTCAATCGGCTTGCCCTTCCAACTTGCCAGATGCCGCGGGACGTCAATGAGCAAATCGCCAAAACGCATCTGGTCGTGCGGCTTCTCCACAGTCTGGCCGCGGGAAAGAATCTTTTTGATGCGCAGGAGCAGTTCGCGCGGGCTGAACGGTTTGGTCAGATAATCGTCCGCGCCGAGTTCAAGCCCGAGCACGCGATCAATTTCCGCCGCCTTCGCCGTGAGCATGATGATGGGCACGCGCGCGGTGGTTGGTTCGAGCCGCAGCGTTTTGCAAATTTCGAAGCCGTCCATTTCCGGCAACATCACGTCGAGCACGATCAAGTCCGGTGTTTGTGCGCGCACTTTTTTCAACGCCTCCGCGCCATCCGCCGCCGTGATTACCGCATAACCGGCCTGCTTGAGGTTGAACTCCACAAGCTCGACCGCCTCCGGCTCGTCGTCCACGACCAGAATCTTCGGCTTCACAGTCACCTGAATATCACGCTCTAAATCGTCACACAATTCCAAATCCGTCACGACCGTGTAACGATTGCGTGACAACAATTCTGCTTTTGTCCACGCATGAGGAATGCTTACCCTGCCGCCATGCCAGTTCCGGTCCTCAATATCGCCCAAATGCGCGAATGGGAACGCGCCACCTGGGCCACCGGCCAGACCGAAGCCGAAGTCATCCGCCGTGTCGGCGAAAAAATCGCGGAACGCGCGCTTCAACTGACACATGCCGGGGACGCCATTTTGATTCTGGCCGGCAAAGGCCATAACGGCGACGACGCCCGCGC
>Ga0182027_10005327_pt1 | contig 19594 bp, 16 predicted proteins | sample 712E1DmetaG_FD_121300 | JGI IMG/M metagenome (GOLD analysis project Ga0182027, IMG submission 121300) | Permafrost microbial communities from Stordalen Mire, Sweden - 712E1D metaG (Illumina Assembly) | ecosystem: Environmental > Terrestrial > Soil > Wetlands > Permafrost | place: Sweden...
GGCGTGGATATTGATAACCTTCTTGTCTCACAACCCGATACGGGCGAACAAGCGCTAGAGATCACCGAGACACTTGTGCGTTCCGGCGGTGTGGATGTGGTTGTGATAGATTCAGTTGCCGCCCTTGTCCCTCGTGCGGAAATTGAAGGTGACATGGGCGACCCGACGATGGGCGTGCATGCACGTCTCATGTCGCAGGCTTTGCGCAAACTTTCGGGCGCGATCAATCAGACCAAAACGACCGTGGTCTTTACAAATCAATTGCGGCAAAAGATCGGCGTCATGTTTGGAAACCCCGAGACCACAACCGGCGGTCAGGCGCTCAAGTTTTATGCCTCCATACGTTTGGATGTCCGCCGCATTCAGGCCATCAAGGTTGGTGCAGAGATCATCGGCAATCGTACGCGCGTAAAGGTTGTCAAGAACAAAGTTGCGCCGCCATTCCGTACGGCCGAGTTCGACATTATGTACAACGAAGGCATTTCCAAATCTGGTGACGTTCTCGATCTCGCAACCCAGTTTGAGATCGTCCAAAAGCGCGGTGCCTTTTACTCCTATGGTGATACCCGCCTTGGCCAGGGGCGCGAGAATTCCAAGGAATATATTCGCCAGAATCCCGAACTATTAGCTGAAATTGAAAATACAATCCGCCAGAAAGCACTCAGTGGTGAAGTTGCTCTTCCGCTCAATATGGGCACCGATGGCGCTGATGAACAGGCTGCCAGCTCGACCGCCGAAGAATAAAATTATTAATGGGGGGCGGAAAAACCTTCGCCCCCTAAAAAAAAATTAGGGGTTATGAAAACACACATCACTCCAAAATTCATCAGTCTAGTCGCCTTATTTATGTTCCCTTTAATACTAAATGCCTGCGCGCCATCCTCAACACCGACTTTTTTTGTTCCTCCCACCGAACCTCTTCAAATCATACCGATCATCGCAACCATTGTGACATTACTGCCTACAACGATCCCAACCATTTCTATTCCAACTCCTACTCCAACTTGCAGTAATAACCTGACCTACATCCAAGACGTTACGATCCCCGACGGAACCAATGTTTCAGCTAGCCAGCCCATTAACAAACAATGGTTGGTGAGCAATAGCGGTACCTGTAATTGGGATTCCCGTTATCGTTTCAAATTGATCAGTGGAGACGCCATGTCCGCTCCAGTCGAACAAGCCCTTTATCCTGCCCGAGCCGGTGCCCAAGCCAAGTTAAGCATCCTATTCACAGCACCACAGGATGCGGGTTCCTATCAAAGTTCCTGGCAGGCCGCTGCCCCGGATGGCACAGCATTTGGAGCTGTGGTGTCGATCCAGGTAACAGTTGGGCCTTAATTCAATAAGTTCGAAAATTCGAACTATCATTTCATTAATTTCAAAATACTGATCCATTCCATTCAAGGTCTCCCCCCATGGCAAAGCCTTCCAAATACCGTGAAAGCTTGAAAGAACTGAATGACTGGGTTCCATATTTGCTGAAAAATTCCGGCTTACCGGGTCCGCGAGGTAATCTGGAATTAGCGCAAGTCGTCGCTGAAGAAGGAAACAAAGCTCAATTTGAAAAGTTTTTATCATTTCCGGCTCAGGAGAATACACCTGAAATATTCCTTGTTTTTTGTGGCGTGGTCGGGTTTGGCAAATTAATAGCGAACGGAAATGTTCATTTATTCCCGCGCCTACGTGAATATGCTTCCGATCCGCGCTGGCGTATTCGGGAAGGCGCAGCCATGGCGCTGCAATACGTCGGAGATCGTGACATGAAATTATTAATTAAAGAAATGCAGGTTTGGAGCAAGGGGAATTGGTACGAAAAAAGAGCAGCCGCTGCAGCGTTAGCCGAACCTCGCCTCCTAAAGGACCCAAAGATCATTTCGGAAGTCCTGAAAATATTTGACCAAATCACAGCTGAAATGGAGCTGGCCGGGCATCCGAAAGATGATGCATTCAAAGTCCTACGACAGGGATTGGGTTACTGTTGGAGCGTAGCCGTAGCTTCACTGCCTAAAGAAGGCAAGACAGCCATGGAAAAATGGATAGCGAGTCAAAATACGGACATCCGTTGGGTCATGAAGGAAAACCTTAAGAAGAATCGGTTAATCAAAATGGACGCTGCCTGGGTCAAAACCTGTCAGGCAAAGTTATAAATTTCACGGGTCATTAAAATAGAGCTTGAAACAGCTGTCTAAAGTTGCAAGTCCACGATTAGACGTTCCTCAATTGAGAAAGGCTATTAATTTTTGAACGTAGAAACTTGCTGACAAATGTAACCTGACCTTTGTGACATTTTATACTATAGAAAAATTACTAAAACCTTTACATTAAGTGTAATCATTTACCAAAAGTGTAAAGGTAACAATATGCTTCGAATCAATCGTCAAACGGATTACGCAGTACGCGTAATCTTATCTTTAGCAAAACGTGGTGCGGGCGCTCGACTATCCACCAAGACAATCCAAAATGAAATGTTGATTCCTCCGGCATTGATGATGCGTATCGTTGCGCAGCTGGCAAGGACAGAGTTCCTTAATACATTCCCTGGTCGTGATGGAGGTTTGATGCTGTCTCGTCCTGCCTCCCAGATATCCCTGAAAGACATTGTCGAAGCCTTCGAAGGTCCGATATTGCTCTCCCAATGCCTGCAGGTAAAATGTGAGGGTGATTGTCCCTTCCAATCAAATTGCCCCGTCCGTACGAAATGGGGTCGGGTACAGGTTGCGATGTTACGCGAACTGGCTATGATCACTTTTGAAGATCTATCGAAGGAGGCGTTGGGTATCCCGCTGGTAGCGATGAATTTGGCATAAGGAATTCTTATGTGCCCGAGGGCGCACATAGAATAATATTTCAAGGAGGAGTTATGGATCCAGTTACACTTTCGCGTTTACAGTTTGGTCTTACAACCGTTTATCACTTCTTTTTCGTTCCCTTCACACTTGGCATGGGGTGGTTTGTAGCCATTATGCAGACCCGCTATTACCAAACCAAGGATGAAACATTCCATAAGATGGCAAAATTCTGGGGCAAGTTGTTCCTGATCAATTTTGCGATCGGTGTAGTGACGGGTATTGTGCAGGAATTCCAGTTCGGGATGAATTGGTCGGAATACTCACGCTTTGTCGGAGATATCTTCGGCGCACCGCTGGCGATAGAAGCCCTGCTGGCTTTCTTTATGGAATCCACTTTTCTCGGTATCTGGGTTTTTGGTGAGGGTAAGATTCCTGAAAAAGTACACCTCGCCTCCATTTGGCTGGTCGCCATCGGCTCGAATCTCTCTGCTCTATGGATACTTCTGGCTAACGGTTGGATGCAACATCCAGTGGGGTATGTGATCGATCCGGCCACGGGTCGACCCATGTTGAATGATTTTTTCGCCCTTATTACAAATCCCAAAGGATGGATTTTCTTCTGGCATACCATAGCTGCCGGATTGGCAACTGCCAGCTTTATGATCCTGGGTGTTAGCGCCTACCATCTCGCCCGCAAGAGTAATATCGATTTATTTAAACGCTCTTTCCAAATAGCTGCTATTGTGGGGCTGATTGCCAGCGTTTTAGTCTTTCTCGGCGGACATACTCAAGGCCAATATATCTATCAAACACAACCCATGAAGATGGCTTCGATCGAAGCACTGTGGGATACTGAAACTCCAGCCTCTTTTTCCATCCTGACCATCGGTGATCTGAGCGGCAAGAGAGAAGTGTGGTCATTGCGTTTACCGGACCTCACCAGCTTCCTGGCTTGTAACAACTTTACCTGTACGGTGCGCGGCGTCAATGACATCCAAACCGAGTACATCCAAAAATACGGACCTGGCGATTACATTCCGCTGATGGTCGTTACGTATTGGACCTTCCGCTTAATGATGACCGCCGGGTTCCTGATGATCCTTCTCGCTGGTCTTTTCCTGATTGCCCAGCGGCAACCGATTGAAAACGCAAAATGGCTTAAGTGGGTTCCCTGGGTAATCGCACTCCCTTATGTTGCCAATATGTGCGGTTGGTTATTGACCGAAATGGGCCGCCAGCCGTGGATAGTACAGGGCTTGCTCAAGGTCCAGGATGCTGTTTCTCCCAACCTAACCACCCTTGATTTGTTAATCAGTCTCATCGGATTTGCCCTGCTCTACGGCGTACTGGCAGTCGCAGATGTATACCTGATGAAGAAATATGCTATCGCGGGTCCCGATGCAGCCATGCAGGAATCAGTGGATGTTACTCCTGCGCTTATCGGGACACGAGACTGACCCGGAGGATAATATGTCTCACGAATTTCTCCAAACCCTTTGGTTTATACTGATCGCCGTTCTTTGGATAGGATTCTTCTTTCTCGAAGGCTTTGACTTCGGCGTGGGCATGCTCCTGCCATTTCTTGGCAAGAACGATGTGGAGCGTCGCGCCATCATTAACTCCATAGGTTCCGTCTGGGATGGCAATGAAGTCTGGCTCTTGACTGCGGGCGGGGCGACATTTGCCGCCTTTCCGCAATGGTACGCCACGATGTTTAGTGGTTTTTACCTGGCTCTTTTCCTGTTGTTGGTCGGTTTGATCATTCGCGGAATTTCTTTCGAATATCGCTCAAAAGATCCCAACCCGAAATGGCGGCATACTTTCGACTGGATGATCGCCGTAGGCTCATTCCTGCCTTCACTACTGCTCGGCACTGCATTTGCCAATTTGGTACGGGGTGTGCCCATCAATCAGAATATGACCTATACAGGCAACCTGTTTACTCTTTTAAATCCTTACGGACTAATCGGCGGCCTTACCATGGTTTCAGTGTTCCTCCTCCATGGTAGCAACTTCCTGACATTAAAACTGGATGGCGATTTGCGCGAACGTGCCCGCTCGGCTTCCAAGAAAATATATTGGGTCGCGGCTGCCGCCGTTGTATTGTTGGCGATTACTACTTACATCTTTACGGATATATCCACCAAGATCGGGATAAATCCCGGTGTCATGCCTATCGCTTCGGTTGTGGTTTTGCTGATAACGATCTATTTTATCAACCAAAAGATGGAAGGTTGGGCATTTGTCAGCACAGGTCTCCACATCGTTCTGACCCAGATTGCTTTCTTCACGCTCATGTTTCCCCGCGTGATGATCTCAAGTACGAACCCTGATTGGAGTTTAACCATCTATAACGCCTCATCGTCACAATACACTCTATCGGTTATGAGCATCATCGCGCTAATCTTTGTTCCGATCGTACTAATCTATCAAGGCTGGTCTTATTATATGTTCCGTAAGCGGATTACCGCGGATAAAAAGAGTCTCGTTTACTGAACCATCAGGTCCAATTAAGGGAAGGTCGAAGGGCGTACGGCCACCGACCTTCCGACTTTTTAATATATCAAATTAGTCAAATTTATGCACCGTAGACTCCTATCGCTTACACGCAACTCCCGACTGGCTCTGACTTTAACGATTCTCACAGGTTTTGTAGCCGGAATATTAACCATCGGTCAAGCATACCTGGTAAGCACGACCATTAATGGGGTTTTTCTCGAGAAACAAACACTTGCTCAAATTTCGGTTTGGATGAGATTGCTTTTGCTGGTTATTTTTGCCCGTGGATTCTCGGTCTGGGCCAATGAGTTGTCCGCGAATGCTGTAGCAATCAGAGTCAAAACAGACCTGCGAGAACGACTCTTCGCTCATATGCTGGCCCTGGGTCCTGCCTACAGCCGCGCCGAGAGAACCGGTGAGTTGACCACCGCCGCAGTGGAGGAAATCGAAGCGCTAGATGCTTATTTCAGCCAATACCTTCCACAACTTGTTATCAGCGTCTTAGTCCCTGTAACCATCTTAATTCTAGTCTTTCCCATTGATCCACTTTCGGGGTTTGTTTTCCTCCTGACAGCACCTCTCATCCCCTTTTTTATGTATATGATCGGCCGCGGCGCTGAAGTGGCGACAAATCGCCAATATAAAACCTTGAGCAGGCTTGCAGCCCATTTTCTGGACAGTTTGCAAGGTCTTACCACTCTTAAATTATTTGGCCAGTCTAAAGCCCAGGTTCAAAACATCGCTAAAGTAAGCGATCAGTTTCGCGATATCACTCTCAAGGTCTTGCGGGTAACCTTTCTTTCAGCCTTTGCTCTTGAATTGCTCACGACTCTCAGCACCGCCATCATCGCTGTGGAAGTGGGATTACGCCTGCTTTATGGCCAAATGGAATTTCGTGAGGCTCTCTTCCTACTTATCCTTGCCCCCGAATTTTATCTGCCTTTGCGCCTGCTTGGACAGAGATTTCATGCCGGCTTGGCAGGTACGTCCGCCGCTCAACGTATCTTCAATATATTGGATAAACCTGCGGATATTGGAGAAAAGACAGCTCAGCCCAGCCCAACAAGGCCTAAATTAATCACTCCAGATACACCTTTTTCCTCTCTTCTTCTTTCAAACCTCTCATACACCTATCCGGGCGAGTCTACCGCCGCGCTCAAAAATATCTCCCTGGAAATCCATCCCGGCCAGCACATTGCTTTGGTAGGCCCCAGCGGCGCAGGCAAGTCCACACTGGCTAATCTCTTATTACGTTTCATAAAACCGACCGCAGGGCAAATCTCCATTGACCACGAACCCATATCTGAAATACCGTTTGATGATTGGCATCAAGTGATTACCTGGGTTTCCCAAAAGCCGTACCTTTTTCACGATAGTATCGAGGCTAATATCCGTCTGGGTAGTCCGGATGCGTCCTTTGAAGATGTTATCTCGGCAGCTCGCGCGGCGCATCTTGAAGATTTTATTGAATTCCTCCCTCAAAAATATAAAACCACCATCGGTGAAGGCGGTGCCCGCCTCTCCAGCGGACAAGCGCAACGCCTGGCTCTTGCGCGTGCATTTCTGGTAAACGCACCTATCCTGATCCTTGACGAACCCACCTCAAGCCTCGATCCGGAGACGGAAACCTACATCGAAGAATCCACCCATCGTCTAATTCAAGGGCATACGGTCATTACCATAGCACACCGTCTGAACACTGTTTACAACGCAGACCAGATCGTCGTGCTAGAAGAAGGTCGCATTGCCGAATCTGGTACCCACCGCGAATTGATCGCCCTTGGGGGCAGGTATGCCAGTATGGTCGAAGTTTACGCAAAGGCACAAGAAGCCGGTTACAAATCGTCGTTAATATCTACAAAAAATGAACTACAACCTCCTTCAGCGAACATACAGCTTTCACTTACATCCTCGAAATCGCCCACTTCACAACATCGAACATCGACGATTATTCGTCTATTATCCTTCCTGAAGGGTTCCTGGGGCTGGGTGGCACTCACTGCTTTGCTTGGAAGCTTTACCATTGGCAGCAGCGTGGCATTGATGGGCACCTCAGCCTGGTTGATTTCGACCGCCGCTCTTCATCCTTCGATAGCCGTTCTCGAAGTTGCCATAGTAGGTGTACGCTTCTTCGGCATTGCTCGAGCTGTCTTTCGCTACCTTGAACGACTTGTCACGCACAATGTTACCTTTCAATTATTGGGCCGATTGCGTGTCTGGTTTTATGAAAAATTAGAGCCCCTTGCGCCAGCACGTCTCATGGAATACCGCGCGGGCGATTTATTGGCTCGCATTATTGGCGACGTGGATACATTGCAAAATTTTTATGTGCGTGTTGTTGCACCACCTTTGACGGCAATCCTAGTCGCCCTCGGCACGTCAATTTATCTTGGATCAATAGATCCGAGGCTGGCTGCCCTTTTGATTGGTTTCTTCCTTCTTCTCGGCGTGATCTTGCCCATTATCGGACAAGCAATGAGTAGGCAGCCTGGGAGAAATGTCATCCGGCAGAGAGCAGATCTGCACGTTCAACTCGTAGATAGTATCCAGGGAATGGCAGATATCCTTGCTTTCGGCCGTGGTATTGATCGCCTTAATCAGATCCATTTAACCGGCTATAAGTATGGGGGTTCCCAGCGAAGATTGGCCCAGATCAATGGTTTCTACTCTGGATTCTCCACATTCCTAACGAATATTGCCCTCTGGCTCGTTCTTATCATTGCCATTCCATCGGTAATCGCCGGCCACATTGATGGCGCATTGCTAGCCTCGTTAGCCTTGCTTTCTTTTGCATCCTTCGAAGCAGTCACTCCCCTGCCGCTCGCTGCGCAAATGTGGGTCAGCACAAACGAGGCCGCACTCCGCCTATTCGAAATCGTGGATGCGGAACCAGTTGTTCCCGATTATCATGAACTCGAGACCGCGGTTCAAACCTCCCGCCATCCAGTCTCGCCGATACGGAATAACGAATTACGAATATCCGATCTTACTTTTACTTATCCGGGCAGCATTAGGCCTGCTTTGAATCAAATAACATTTAACCTTTTTCCAGGCAGCCCCATCGCCATCGTTGGGCCGAGCGGCGCTGGCAAGTCCACGTTAGCCAATCTTCTCCTGCGATTCTGGGATTACAGTACGGGAGAAATTTATTTAGATGACCGGTCAATAAAAAAATATCCGCCGGACGATGTTCGCGAAAAAATTGCTCTCATTTCCCAAAATACCTACTTCTTCAACACCTCGGTCTATGAGAATCTTCGCATGGCGCGTCGAGGGTCTACAAGAGAAGAAATTGAAACGGCAACAAGTCAGGCCCAGATCCATGAAGTAATCCTGAGATTGCCCCACGGTTACGACACCCTTATTGGCGAGCAAGGACAACAGTTAAGCGGTGGTGAACGTCAGCGTCTTGCCATTGCTCGCGCCATTATCAAAAATGCGCCTATCCTGATTTTGGATGAACCTTCAGCCAATCTCGATCCTTTAACTGAAAAACTTGTATTGGAAACCCTGTTTAATTTGATGCACGTTAAGACATCCTTGCTAATTACTCACCGTATTATCGGACTCGAAAACATGTCCGAAATCCTGGTAATGGATCAGGGGTACATCATCGAACGCGGTACGCATATGGATTTGTTACACCTTAAAGGTCTGTATCAGCGCTTGTTCGAATTACAGAATCGCATTCTTTCTGTGACATAATCGCTTGCACCTACCGAACGAACGTGCTATAATGCAATTGTCTCCCCTGTTTCTTGACATCCTGATATTCAAAAGTGTGGAAATCTATCTGTCTCTAAGCCTGTAATTTCATCTTGAAAGAAATCCCCTCTCTCCAAAATCCGTTATAAATCCAGCCCGCGCCCAAAGGGTGTTGGCTCTATTTCCACATCATTCCAAAAGGCATCGAACTGACATGAAAATCCTAGAGCTTGAAAACGAACCACTGGCAAAATTACGTAAAGTTGCCAAAGACCTCAACGTACCTAACTCCAACAGACTAAAAAAAGAAGCTCTTATTCTTCAGCTCCGGCAAACGGAAGCGCAGAAGGAAGGCGTTGAACTCCGAGGCGGGATTCTTGAGATCATGAGTGAAGGCATCGGCTTCCTAAGGGCTGCCAATTACCGCATCAGCGATCAGGACGTTTACGTTTCACAGGCACAGTTGCGTCGTTATGATCTCCGATCGGGGGACCTGGTCATCGGACAGGTCCGTCCACCTCGTGAATCCGAACGGCATTATGGTTTGCTCAAGGTAGAAACGGTCAATGGGATTGATCCCGAAGAGGCCACCCGCAGGGTTGTCTTTGAGGACCTTACCCCCATTTTTCCGGATAAGCGCTTTGACCTTGAAATAGATCATGATACGTTAGCCACCCGGCTGATCAACCTCGTTACACCTATTGGTCGTGGTCAGCGCGGTTTGATCGTATCACCTCCAAAGGCCGGTAAAACGACGATATTAAAACAAATAGCCAACTCCATTTCAACCAAATATCCGGATGTGCATTTGATGGTTGCCCTTATCGGCGAGCGTCCCGAAGAAGTAACTGACATGGACCGTTCTGTAGATGCAGAGGTTGTGGCTTCCACCTTCGACGAGCCTGTAACTTCCCATGTCCGTACTGCTGAAATTGCATTAGACCGTGCTAAGAGAATGGTGGAAATAGGACGCCATGTGGTAATCTTAATGGACTCGATTACCCGTCTGGCGCGTGCCTACAACCTTGTCGTCAATCCATCTGGGCGCACTTTATCGGGTGGCATGGATCCATCCGCTTTATATCCTCCCAAACGTTTCTTCGGCGCAGCACGTAACCTCGAAGAAGGAGGATCCCTGACAATCATTGCCACCTGTCTCGTGGATACGGGCTCACGCCTGGATGATGTCGTTTATGAAGAATTCAAGGGCACCGGAAACATGGAATTACTGCTTTCGCGTAAGCTACAGGAGCGTCGCATCTTCCCTGCCGTAGATATTGAACGGTCATCTACTCGTCGGGAGGAACTCTTGCTCGGTCCTGATATCATGCAACGGGTCTGGCTAATGCGCCGCATGTATGCCCAGATGGTCTCGGCACCTCCCGGTGGTGCGGGAATGGATCAGACCGTCGCTACGGAAGCCATCCTTACGAGACTCGATCGCGCCAAGAACAACCAGATGTTTTTGGAAAATTTAACCGAGGAAGCTTAACTATTATTTACCCTGCAAGGACCGTATTTTCCCAGCGATACTTTATTCATGGAATAGCAATCTCCTCTCCAGCAATGGAATTTGAATGAACAAACTCATTGAACTATTTAAAGCTAATCGGTTTACTGCTATTTCGTGGGGGGTCACAGCTCTACTGGTAGCTGCCTTATTGGGATCCACCGTTTGGTGGACTCAAGCCGGATCGGCTTCACCCGCGACGCGACTCGAACCCACCGCTCGACCGGATCAGAATTTAGCCAGTGTAAATCTGCCTGTGGAACCTACAAATTCGGCATTTTCACCAACCATTCCCCGCGAGTTACAACTCAAAACAGTCCTTCCCGCCAACACAGCTCGTCTCGATCCCATCTCGTACACTACCATCCAAGGCGATTCTTTATCACAGATCGCAAAAAATTTCAACCTCAAAATGGAGAGCATTCTTTATTCAAGCAAAGGTGCTATCCCTTACGATAATCCCGATGCTCTGACGCCCGGCATAAAACTTACAATCCCACCTGCGGATGGCATCGTTTACAAATGGCAGGATGGCGATACACTTCAAAAAGTAGCCACTGAATTCAGCGCGAAAGCGGACGACATCCTGAATTTCCCCGGCAATGACATCGATCTTACGAATCCTCAGATCAAACCAGGTACTGTTGTGATGATACCTGGTGGCAAACGTGATTTGATTGATTGGACAACACTCATGCCTACCCAAGGACGGGTTAATAATGGAAGTACTGGTACTTCCGATTTTAGTGGAAGTTCTGCATGCCCGGGTGTCGTCGGTCCTGTTGATAATTCGTTCGGTTGGCCTGCAAATGCCCATTATATTTCGGGGAACGACTATACACCTTCCCATCTTGGCATCGATATCGCTGCAAACCAAGGGGATCCCATTTATGCCGCAGCCGCCGGTGTTGTTACAATGGCGCAGGGTGGTGACAATTATGGTTACGGTAATGTAGTCCAAATTGACCATGGTAATGGTTTTGTGTCTCTTTATGCCCACCTCAGCCAGATCAATGTATCCGTTTGCCAAATTGTCGGACAAGGTGCAGTTATTGGTCTAGCCGGTGCTACGGGAAATGCGTTCGGCGCGCATTTGCATTTCGAAATCCGCATCAATGGCGCCAACGTGAATCCCCATCAATACGTCCAATAGACCCAAGATCGTTCAGGTGTTTTCTCACTCATGAACGAAAGTCTAATACAAAGGGAATTGTCAACTTTCCCGCTTAGTGGCATCCGTTATTTCGATTCGACGGGTTCGACCAATGACGATGCTTTGGCCTGGGCTTCGCAAGGCGCTTCCGATTTATCACTTGTTATTTCAAATGAACAGACTGCCGGACGCGGTCGTTCCGGTCGAAAATGGTATACCCCACCCGGTTCAGCACTGGCTTTTAGTTTGATTTTACGACCCTCCGCTGCCGAAATCGAGCATCCTGCCCGAATTACGGGTCTGGGAGCTTTGGCAGTCCTCGACGGATTGCGATCCATCGGCCTTTTCCCTCAGATTAAATGGCCCAATGATATCCTGGTAAATGGACGCAAAGTCGCGGGGATACTGGTCGAATCTGATTGGCTCGGAAATATGCTCAATGCATGTTTATTAGGTATAGGTGTCAACGTATTAAAAGCCTCTACTCCACCCATTGACGTTGCAACCTTTCCACCGACTTGCATCGAGGTCGAGCTCGGACATCCGCTGGATCGCCTGGAACTACTAAAAGATATCTTATTTGCTCTTCTTAAATGGCGGGACAAGCTTGGTCGGGATGAATTCATCCACGCCTGGGATGATTCTCTTGCTTTTCGCGGTCAGCAGGTCCAGGTCACGAGGGACTCGCAGGTGCCAATGAGGGGAGAATTGCTCGGCCTCGAACCGAATGGCAATTTGCAGATTCGGTCGCCGGATGGATTTGTACACCAATTACAATTCGGTGAAATACATCTGCGTCCTGTGCTGTGATAGAATCCGTACACGAGGCAAATGATGTTTGACAACCTACGCGATCAGGCAAATGCCACACCGATCCCCGATGAAGATCCCAAATTCAATCCACCTGCAGGCGCTGGACCGATTCGACGAGGAGCGTCTGGACAATTTCTAGGGATGACGTCCGAACAACGCTTTTTCGTTACATTTATCCTGATGATCATGGTATGTATTTTGGGAACCATGTGTTTACTGGTTACCGGTAGAATTAGTTTATTCTAAAAATCTCGGGCGAGTTTTTTACCTCGCCCGAGATTTTTTATCATTAATTTCCCTGCTTTTCATCCGCGTTCTCATCCACTTGAGCCCCGGCACGCTTGAGATCTTCTGCAGCGATCCGAGCCACTGTTGCTACATAATCGCCTTCTTGAGGTTTTATCAAATGTATACCTTTTGTGGCACGGCCCGATTGCTTGATCGCCTTTACTTTCATCCTCAACGCCACACCATTGGCTGTAATGATGGTCAAGTCATCATCGTTTTGAACCACCTGCGCAGCTGCTATCTTACCGATCTCGGGAAGGACCTTTTGATCCATCGTCGCTACTCCGCGGGTTCCTCTGCCTTTGGGAGCATATTCCTTCAAGGGGGTCTGTTTACCGAAGCCGCCCGTGGTGACAATCAGAAGAGATCCCTCCTTATTAACCACGTCCATGCTTGTCACTGAATCGCCGTCTGCCAGACGAATTCCCCTCACTCCAGCAGATTGACGGCCGGTCGAACGTATCTTAGTTTCGTCGTAGCGCAGCGCTTGACCCCTTTCAGTAACAAAGATCACCTCGTCCTTTCCGGAGGTTGGGCGTGCCCAACCGAGAGTGTCCCCTTCCTCTAAAGTCATTGCGATCAAACCCGATGGGCGGACAGATGCGAATTCCTCCATGTCCACGCGCTTGACTTTCCCGCGAGCAGTCGCAAGCATACAAAATCCATGAGCAGAAAAATCTGAAACTGCTATGGCTGCCGTAACGCGCTCATTCGCATCGAGCGCCAAGACATTAAGCAGTGGGATGCCCTTCGCCGCACGATCAGCATCCGGGATTTGATACACCTTTTCGGAGTAAACTTTGCCGCTGTCCGAGAAAAACAACATCGAGTCGAGGCTGCGGGCAGGTATCAGCATGACAACCTCATCCTCCTCTTTCGTTGTATGACCCATTACTCCACGTCCACCGCGACTCTGTAGACGAAAAACCGAGGCAGCCACGCGCTTTATATAACCTCGCTCAGTCAGGCTGATTAAAACAGCTTCGTCTTGAACGAGATCTGCTTCATTCAATTCTTCTTTCGCATCAACGGCAATCCGAGTACGGCGTTCATCGCCGTATTTCTCGGCAAGCGATTTCATATCAGTCTGAATGAGTGCAAGGATTTTCTTGGGATGAGCAAGTAAATCCTCGAGTGTACCGATCTGGTCTGCCACTTCCTTGTGCTCGTCTTCAATCTTTTTACGTTCGAGTGCGGCTAAACGGCGCAATTGCATATCGAGGATGGCTTGTGCTTGAAGCTCACTGAGCTTGAAGCTTTTCATCAGGTTAGATTTGGCAACATCTGCATCCTGTGATTCGCGGATCGTCTTGATGACCGCATCGAGATTGTTTAATGCGATCAAATATCCGTCAAGTATATGCTGCCGGGCGCGTGCTTTTGCCAGTTCAAAGTTCGAGCGGCGGACGATGACCGTCTGGCGGTGTTCAATAAAAATCTGCAAGGCTTTCTTGAGCGGCAGAGTACGCGGCTCGCCATCCACCAACGCCAGCATCTGGACACCAAATGTTGATTGCAAAGTTGTATATTTATAAAGCTGATTGAGGACTTTCTTAGGCTGCGCACCTCGCTTGAGTTCGATCAAAATGCTCATCCCGCGTTGATCTGATTCGTCGCGCAGGTCCGCGATTTGATCGATCCGATCTTCGCGCACCAATTCAGCAATCCGTTCGATCAATGTCGACTTATTAACCTGGTAGGGGATCTCGGTAATGATGATCTCATGCCGTCCACTTTTACCTTCTTCGATATGCGCCATCCCGCGCACGACAAGCCTACCCCGACCGGTTGCATAAGCTGCCTCGATGCCCTCCCGGCCCACAATAATCCCGCCTGTCGGAAAATCCGGTCCCGGAACCCTTTGCATCAGTTCTTCGACCGAGATCTCATCCATGGTATCGTAATTATCTATCAAGAAATTGATGGCATCCGCCAGTTCCCGCAGGTTATGCGGCGGAATATTGGTAGCCATACCGACTGCAATACCGGATGCCCCGTTCATCAGCATATTGGGTATGCGCGCCGGAAGGACCAGCGGCTCTTCGAGCGATTCGTCGAAGTTGGGCCCGAATTCAACCGTATCTTTATCGAGGTCCGCCAGAAGTTCTTCGGCTATTTTATGAAGCCGCGCCTCCGTGTATCGCATGGCTGCGGGAGCATCACCATCGACCGAACCGAAATTACCCTGCCCGTCAACAAGCAGGTAACGCATAGAGAAATCCTGCGCCATGCGGGCCATGGATTCGTAGACTGCCGCGTCACCATGAGGATGATATTTTCCAAGAACTTCCCCCACAATGCGGGCAGATTTTTTATAAGACGAATTGGAACGGATGCCCATATCCTGCATGGCATACAAGATCCGGCGATGGACCGGTTTGAGGCCATCCCGGGCATCCGGCAGGGCGCGGGCAACGATCACGCTCATTGCGTAATCGAGATAAGCTCCGCGCATCTGAGCGTCAATGTCTACTTGTTCAACAATACCAATGTCCATATCACTACCTGCTATTTATGGGTTATGAGCGTTTCTTAAGAACGATTTAGTCGGGGATTCAATTTGTTCTCATTATTTAGAAAAACCCAATATATTTTGGTTAAAATTGCAAAAAACAGGAAAATGGCATAAAAAGACACGAAGGCTTTTTCTTATTGACTTCGTGTCCCATTAAATGAAGGTCTGACTTTAAACAAGCTGATTATACCATCTCTTGGTCAAATGTTCCGATGCGGAAATATATTCGCTTTATAAGCTACAGTGGAGGAAGCAAGTTTTGTGATTTCTTAAAACAATAAACCTGCTCAACAGCAGGTTAATATGGAGAGTGCCGAAGGAGGGACTTGAACCCTCACGAGCTTGCGCCCACTAAGCCCTGAACCTAGCGCGTCTGCCAATTCCGCCACTTCGGCTTGCGGAGTGTATTTTATCCTAAACATTTTTCTTGTCAACCTTATCCATTCACCATCAAATCAGAGCCGGCAAAAGTGAACATTATCACGATGAACATTTTCTTTCACTGCCATCTATTTCCAAATCACTTTAGTGCCCTGAATCATTCCATCACACTTCATTTTATCCACCCATGGAATAAGAAGATAAAATCATTGTAAAATTGAGAGACAAATGAATAATAATTCTTCAATTCGTAACATAGTAATAATCTGGATAGGATGGGCGATTATGATGATCGCCTTTCAACATTGGGTGATAATGCGAGTGGAATTAAGGAGTCCGGATCACTTCCTGGATCCCGCTCAACAGCGTTCGCCTTACCTTGATAATCCGTTCATGAACTCGCATATTTCCTGGGACTCGGAATTTTATCTATCAATCGCAACAGTCGGTTACGATGATCCAGCAGTGCGTGGAATCACCTCAAATTTTGAATGGGGTACAGCCCAGGAGTCGTATTGTATTCCGGGTACAAATTCCGGTTGTTATTCACTTAATTATGCCTTTTTCCCCCTTTATCCCTGGCTGACCCGACTGCTCACCTATCCATTGCATCTCTTGAACTTAAACCCGATTGCGCGTTCAACATTAGCAGCCATATCCCTCTCACTGCTCGGCACTTTGGGTGCGATGCTGGCTTTGTATTTCATGACGCGCCCTTCGTTGGGAGAAGACGGGGGAATACGTGCTGCCTTCTATCTGTTGATTTTTCCCAGTAGTTTTTTTCTAGCTCAGGTATATACCGAGGGTCTATTTTTGGGATTGACTTTCGGGTCCCTGGCGTTTTTATTGTCACGCAAGTGGGCATGGTGTGCATTGCTAGCTGTGCTGGCGGTTTGGACTCGTCCGGGTGGGGCAATCCTCCTTTTACCGATGGCGATGGTGTGGTGGATCGACAAGTCGTGGAAGGATGGTTGGAAAATTGCCATACCCCGTGGTCTGGCCGCACTATCACCTGCGCTATCATACGGTTTATGGTCACTGACGCCGATGGCAGGAAAATTCCACATCGTTGAAGACCATTATTTTAACCGTGGTTTATTGGCCATTGGTCCGAGCGCCCTGGCATGGGGAAAGGCATTAACCACGCTTCTTTCGGGTGATCCCCCGTTTAAATTCTTTTATGGATTGGAGTTTAGCGGGGTGGTTTTGGCAGTCTTGACCTGTATCTGGCTCTGGAGAGAACGTCCAGAGCTCTCTAGTTACGGGCTAGCGATGATTGTCTTTGCTGTAACCAGTGGCATAGCACAGAGTATGATCCGTTATATGTTGGTCGTCCCGGTTCTATTCTGGGTCCTGGCCCGCTGGGGAAAGAACCCTGTTTTCGACAGGCTCTTCTCCCTGCTCTGCATACTCCTACTTGGATTGGAGATCATGCTCTTCAGCTTTGATTTCTGGGTAGGGTAGAGCACTTACAAGGTAAACCGTAATACATTCGGCACCAAAATCAAATTGGGGGCTTTTATCCTGCATCTTTTAATTCCCAGAGACCCATCAGATCTGACCCAAAGACAAACAATTTATATACACCATTCTCACCCGGTTTAAATCTCCGAATTGTAAAATCAATACTAACAACAATGCAAAATAGACGCCTGCTTGTCGTCACTTTTTCCTTTCATAATTGATGACAAATCACATTACAGTACTGTTGGGGGATGCAACCCTTTTGCCTTATTGGCGTTATATTAAGTAGGATGAGAAAGGAGTTACCTATGTTTGTAATTGTGACTGTGATCTGCTTATGTCTGCTCCTGGCCCTGGCTGGCGCGGATATGCTCGTCGATGCCATCAGCTCGGACGAGTTAAACAATATGGGCGTTGAAAAAAAAGCATGAAATTCAATCCCCGGTTCTTCTAGCCCGATGCACATCAAATTGCGTCGGGCATTTTTTATTATTATTCATACGATATAATCAATTCATGGACTTTTCCCTATCCTCTGAACATCAAATGATCCAAGAAACCGTACGAGATTTTGCCCAGAAAGAAGTGTATCCGGTTATTAAAGAACATGACCGCAAGCAAGAACCCATCTCCTGGGTGCTTAAACGATTGGGTGAACTTGGAATCCTGGGTTTGCCCTTCCCGATCCGTTATGGCGGTCAAGGAATGGATTATCTCTCGCTTGGTCTTGCCTGCGAGGAATTGGAGGCAGTAGACACCAGTTTACGGGTTGTTTTGTCTGTTCATACCGGTTTATGCGCCATGACTATTTTCCAGTGGGGTACAGAAGCACAGAAAGAAAACTTCCTGGCACCCCTTGCCAGAGGAGAAAAAATCGGCTGTGGTGCATTTACTGAGTCTGGTATGGGTTCCGACGTAGCGGCCATGCGGATGTCTTCAAAGCAAGTCGGTGATGGATATATATTGAACGGTGAAAAAATGTGGATTTCACTTGCATCCAAAGCAGACCTGGCATTGATCACGGTTAAGACCAACAACCCAGCAACGAAACCCAGCGGTGGTCTTACTGCTTTCATTGTCGACCTTTCCTCAAAGGGAATTACCCGCGGAGACCTTCACGGCAAACTTGGTGTCAGGGCTGGAGTAACCGGCTGGCTTAGCTTTCAAGACGTCCATGTGCCCATCACCAACCGGATAGGCAGGGAAGGCGAAGGCTTCAAGATCACGATGACTGCCTTTGATCATGGTCGCTACACAGTAGCTTCAGGGGCAACGGGTATAATCCGGGCATGTTTGGAAACCAGTGTAAAATATGCCAACACACGCCGGACTTTTGGTAAACCGATTGCAGAACATCAGTTAATCCAGGAGAAGATCGCCAGGATGTCTCAAGATTATGAAATCGCCCGCCTGTTGTATTTAAAATCAGGCTGGCTGAAAAACGCAGGAAAGCGTGCCACGCGTGAGACCTCGTACGCAAAGAAATTTGCCACCGAGGCTTCATTCAATGCTGCGAACGAAGCTATCCAGATCCACGGTGCATATGGGTACAGCGACGAGTACGATGTTGAACGATATCTCCGCAATGCTAAAGGGGCAATGATTTATGAAGGCAGTTCCGAAATCCAAACTTTAATCCAGGCCGGTTATGCACTAGGCCTGCGGACGGACAAATCCATCCGCTGCGAATTGCCCGCATATGATTCGACTGCATGGCAAAATTAGGAGGGAACAATGTTTGACAATATGGAAGCCAGACATACAAAAATTGAAAAAGTCATTTCTATCAAAACAGGCAAAGTGATCCTGGAGGATTACAAAAAATATCCTCTGAATGAATCCAACCTGTATTTTCTATCAGAAAAAGGCGAACTTATTTGGTATGCTGAAAGACCTTCCCCAGATGCTCACTACATCCGTGCCAAACTCGACTTGGAAGGTGATAAGATCTCGGCTTATACTACAGGCCGGCATGCCTGCGAGATAGATCTGAAAACCGGCAAACTGATAAGTCAAATAGAATTCAAATAATTTTGATAAAGAAAATGTAGAATAATATATCCATAAGAGATCGGGAATAAGATAAGGTTATACAAAAACCAGGGTTACAAAAAAATGTAACCCTGGTTTCTTCCTTAATAGAAATGCGTCTTATGGAAGTAATACTACGTTGGCAGCTTGCAGACCCTTCGGTCCCTCCTCGATGGAAAACTCCACTTTTTGCTCAGGCTCGAGTTTCCGATAGCCTTCCATCTGCAATGCGGAAAAGTGGACAAAAACGTCCTCCCCTCCTTCACGGCCGATGAAACCATAACCTTTCGTGGCGTTGAACCATTTGACTGTGCCAGTATAACGTTCGGACATCTTACTTTTCTCCTGCTTAAAAATTTTCCCGTGCGCCTGGTGTCGCTATCACATCAGACGATCACGGGATGGAGTGTAAATTTATCATGGCCGTTAGGGTGTGTCAAGCC
>Ga0182027_10005331_pt1 | contig 19574 bp, 12 predicted proteins | sample 712E1DmetaG_FD_121300 | JGI IMG/M metagenome (GOLD analysis project Ga0182027, IMG submission 121300) | Permafrost microbial communities from Stordalen Mire, Sweden - 712E1D metaG (Illumina Assembly) | ecosystem: Environmental > Terrestrial > Soil > Wetlands > Permafrost | place: Sweden...
CCTGGCTGGCGGCGGGGCCGGTCACCAGCCGGGCCAGCGCCTTGCCGGCCAGGGCGGGTTCCAGATAGACCTGGCCCTTGACCGCCATGCGGATGGCCTGAACCAACTGGTCGCCCGCGGAACATTTGAGGACATAGCCGACCGCCCCGGCCTTGCACAACTGGGTCAGGTAGCTCTCGTCCTCATGGGCGGTCAGCACCACGACCTTGACGTCCGGGTGCCTTTCGCGGAGCAATTCGGTCGCCTGCAAGCCGTTGAGGCCGGGCATCGAGAGGTCCATCACCACGACATCCGGCTTCAGCTCTCCGGCCTTGTCAACCACTTCCTTGCCGCCGGCGGCTTCGCCGACGACGCGCATGCCGGGCTGGCTGTCGAGCAGGACGCGGAGACCCTCGCGCAGCATTTTATGATCGTCGGCCAGCAAAATTCGCAGTGTCTTCATCATGGCCAGTCAGCCGCGGCCTTCCGCGTGCGGATCGAGCGGCAAACGGGCGAAGACGGTCGCGCCGGCGCCCGGTGAGGACTCGACGGCGAAGGTGCCGCCCGCCAGGCGGACGCGTTCCTGCATGCCCAGCAAGCCCAATTTGCCCGGGCCGGCGGGCGCGCCCAGGATTCCCTGGGCATCGAAGCCGCGGCCATCGTCCTCGATGATGAGGGAGACATAACCGGGGCGGCGTTCGAGGAGGAGACTGACGCGTTTGGCCTGGGCATGGCGCGCGACGTTGGTGAGGGCTTCCTGGGCGATGCGGTAAAGGGTGGTTTCAAATTCGGGCGGCAGGCGGTTGTCGCCCAAATCGGCGCCGGTGTGCAGGTCCACCGGCACGCTGGTGCTCGCGGCCCAATCCTCGGTAAAGCGCCGCAAGGCCAGATTCAGGCCCAGATCGTCCAGCACCGGGGGCCGGAGTTCCCAAGCCAGCCGGTGGATGTCGCGCATGAGGCCGTCGGCCAGCTTGTCGAGCTTGCCCAGGTCATTTAGCACCGTTGCGGCGAAGGGGCCTTGGCGGCGCAGGTTCTCCAGCCCCAGCTTAATGGCCGTCAAGTCCTGTCCCAGGCGGTCGTGCAATTCGCGCGAGATGCGGCCGCGCTCGGTTTCCTGGGCGTCGGACAAGCGGCGGAGCACCTGACGGTTGGCTTCCTGGGCGGTTTGGCGCTGGAAAATTTCAGCCTGAAGCAGGCGGTTGAGCGAAGAAAGGTCCGCCGTGCGCTGCCCGACCTTTTCCTCCAGCTTGTCGCGCTCCAGTTGCAGAGCGGCCTCAGCCTGTTTGAGCGCCTCTTCGCTGCGCTTGCGCTCGATGGCGTAACGGATGGAACGGGCGGTTTGCCGTCCGGTGGTCTGGCCTTTGATGAGGTAGTCCTGAATGCCGTGGCGGACGGCTTCCAGGCCGATGGCCTCATCGTTCATGCTGGTCATGACGACAATGGGCAGGGCGGGGGCATCGGCCCGCGCGCGGAGGAAAGTCTCCGGGCCGGAGCTGTCGGGGAGCGTCAGGTCCAAGAGGGCCACGTCAAAGGCGGTCTGCCGCGCCTGTTGCATTGCTTGGGCCAAAGTCTCGACGTGGGTGAACTGGAATTGGCCCGAGCCGTCCAGCGTCAGTGATTCCTTCAGCAGCGCCGCATCCGACGTGCTATCCTCCACCAACAGGACGTTCACCCGGGTTGTCATAAGAATTTAAAGCTGCCGGGCGGCATGGCGGCCTAGGCTTGCGAGCCGGGCTGGGCGGGCTTGGCCGCGTTGGGGAGGGTGACCAGCATGAGCCAGAAGGATTCAATGGAGTGGACGACGTTCAAGAACTGCTCGAAATCCACGGGTTTGGTAATATAGCAGTTGGCGTGGTGCTTATAGGCCTGGAGCACGTCCTGCTCCGCGCGGGAAGTGGTGAGCACCACCACCGGGATGGTTTTGAGATTGGCGTCCGACTTGATTTCGGCCAGGACTTCGCGGCCATCCTTGCGCGGGAGGTTCAGGTCCAGGAGGATCAGATCGGGCCGGGGCGCGTCGGCGTGTTTGCCTTCCCGCCGAAGGAATTGCAGGGCCGCCACTCCGTCCTCCACGATGTTGAGGTGATTGCGCACCTTGGCCTCTCTGAGGGCCTCGACAGTCAGGTCGGTGTCGCTGGGACTGTCCTCGACCAGGAGGATTTCAACCGGGTGTCCATTATATGTTGTCATACGTCGCGCTGCAATATAGCCGAGTTTTCCGGCAATGAAAAGAAGAAAGTTGAGCCTTGCCCCGGTACGGACTCGACCCAGATGGCGCCGTCGTGGCGCTCGACGACCTTTTTGCAGATGGCCAGGCCGATGCCCGTGCCGGGATAATGCTGGCGGGTGTGCAGGCGCTGGAAGATCTGGAAGATGCGTTCAAAGTACTGCGGCTCGATGCCGATGCCGTTGTCGCGGACCGAGAAGACCCATTGGCCCGGCTGCTTCTGGACGCCGACATGGATTTCCGGCGGGCGCTGGCTGCGGAACTTGATGGCGTTGCCGATGAGGTTCTGGAAGATCTGCATCATCTGGGTGGCATCCACCGCCAGCGAGGGCATGGCGTCGCGGGTGATTTTGGCCTGGGTGCTCTTGATGCTGGAGTGGAGGTTCTGCAAGGCCTCGTTGAGGACGGCATTCAGGTCGGCGGGCGAGAAGGCCCCGCCGCGGGAGCCGACGCGGGAGAAGGCGAGCAGATCACTGATGAGCCGCTCCATGCGGTCGGCGCCCTCGGCCGCGCCGCGGATGAATTCCAGGGCCTTGGGGTCCATGTTTTGAGGGAAGCGGCGTTCGAGCAGTTTCACATAGCCGCCCACGGCGCGGAGCGGCTCCTGTAGGTCGTGCGAGGCAATGTAGGCGAACTGCTCCAAGTCGCGATTGGACCGCTTGACTTCCTCGGCGGTCAATTGGAGGGCGGCCTGGGCGCGCTTGCGCTCGATGGCCGTCACCACCAGGTCGGCCACCGCTTTCATGAGGGACAAATCCTCCTCCGTGAAGTTCTTCCGTGTGCGCGTGCCGAAGGAAAGGGAGCCGAACAACTTGCCCGAGACCATCAACGGATGGCAGGCGTAGGCCTCGATGCCGTAGGGCTTGATCAAGTCGGTGCGCGGGTCGGAGGCAGCCTGGATGCCGCCGGCGACGAAGCGGCAACCGTCGCGGGCGGCGCTGCGGCACAAGGCGGCGCAGTGGTCGAGCCACTCGATCCTCCCGGCGTCCGTCTTGGGAATGCCGGCGCAAGCGTTGAGGCGGAGGCGCTGTTGCTTGTCGTCCACCAGGAAATTGAAGAACAACTGGCAATCCAGGAATTCGAGCACTTTGCCGCACAGCTCGTCCACCACGCGCTGCGGGTCGTCGCTACTGAGGAAGCGGCTGGCCGCTTCGGCGAGCAACTCGGTGCGGCGCTCCGCCCGCCGGCGCAACGCCACGGCGCGCAGGGCGCGGATGCAGTTGGAGACATCGTCGGCCAATTCGGCCAGCAGGCGGGCCTCATCCTCGGAGAAGCCATTCGGTTGGAGCGAGTAGATGGTGATGGCGCCAAAGGCGCTGCCCTGGGAGAGCAGGGGCACCACCAGCGAAGAGGCGTAGCCGCGCTTGAGAATCTCGGCGCGCCAGGGGGCCATGGCGGGGTTGGCCAGCAAATTGCCGCAGAGGAACGGTTTGCCGGTGCGAATGGCGGTGCCGGTTGGGCCGCGCCCGCGTTCGGTGTCGGCCCAGCTCACCTTGAGGGTCTCGATATAGCCTTCATCGAAGCCGGCGAAGGCGGCGGGACGGACGGTGCGGGCCTGGTCCTGTTCGGCAAAACCGATCCAGACCATGGCATGGCCGCAGTTGGCGATGACATTCTTGCAGACCTCGTCCAGATACTCGGCTTCCGAGGTGGCGCGGGTCATGGCCTGGCTGCTCTCCCGGAGCGCCTTCAACGTGCGGTTGAGTCTTTGGAGTTCTTCCTCCCTTTGTTTGCGCTCGGTGATGTCGTGGGAAATTTTAGAAGCGCCGATGATGCGGCCTTCGGCATCTTTGAGGGGGGAAATGGTCACCGAGACCGCCAGGTTGCGCCCGTCTTTGGCCACCCGGACCGTCTCGAAGTGCTCCACCCGCTCGCCGGCCTGCAAGCGCGCCATGATGGGGGTTTCTTCGTCCTGCCGGTCTGGAGGCAGGAGCAACTTGATGGAACGGCCCATGACCTCGCCGGGGAGATAACCGAACAGCCGCTGCGCGCCGGCGTTCCAACTGGTGATGGTTCCGTCAAGGTCCTTGGAAAGGATGGCATCATCGGAGGACTCGACAATCGCGGCCAACTGGGCGCGAGCCGCCTCGGCGCGTTTGCTGCGGGTGATATCGCTGAAGAGGATGGCGACTCGCCGGCTTTCCGGGCCGCCGACGCGATAGGCGGACACATCAAACCAACGGCCCAGCGCCCTGGCTTCGTTGACAAACCGCGCCGGCTCGCCGGTCAGAGCGACTTTGCCGTAAATTTCAAACCAATGGGCTTCATGCTGCGGGGCCAGATCGCGCATGAGCTTGCCGCGGGCGTCGCGCAACCCGGTTTGATTTTCAAAGGAGGGATTGACCTCCAGGAACCGATAATCCACCGGCTTGTCGCGGGCGTCAAAAACCACTTCGATGATGCAAAAACCTTCGATCAAAGTATTGAACAAAATGCGGTACCGCGCTTCGGACTGTCTCATCGCATCCTCCACCCGCTTGGCCGTTGTGATGTCCCAGCAAACCCCCGTGAGCAAGACGGCCCGGCCCGCGCTGTCGCGATGGATTTTCCCTCTGGCGGCAATGTGGTGAATGCTGGCATCAGGCCACACCGCGCGGTATTCGGTCTCGTACACGCCGGTTTTTTCAACCGCCGTGTCAATGGCCGCTTGCACGGCGCTCCGGTCTTCCGGATGAACGATCTGGAAGAACTCACCGGCTGTTCCGGTGAAGGTCTCGGCCGAGGTTCCCAAAAGGCTGTGAACACCCTGACTCCAGGTGCGCTTGTCCTGGACGATGTCCCAGTCAAAGGTGGCCATTCGCGATGAGACCAATGCCAGATCGAGCCGTTCCCGGCTCTCCCGCAAGGCCTCCTGGGCGCGGCGTTTCTGGGTGACATCATGGAAGACCAGCACCACGCCGGAAATCGTGCCGCCGGCGTCGCGGATGGGCGCCGCGCTGTCCTCGATCGGAATCTCGCGGCCGTCACGGGCGAGCAGGGCGGTGTGATTGGCCAGCGCGACGGCCTGCCCCTCACGCAAGACGCGGGCGACGATGTCCTCGCCCGGCGCGCGGGTTTGCTGGTTGATAATGCGGAAGACGCTCTGCACCGGCTGGCCCAGGACTTCGCTCTCCGGCCAGCCGGTGAGCGATTGGGCGACGGGATTCAGGAAGGTGATCTGGCCGGCGGTGTCGGTCGCCAGCACGGCGTCGCCGATGCTGGTGAGGGTGACACGGAGCCACTCGCGCTGCTGGCGGAGGGCTTCCTTGGCCTGCTGGTGCCCGTGGATTTCCTGCTTGAGCTGCTGGTTTGACAGGGCGAGTTCTTCGGTGCGCGCCGCCACCATTTCCTTCAAATGGTCGCGATGGTGGCGCGCGTCGGCTTCGGCTTTCGCGCGGCGAATGTTCTCCTGCTTGAGGTAAAGAAAGACCGTGATGAGCAGGAGGAAGCTCAGCACGCTGCCCGCCAGCAGGGCCGGGAGGGTTCTGCCGGTGTCGGCGGCTTTTCTCCCGGCCCGCGTTTGCAGGAGCCCCTCCTCCTCAATCTGGGCATCGGCGATTTGCTGGCGGATTTGGACCATGAAGTCCTCGCCTTTGTCCATGGCGGCGACATCCCCAGCCGCCGGCAAGCCCCTGGCGCGCCGCAGCGCAATGATTCCCTCCAGGGTGGCGACCATGTTGCTCTTGACGGATTCGATTCTGGCCAGTCGTTGCTGCTGGCGGGGGTTGTCTTGTGTGAGCAGCTTTAAGGAGGCCAGATTGGTTTGCGCCCGGTCCAGGGCGGCCCGGTATGGCTCCAGGTAATTCTCCTCGCCATTGAGCAAGAAGCCGCGCTGGTCCGACTCCACGCTTTCCAGGGCGGACTGCAAGCGGTCCAATGACTGAATCACGATATAGGTGTGAGTTACCCGTTCATCGGCTGCCTCCTCAGAACGCAGGTTGCGGACGGACTGCCATGCCGCCGCCGCCAGGATGGCCAGAGCGGCCGCCAAACCGGCATTGATGAGAATGCCCTGTTTGGACCAGCGTGCCGGCGCTGGGAGATGATCGCGCAAATAAGCCTCCGCCTCGTGCGCCTGGACTTGTTGCCGGGCGCGGCGGTACAGCTCCGCCACCACGCTCATGAACACGCCCATGCCCGTGAAAAACGCCAGTCCGATCGCGTCGGCGAGGCTCGCCACGGTGAACGACGCCAACGGGGGCAGGATGAAATAATCCACCACCAGCGCCGCCGCCACCGTGGCGAGGAGGCCCGGCCCAACGCCCCCGAGCAGGGCCGGAAGCATGACGGCCGGGTAAAAGGTGATGTAAGTAGGCAAACTGCCGCCCGCCAGCCGGGTCAGTCCCAATCTGAGGAGAAAGGCCGCCGCAACCGACAGGAGCGCGAAAACATAGCGGGCGAGCCAGTGGTTTGCGGGTTTGATCCCGGCGGGCGGATTGGGTTTTGAATTTGGCATAACTGTTTTCCAAATGAACGCGCGGGCCGCCCTGGGGCGCCGGCAGGATGGCCAGACGGCGCCGCCAGGGAAAGGTCCGGCGGACAGGCTGGAGGGACTCTAGCCGGAAGCCTTTTCCCCGGTCAAAAACAATCGGGCTAAAACTCATTCGGAAAAGGAGTGGCATTTCGGGCCGGCGCCTGTATGCTGGAAATAATAAAGTCAGTAATTATATGAATGAAAAAGCGCAATTGCATTTGGACGGCCGCGTGTACGAATTGCCGACTGTGACCGGGAGCGAAGGGGAGAAGGCGGTGGACATCTCGACGCTGCGGGACACGACGGGCTACATCACGCTGGACGACGGCTACGCGAACACGGGGGCGTGCAGCAGCGCGGTGACATTTATTGACGGGGAGAAGGGGATATTGCGCTATCGCGGCATCCCGATTGAGGAGCTGGCCGTCAAGTCAACATTCGTGGAGACGGCGTATTTGATCATCTACGGCAAGCTGCCGACGCGGGCGGAGAAGACGCGGTTTTCGGACTTATTGACAGAGAACGAGAATTTGCACGAAGGGATGAAGTATCATTTCGAGGGGTTCCCCCCCTCGGCGCACCCCATGGCCATGCTCTCGGCCATGATCAACGCGAGCAGTTGTTTTTATCCGGGCTTGATGGGGCCGCCGGAGGCGGAGCGGTTCGACCGCCAGGCGGCGCGGCTGCTGTCGCAAGTGCGGACGATCGCGGCGTTTTCGTACCGCAAATCGCGGGGGCTGCCGTTTATCTATCCCAAGCCCAGCTACAAGTACACGGCCAATTTTCTCTACATGATGTTTTCGGACCCGTACGACAGTTACGAAATGAAGCCGGATGTGGTGAAGGCGCTGGATTTGATATTTCTGCTGCACGCGGACCATGAGCAGAATTGCTCGACCTCGACCGTGCGGATGGTGGCATCGAGCGAGGCGAACCTGTTCGCCAGCGCGGCGGCGGGGGTCTGCGCCCTGTGGGGGCCGCTGCACGGGGGCGCCAACCAGGCGGTGATCAGCATGCTGCAGGAAATTCACGCCTCGGGCGACGACGGGCGGAGATTCATCCTCGCGGCCAAAGACAAGAACAGCGGGAGGCGGTTGATGGGATTCGGGCACCGGGTCTATAAGAACTACGATCCGCGGGCCAAGATCATCAAGTCGCAGTGCGACATGCTCCTGCACGCGCTGCGGCGGGAGGACCCGTTGCTGGACATCGCGCGCAAGCTGGAGGAGGCGGCGCTGAGTGATTCTTATTTTCTGGAGCGCAAGCTCTATCCCAACGTGGATTTTTACAGCGGCATCATGATGCGGGCGATAGGCATTCCCACCGAGATGTTCACGGTCATGTTTGCCATCGGGCGCATGCCGGGGTGGATCGCCAATTTCAAGGAGATGCTCGACCAGCGCCGCAAGCGAATTTGCCGCCCCCGGCAAATCTACATCGGGCCGGTGGAAAATCACTACGTTCCGGCCGAGGACAGGAAGTAAGCCGGTTCCAAGATCAAAACACTGAGGGATTGCGCTTGGCGCGGCGTATTCAATAGTGTGAACAGACCGAAGCCTGACGCCGCAAGCAGCGGCGCAAGGCAGGAATGCCGACGCATTATGAGCAACAACGAACCGGGAAATCATGACGAAGCGCTGGGCAAGCTGCTGCAAGAATGGCGCGCGAACGCTCCGTTGCCCCTGCATTTTCAGGAAGCCGTTTGGCGGCGCATCGAAAGAGCACAAGCCTCCGCCGCCCCTGCCGCGTGGACGGTCATCGCTCATTGGATTGGCGCGGTCATGCCGCGGCCGGCCCTGGCGGCCTCATACCTCGCCATCCTTCTCACCATTGGGGTGGCCGCCGGCTGGACGAGCGGCCGGCACGAAAACGCGCGGGTCAAGGGCGAGCTGGGGGAACGCTACATCCGCGCGCTGGATCCTTACGCCATTCCCCGCCCATAGCGCGATGAGAAAAGGCCTTTTCATTCTCCTGCTCGGATTGGCCGTGGCGGCGGCGGCTTACGGCTGCGTTTACCTGGTCTGCACGTCGTCCGCGCGCGGCTTGGAGAAGAGCAACCAGCCGGAACTGGCCTGGTTGAAGCAGGAATTCAAGTTGAGCGATTCGGAGTTCCAGCGGATTTCCGGGCTGCACGCGGCCTACCTGCCGCAATGCGCGGAAATGTGCCGGCAGGTCGAGGCCCAAAACCAGCGGCTGGAAGCATTGCTCGCGGCCACCAATCAAATGACACCCGAGATCGAGTCAGCCATCGCGGAAAGCGCCCGGTTGCGCGGCCAATGCCAGCGCAACATGCTCAAGCACTTTTACGACGTCAGCCGCACCATGCCGCCGGAGCAAGGACGCCGGTATCTCGCTTGGGCGCGGGAAAGAACATTCATGGCGAGCGACGGCATGATGGGCGACAAATAAAACGGGCGATTTCAGGCTGGTGGCACGACCGGGGTGTCTTTGCACCCGGCCGGCGGCGTCGCTTATGGATGGACGCCGGCGGCCGGGAATGTCCTCATTCAGAAAGGAACTGAGTCATGGCAAAAGACCCTATTTGTGGAATGACGGTGGACGAAGGGACGGCCTTTCGCGTCGAGCGCGGCGGGCAGGCATTCTATTTTTGCTGCGAACATTGCAGGGAGAGATTCCTGGCGCAACCTGTCATGCCTTCATCGGAGACACATGAGTCGCAAAGCTGCTGCGGCGGAAGCGCCAAGAACGAACCCGCCGCGCCAAGCCATGCCGCGCATCACAATCATGGCGGTTCCGCTTGCTGCGCGTCCAATCATGGGATGAACGGGCACCACGATCCGCACAGCGCCGTCACGGCCACACCATCGGCGGGCGCCAAATACTTTTGCCCAATGTGTCCGGGCGTGGAAGCCAATGACCCCGGCGATTGCCCAAAGTGCGGCATGGCCTTGGAGCCGAAAACGGTCTCCGTTGTCGAAGAAGAAAATCCTGAACTCACCGATATGACGCGGCGGCTCTGGATAGGCGTGGCGTTCGCGCTGCCGGTTTTTCTGCTGGCGATGGCGCATTTGATCCCCGTGTTTCGCCATGAAAGCTGGGTCATGGGAGATGTTTCACGCTGGATTCAATTCGCTCTCTCAACTCCCGTCGTGCTGTGGGCAGGCTGGCCGTTCTTCAATCGTGGCTGGCGTTCGATCGCCACCCGGCGGTTGAACATGTTCACGCTTGTCGCCATGGGCGTTGGCACGGCCTATTTGTTCAGCGCGGCGGTGATGCTTGCGCCAGGCGCGTTCCCAAATTCGTTCGGGGCAGACGGAAAGGCCGGTGTCTATTTCGAGGCGGCGGCGGTCATTGTTGTGCTCGTGCTCCTCGGCCAAGTGCTCGAACTGCGGGCGCGAGGCAAGACCGGGAGCGCGATTCGCGCATTGCTGAATCTGGCGCCCAAGACGGCTCGCATCGTTCAGGATGGCGCGGAACGCGACGCGCCTCTCGAAGACGTTCATACCGGCGCCATATTGCGGGTGCGTCCCGGTGAGAAAGTTCCAGTGGATGGCATTGTGAGCGACGGGAGGTCCTCAATTGACGAATCCATGATCACCGGCGAACCGATTCCCGTGGAGAAGAGCGTCGGGGACAAAGTAACCGGCGGCACTCTCAACACGACCGGGAGTTTCCTCATGCAGGCGGAGCGTGTCGGGAACGATACCGTGCTGGCGCGCATTGTCCAGATGGTGGCCGAGGCGCAACGAAGCCGGGCGCCGATTCAGGCCTTGGCAGACAGAGCCTCCGGCTGCTTCGTTCCGGTGGTGCTGGCCATCGCGGTATTGACGTTCATCGGATGGTCTTGGCTCGGTCCGGAACCGCGCTTCGCTCACGCCATCATCAATGCGGTCGCGGTGCTTATTATTGCGTGCCCTTGTGCGCTCGGATTGGCCACGCCGATGTCGGTCATGGTCGGCATTGGACGCGGCGCACAAGCCGGAGTGCTCATCCGCAATGCGGAAGCCATTGAGGTTATGGAAAAAGTCACCACGCTCGTCGTGGACAAGACGGGCACGCTTACGGAAGGCAAGCCGCGGCTCACCCAAGTTCTCCCGGTCAATGGCGCGCGCGAAGACGAATTGCTGACCACGGCCGCGTCGGTCGAACAGAATAGTGAACACCCGCTGGCTGCTGCCATCGTTCACGGCGCAAAGGAGCGAGGCGCGAAGCTGGAAACCGTGAAGGACTTTGCTTCCACCACGGGCGGCGGAGTCATGGGCAAGGCGGGTGATCGCGAGGTTGTCGTCGGGAAATTGAAATTCCTTCGGGAGCGCGGCGTGAGCGGCTTGGAAGCGGTGGAAAGGCAAGCTGAGGCGCTGCAAGCCGAAGGGCAAACCGCCATGTTCGTTGGCATCAACGGGAAAGCCGCCGGGGTGCTGGTGGTTTCCGATCCCATCAAGGCGTCCACGCCCGAAGCCATCGCAGAACTTCACCGGCTCGGTTTGAAAATCATCATGCTCACCGGCGACAACGAGCGCACCGCCAACGCTGTTGCGAAGAAACTCGGACTCGATCAAGCAGAGGCGGGTGTCGAGCCGCAGCGAAAAAACGCGCGTGTCCAGCAACTCCGGCGGCAGGGCGACATCGTGGCGATGGCTGGCGATGGCATCAACGACGCGCCCGCGCTTGCCGCCGCTCACGTCGGCATTGCCATGGGCACTGGCACAGACGTGGCGATGGAGAGCGCCGGAATCACGCTGGTCAAAGGCGACCTGCGGGGGATTGTCAAGACGATCATCCTCAGCCGCGCGATGATGCGAAACATCCGGCAGAATCTCTTCTTCGCCTTTATCTACAACGCGCTCGGAATACCGATTGCCGCCGGCGTGCTTTATCCGTTTTTCGGCCTGCTGCTCAGTCCCATCATCGCGGGCGCGGCGATGAGCTTGAGTTCCGTTTCCGTCATCGGCAACGCGTTGCGGCTCCGGGGCACGAAAATATGAACCTCGGCGACAATCCAAATCTGGAAGGTGGCGGGGGCTGCTCGTCCGCGAGCCTGTCAGCCTCAGATCAACAGGACGGCCAGGAGATGGCGCGATTGGCCGCCGGCCACGAGGCGGCCCTGAACCATTTGATGGAGCGGCACGCGGAGAAGCTCTTTCACTATCTGGTTCGCGCCTTGCAGAACGAGGAGGACGCGGCGGATTTGGCTCAGGAAACCTTCGCTCGGGTTTATCAAAATCGCAAGAAGTTCGACACGCATCAAAAGTTCTCCACTTGGCTTTATGCCATTGCCAGCAATCTGGTGCGCGACCGGTATCGCTGGCGCAAACGCCATCCGCAGGTTTCGCTCGACGCCGCGAACGAGGCCGCGGGAAATGAATTTGGCGAATCGCTTCCCGACCCTGCGCCTTCCGCCAGTGAAACGGCGCAAGGGAACGAACGGGCCGAGGCCGTGCGCCGCGCCGTCGCCGCGCTGCCGGAACCGTTGCGAGTCCCGCTCATTCTCGCGGAATACGAGGACAAGTCGCACGCGGAAATCGGCCGGATACTTCAGTGCTCGGCCAAAGCCGTGGAGGTGCGCGTCTACCGGGCGCGCCAGCAGCTTCGCGGCAGCCTGGCTTCATTGCTGGAAACGACGTAATCCGGAAAAGTTTTGAGGGTTTCACATCCCTGCGGCGTATTAGGAACAGAAGGGGCGAATACCTCCTTTTGGAAAGGAAATGCCTCATTGCGGCGAGTTCATCAAGATCAAGACTGACGGCGGGCAGGGGCCTCAAGGCCATTCCATGCCCGGCATGGATATGTGAGCGGTGACAAACTGTGTGATCTGGAAAGCGACGACTTATTTAAATCGTGTGCGGCATTGAAATCCCGGCTACAATCCTAAAGGCATCGCGGCTCCGCTGCCGTGAAAACAGTGGCGGAGCCTCCCTGATAATTCGGCAACGACAGGCATGACAACGAGAATGAGACAATGGTTGGTGCTCTTATCGGCTGTGGGTTTGCTGGCCGGTTGCAAAGGCGTCGAGCAACCCGGCGAGCGCCAGGCCCGCGCCAATTTGAATGCGGTCGGGCAGGCTTACTGGCCGGGCGCGCCTTTGCCTCCATTGGATGCGAACGCCGGGTTGAGCAATTATTTGAATTTCGCAATTCTGACCCAACCGGAGGTTCGAGCGGCGTACTTTGATTGGGCGGCATCCGTCGAACGCATCACAGTGGAACGGTCGTTGCCTGATCCGAAACTGACGTTTCAGGCGTATATTGAAGACGTTCTTACCTCCCTGATGCCCGGGTTGATGCAGGATTTTCCCGGACCGGGCAAGCGGAAGGAAGCCGGCAACGCGGCCGCCGCGGGGAGCGCGTCAAAGTATTTTGCGTTTGAAACAGCCGCGCTCAAAACCGCCTTCACGGTCAAACAGGCCTATTACCAGCTTTGGTTTCTCGGCGAGAAAATCCGCATCAATCGCGAGACGCTCAACCTGCTGGACGACTTGGAAAGAAGCGCCCGGGCCCAAAACGAAGTCGGCAGAGTGACGTTGCAAGATGTGTACCGCGCGCAAATCGAGCAGGACCGGCTCACGACGGAGATCAGCAACCTCGAAGATTCGCGCCGCCCGCTGACGGCCCAATTCAAAGGCGCGCTGGGCCTGACCCGCGACCAACCGGACCCTGCGATGCCGGCCCGTTTTGAAACCACTCCGCTGGATCTGGATGGGGACGAACTGCTGGACACTGCCTTTGCGCGCAATCCCCGTCTCAAAGCGATGGAAGCGGACGTGCGCATGGCCGAGGCGTCCATCGCCCTTGCCCGCAAATCCAAAGTCCCCGATTTTTCCGGCGGCGTGCAGGCGGAGGTCTATTCCCCCCCGTTCTATTGGCCGGAGGCAAGCGTGAGCCTTCCGATCTGGCGCGACAAGATCGCGGCGCAAATCGCGGCGGCCCAAGCCGAGAAGCACGCCGCCGAAGCCCGGCTTACCTCCGGGCAAATCGCGGTAACTGTGGACTTCGCGACGAAGGCGTACGATTACCGGGAAGTCACACGCGATCTTGCCCTCTTGCAGGAGAAGCTGATTCCCAAGGCGGGCAAGTCCCTCGAAATCGCCCGCGCCGGCTATCTGGCCGGCCAAATTGATTTTTTTAACCTGATTGATGCCGGGAGGATGCTTTTGAGCTTCCAACTGGAGGAGGTGGAGGCGCGCGCGCGCCGGGAGATTATTCTGGCTGACTTGTCGTTGTCCATCGCCGGGGTTGCGCCCGAAGGCGCCCCGATTTTGCCGCCTTCTTCGGGCAATTCCGCTTCGTCACCAACCACGTCCAGGAATCTCAAACACTAAATTTATTATGACTAAGAAGATATCCCTTTTGCTTCTCATCGCCGCGGTGGGCGCGGGCATCTTCATTGCCGGCTGCTCGAAAGGTCACGGCAACGACGGCGCGGAGGCGGCCCAAGAAACGAAAACCCTCTACACCTGCGGCATGCACCCGCAGGTTGTCCAGGATCATCCCGGCAATTGCCCGATCTGCGGCATGAAGCTCACGCCCATTCGCAAACAAGCCGGGGTCGAAAAGCATGAGGACCAAGCCGCGGCATCCCAGCCGCAGACCATCGCCATTGATTCGGTGACGATTCAGAACATGGGCATCCGCACCGCCACCGTCACACGCGGGCCGCTGCGCCGGACCGTCCGCACGGTGGGCGTCATTGATTACAACGAGACATCGCTCGGCGAGGTTACGACCAAATTCAAGGGTTGGATTGAAAAACTATACGTCAATGCCACGGGCCAGTTAGTAATGCGCGGCGACCCGCTGTTTGAAATCTATTCGCCCGAACTTTACAGCGCGCAGGTCGAGTACCTGCTGGCCTCCGGTCCCCCGACGAATGCCGCCAATGGCGCGGAAGGAATCCGATCCAGCGCCCTCACCAAGCTCAAGTTCTATGACATTTCGGATGGGCAGATCGCCGAACTGGAGAAAATGCGGCAGCCCCAGAAAACTCTGCGCATCCTGGCGCCCCAAGACGGGTTCGTGACTGAAAAAAATGTCGTTGAAGGCCAGATGGTGGACGCGGGGACGAAGATCTACCGGCTGGCGGACCTGGGATTGGTCTGGGTGCAGGCGGACATTTATGAACAGGACCTAGCCTATATCAAACTGGGCCAGGAGGCGACCGTCACGCTCTCGTACCTTCCGGACCGCGAGTTTCGCGGACGCGTCACTTACATCTATCCAAACGTGGATGAGAAGACTCGCACCGCCCGCGTGCGCATGGAGTTCCACAATCCGGGCTATTTCCTCAAGCCCGGCATGTTCGCCACCGTGCAGGTGGTCTCCGAGCTGGAGCCTTCCGTTTTGCTGATACCGGACATGGCCATCTTGCGCAGCGGCGAGAAGGCCACGGTTTTCGTGGCGTTGGACGGCGGGCAGTTTGACCCGCGCACCGTCACACTCGGTCCGCAGGCGGAGAACGACGATTACCAGGTTCTCAGCGGCGTCAGCGAGGGCGAGCGAATTGTCACGTCAGGCCAGTTTATGCTCGATTCGGAAAGCCAGCTTCGCGAGGCGATTCAGAAAATGCTTGAGCCGAAACAGGCCGAAGTCGCGCAGCAGACTGGCGCCACCCCGCAAACAAACCAGACGGTCATGGGCGCTGCCGCCCCGTCAATGGAAGCAACCCCGATGAAATATATCTGCCCGATGCCCGAGCATATTTCCATCGAATACGACCATCCGGGCAATTGTCCCATTTGCGGCATGACACTGGTGCCGGTGTCCCAAGCGATGCTCAAGAAACTCCAGCCTGGCGGGAAAATTCTCTACTACACCTGCCCAATGCCGGAGCACAGCGACGTGCGTTCGGACAAACCAGGCAACTGCCCCAAATGCGGCATGACGCTCATCCCCATCATGGAAGCGCCGTCCGCCGCGGTGCCGGCGTCGGCCGCTCCCGCCAACAATCCCGCGGATTTGAAAAATCCCGCCGTTGGCATGCCCGATGGCATGGTCGTGCCTGAGCACAAGGAGTAAAGGACGACCATGCTCAAAGGCGTCATAGATTTTTCGCTCAAGAACAAATTTATCATTCTTCTTGGCACGATCGCGCTTGTGCTGGGCGGCATTTATGCTGTGCGCGAAATTCCGCTGGACGCCATCCCGGACCTGTCGGACGTGCAGGTAATCATCTACACGGAATGGCCGGGCCAGGCGCCGCAAATTGTCCAGGACCAGGTCACCTATCCCATCACGACCAAGATGCTTTCCGTGCCGAAGGCGACCGTGGTGCGCGGATATTCCTTCTATGGCTTTTCCTTTGTCTATGTGATTTTCAAGGACGGCACCGACCCCTATTGGGCGCGCAGCCGCGTGCTCGAATACCTCAACGGCATGGGCGGACAACTGCCGCAAGGCGTTGCGCCTTCGCTGGGCCCGGACGCCACGGGCGTCGGCTGGGCCTTCATGTATTCGCTCAATTCCACCAATCGCGATCTGGCCCAGCTTCGCTCGATGCAGGATTGGTATCTGCGTTACCAAATCGCCTCGGTGGAGGGCGTGTCCGAAGTCGCCTCCCTCGGCGGCTACGTGAAGCAGTATCAAGTCACGGTGGACCCGGCCAAGCTGCGCGCTTTCAACCTCTCTATTTCCGATGTGGCCATGGCGGTCAAGCGCAGCAACGGAGAGGTCGGCGGACGCTCCATCGAATTGTCGGAAAAGGAATTCATCCTGCGCGTCAAGGGTTACATCCAAAGCCTGGACGATCTGCGCAAAGTGGCGGTGGGGGTGGGGGAGCGGGGAGTTCCGATTCTCCTCAGCCAGATCGCCAATGTCGAGCTGGGTCCCGACATGCGGCGGGGCATCGCGGAGCTGAACGGCGAAGGAGAAACCGTCGGCGGCATCGTGATTGTCCGTTACGGCGCCAACGCGCGGCAGGTCATCCTCGACGTGAAGAAAAAACTCGACGCGGCAATGACGGGCCTGCCGCCGGACGTGAAGTACACCATCGCCTATGACCGCAGCGCGCTCATCAGCCGCGCCGTCAAAACGCTCGAAGAGAAGCTCATCGAGGAGAGCATCGTGGTCGCCCTGGTTTGCCTCGCCTTCCTGATGCACCTGCGCAGTTCCCTGGTGGCCATCATGATCCTCCCCATCGCGGTGCTCGTTTCGTTCCTGGTCATGTTCGGCCAGGGCCTCAGCTCGAACATCATGTCGCTGGGCGGCATTGCCATCGCCATCGGCGCCATGGTGGACGCGGTCATCATCATGATTGAGAACGCCCACAAACATCTGGAGCGCGACCAGGGCAAGAAGCCGCATTGGGACATCATCCGCGACGCCGCGGTGGAGGTCGGCCCGACGTTGTTTTATTCGCTGCTGGTCATCGCCGTCTCCTTCCTTCCTGTGTTCACGCTGCAATCGCAGGAAGGACGGCTGTTCAAACCGCTCGCGTTCACCAAGACCTATTCGATGGCGGCCGCCGCCTTGCTCTCCATCACCCTGGCCCCGGTGCTGATGGGATTTTTCATCCGGGGCAAAATCCCGTCCGAAGAGAAGAACCCGCTCAATCGCTTCCTGGTCTGGCTTTATCATCCGGCGATTGACTTCGTGATCCGGTGGCGCTGGGCCGTCATCACGGCGGCCGCGTTGCTGGTGGTTTGGGTGTTCTTCCCGTCGAATGCCCTCACCGGGCGCTTTATGCCCGATGGCAAGGCCAAGGAGTGGGCCTTCCAAGCCGGGAAGTTTTTCCCTTACCAGAACATCGGCTCCGAATTCATGCCGCCGCTCTACGAAGGGGATTTGCTTTACATGCCCACCACCTTTCCCGGCATCTCGCCCACCAAGGCGCGGGAAGTCCTTCAAACCACAGACCGCCTCATTCACCAGTTCCCCGAAGTCCAGAGTGTTTTCGGCAAAGTGGGCCGCGCCGAGACCGCCACCGACCCCGCTCCGTTCGACATGATCGAAACCACCATCTTGCTCAAACCGGAAGAGCAATGGCCGGCGGCGGACATCCAGGACGACAGTGGCAAAATCATCGCTCACCGCCGGCGGACCCCCGATGAATTGACGGACGCCATGAACGCCGCAGTGCAAATCCCCGGTCTCAACAATGCCTGGACCATGCCGATCAAAACGCGCATTGACATGCTGGCCACCGGCATCAAGACGCCTGTGGGAATCAAGATTGCCGGGCCGGATTTGGCGGAATTGGAGCGAGTCGCTTCCGAAGTCGAGGCGGTGGTGAAGTCGGTGCCCGGCACGTTGAGCGCGTTTGCCGAGCGCACGATGGGCGGAAACTACATTCAATTCACGATTGACCGCGACGCCATCGCGCGCTACGGCCTTCGTGTCGGCGATGTGCAGGACGTGCTCCAAGTGGCGCTCGGCGGGATGCCGCTGACCACCACCGTCGAAGGTTTGGAGCGTTACGATGTTAATTTGCGCTACAGCCGGGATTTCCGCGAGAACCTTGGCGCCTTGCAGAACATCATCGTGCCGACGCCCGCCGGGGCGCAAGTGCCGCTCGGCCAATTGGCGAAGATCGAAACCGTCCACGCGCCGATGGGCATTAAAAGCGAGGGCGCCGTGCCTAATGCCTGGATCTATGTGGACGAGAAGGGCGTGGACATCGGCACCTACGTGCAAATGGCCATGCATGCCGTGAACGATGCCGTGGCCAAAGGCCAAGTCAGGCTTCCCAGCGGCTACAACATTTTTTGGAGCGGCCAATACGAATACATGCTGCGGGCCAAAGCGCGGTTGATGATCGTCGTGCCGCTCACGCTGCTCATCATCGTGCTCATCATCTACCTCAACACCCGTTCCGCCATCAAGACGGCCATCGTCATGCTTGCGGTTCCCTTTTCTCTGGTGGGCGCATTCGCGGCGATTCATTGGCTCGGCTACAACCTGAGCGTCGCCGTGTGGGTTGGCATCATCGCCCTGGCGGGGCTTGACGCGGAGACCGGTGTCGTCATGCTGCTGTACCTCGACCTCGCCTACGAGCAGTGGATCAAATTGGGCCGGATGCGCAACGTCACAGACCTGCGCGACGCGATCTATCACGGCGCGGTCAAGCGCGTCCGCCCGAAAGCCATGACGGCCTGCGTCATTGTCGCCGGCCTTGTGCCCATTCTCTGGAGCCACGGCGCGGGCGCCGATGTCATGAAGCGCATCGCCACGCCTATGATCGGCGGGGTCGTCACCTCCAGCATCATGGAATTGCTCGTCTATCCGCCCATTTTTTTCCTGTGGCGGTCCCGGGGTCTGGAGGCGCCGGGAGCCGTTTCGCAAGGCTTGCTTGACAACTTAAACGGAAAAGGCTAAAAGTACCATTACGAACGGAAGCCAAACAGGCAGTCAAAAATGAAAGGAATTTAGTCATGCAAGAATCAATCCAACCGCCGCGCCCAAGCCGTGAAGACATTGCCGCCCTGGCGTATCAGCTTTGGGAAAAAAGCGGCCGGCCAGCCGGCCAGGATGTCGAAATCTGGCTCCAGGCCGAGCAGTCGCTGCTCTCCACCTGCAAAGCGCGTCCCCAGGCCGCGTCCCCGGTTCCGCGCAGTGTGCCACCGCCGCCGGCCAAGCCAGCCGCCCCCAAATTCTCCGGGTTCCGGGCAAAAACGCCTACTCCCAAGGCATCATGAAAACGACATCCAATCTTGATCGCTGCTTCTCTTTCATCAACTCTCAATTCCAGCCCCCGGTCCCGGCGCGCGGCGACGAAACCTCCTCGGTCCGTTGCGTCACGGTTTCCAGGCAATCGGGGTGCGGGGCCCGTTTTTTCGCGGAGGAACTGGCCGCCTGCCTCCAGAAACACCTGCCTCCAGAGGCCAGACCGTGGACGGTTTTCGACCGCACCCTGGTCGAGGCGGTTCTGCGCGATCATCACTTGCCGGCGCGGCTGGCGTCCTTCATGCCGGAGGACCGCGTCGGCCAGCTCCACGACATCATCGAGGAATTGTTCAGTCGTCA
>Ga0182027_10005332_pt1 | contig 19569 bp, 17 predicted proteins | sample 712E1DmetaG_FD_121300 | JGI IMG/M metagenome (GOLD analysis project Ga0182027, IMG submission 121300) | Permafrost microbial communities from Stordalen Mire, Sweden - 712E1D metaG (Illumina Assembly) | ecosystem: Environmental > Terrestrial > Soil > Wetlands > Permafrost | place: Sweden...
AAAATAAACCTTTCGATTTACCAAAACAGAACCTGAAAACCAAACCCAAAATTGCATTGAAATGTGACTTCGGCAGTTGGCCTAACATGTATTAGTCCGTAATCGGAATAAAAAATATATTTGATTCGGGAATATAAAATAGTATATTAAAGGAAATATTGGATATTTTAGAAAAGGAAAAATATGGTTGAGGGGGTTGAAAAGACAATAATAATATGTAAGATGATGATAATAAACAAGATATGAAATACGAAGGAAAGCTACAAAAGCGGTTTTTGCATTGAAAAAGTAATCTAAAGGCAAAAGAATAGGCTAAAAAAAGGAGGTACATGTGACTCCAAATTTTAAAAGCAGTTCGGTAGAGATCCACGGACAAGAATTGGAAAATGAATCATCTTCAATTAACAGCCGGGCCCAGGATTTTCCCCGGATGGATTATAGCACGCCCGTCAAAAGTTCGTTCTGGACAGAATACAATGCTACCATATTGAAATTAGGTATTTCTGAATCCAAAAGCAATTACTTTATTGATCCGGTGCGAAGATTTGAAAGATTTATCAATGGGCTTTCGTTTGACCAGGTCTCGCCCGACATAGTCCAGACTTTTTTGGCGGAATTGAAAAACGAATCGTGGGCACACGACGATGATATTGAACAAGCGCGCCATGCGCTCAGGTTGCTCTATAAGGAGCATTTGAAAATAGGATTGAACAGGGCAAGTTTCAGGAAACCGGTCTTTGCAGACAGCGTGACTGCGCGCAAGGGGTTGATGATAAATCAAGATGCATTAATCAATGCGGTTGTGGCCGAGATCCGGGTGCGCCATTATTCGATACGCACCGAAGGGGCCTATGTTGGATGGGTAAAGCGGTTCCTGGCTTTTTGCAAGGAAAAAGACCTGGCGAACCTGACGGCGGAACATGTGAAAAAATACCTTGACTATTTGGCCCTGGAGCGGGACGTTGCATCGTCGACGCAGAACCAGGCGCTTAATGCAATCGTGTTTATGTTTACAGAAGTTATCAAGCGCGACCCCGGTGATTTCAGTAATTTTACCTATGCGAAAAAGCCGCAGAAAATGCCGACAGTCCTCACGAAAAACGAGGTTTCGAAATTGCTGGACAGGCTTAGCGGGGTGCCGTTGCTTTTGGCAGGCCTCATGTGGGGCAGCGGATTGCGGATCATGGAATGTTTGCGTTTGCGGGTGATGGACATCGATTTCGACGCGAACCAGATCATGGTGCGCAATGGTAAAGGTGCGAAGGATCGGGTGACCATGTTGCCGCAAAAATTTGTGCCGGCCTTGAAGGAGCAGCTTGCGGCAGCGCGAAAAGTTTTCGACGACGACATGTCGCACAAAGTTGCGGGGGTTTACATCTGGCAAGCTATGGAATTGAAGTATCCCCGTGCAAGCAAGGAGTGGGTTTGGCAATATGTTTTTCCGTCAATGCGATTATCGGTCGATCCGCGCACAAGGACGGTTCGGCGGCACCACCTTGACGAGGACGCAATAGGAAGGGCCTTGAAAAGCGCGGCAAGGGAAGCGGGGATAACCAAGCACGTGAGCTGTCATACGTTGCGGCATTCGTTTGCCACGCAAATGCTGCTCAATGGGGCCGACATTCGCACGGTGCAGGAGCTGTTGGGGCATTCTGATGTGTCGACAACAATGATTTACACGCATGTTTTGAACAGGCCTGGCGTTGTTGCGAAGAGTCCTGCGGATTAGTGAGGCGGCGCTCTGTGGCAGTTTGAATGTTTAGGCCCAGTATTCGAAGGTGACAATGTCCCAGAGTTTGACTTCAGGAAGCACGAATGTGCAGGTGTTCTCATTGTTTGTGACCTGGATTTTATAGGGTTCGCTGTTGCAGGAATGAACGGTTGCGCCGGAAAAGTCCCTTTTGAAAAGGGAATTGGGAAGATGGACTTCCACATTGACGGCAGGGATGTTCCGATTGGCGCGGAGGTCGAAGGCCAGGTTGACAATATGGATGGCTATAGCCCCGTCGGACTTCATTCGGGGGAATACCCATACGGTGTCGGTGGCCATGATCGGGGAAATCGGCGTGGCGTTGATTGCGTCTGTAAAGGTCTGGCGCTTGTGGGTCGTGTCAAACGATGTCGGGGCCGCTAATGGTACGGAAAGCGGGCCCACGGCCTTGAAATCATTGAGCAGGCCGCCGTGATTTTTTATGAATTGGTATAAGGGTGCAAACGTGGCGGCGGAACCGCAGAACCAATGCGGGCCATTGTCGATGGCGCTGCACAAGATGCGGTTTGGGGCCATGAACACTTGGCCGCAGGCATTTGCCAAGGCTATCCAAACGCAAGCAAGATTGTCGGCGTTATGCGAATTGATGAATGCCCAGTTTTCCGGAGTGGCGGTAGCTGCAAGCGGCTTTTGCAGGGCCTCGGCAAAGCGATATGCTTTGACGGTTTGCAAAAGCCCCTTCGGCATGTTTTGCGGTTCGTGGTCTATGTTGCTTACGCAATACGAAAGATGCGGGACAATGGGCAAGTATTCTGGCGATGGAATGCTTATTGTGGCGCTCAGGGTGACGGCCGAATCAACGATGTCTGCGGCGAGCGCGGCCATTGAAAGGGCGTTTGCGGTTGCGCATTGCAACTGAAAATCGATGAATTCGTCGTGGAGCGGAATGGTGGGCAACAAGGAAATGTATTGAGGGGTATTTGTCGTAATGGTCTTGACGAAAGCAAGATATTCGAAACCGTCGAACGTGTCTGCTTTTGCAAGCGACAACAGGTCCGGGTTGTTGAGTTTTGAAAGGTATTGTGCAAAGCCGTGGATGCAATGGGGGCAAAAGCAGCCGCAATCGCTGACCGCGGCATAGGCGCTTCCCAGATATTCGTCTATGTGAAGGCCTTGCGGGCCGGATGCCATGGCTTCGCAGACCTTGCTGCGCCCATACGCACGAAAAGCGGGGTTATTGACACATCCGAAATAGCTGGTCGCCTCATGGTGTATCCAAGGCACGGGAATGGGCTTTTGTTCGATGTCGAGCGCAAAGGCGTTTGCAAGTTCGGGATGCGCCTGCGTGTCGTGGCTGTTGATTGAAAGGAAATGGGCCGTGCCGGTCGAATGGATGTTCTGGCGTTTGAGTTTGTTGACATAATCGGAAGCATGCGAGGCGCCGGAGGCGACCATGGTGGTTCCGTATTTTGCATAGGCCGACGGGTCTACGCTTGGGCAAAAAAACACGACGTCATTGTTTAAAAGGGTCCGGACCATTATAATCCTCCAGTACGATCAGGGAGAGTGGCATACAACACGAATATACTTTCAAAACGACATTAAATATGTCACCCTGAGCTTGACGAAGGGTATGCGTCGCATAGGCACAATTATGCTTCGACATTGCTCAGCATGACATTTGAATGCAATCATTTTGAATGCGACTTCGTATACGGTACTAATAGTATTATATAATACCGTATCATGTGGAAAAAGCAAAAAATAAATGGGGATGTAAGAAGCCCGCAGCCATTTCTGCGGGGAGGAATTAAATTGTAATGAGGTGCTTATGAAACGATCTGCAGGAATTCTGCTTCATCCGACATCGTTGCCGTCATTGTTCGGCATTGGCGATTTTGGCGAAGATGCGTATACATGGGTTCGGCTTTTGAAGAATGCCGGGATAACGCATTGGCAATATTGTCCTATTGGGCCAACGGGTGACGGCGATTCCCCGTATCAATGTTTATGTTCCTTTGCCGGGAACCCGGTTCTGATTTCGCCGCAAAAACTGCATGAAAGCGGATTATTGACAAAAGATGACCTGGCAAAATATCCGGCGCAGGCCTCGGAAGAGGTCGTGGATTTTCAGAAGGTATTTGCCGCCAAGGACGAATTGTTTTCAAGGGCCTTTTCGCGATTTGCGCCTGATGATGCATTCCATGCTTTTTGCGAAAAAGAAAAGGCATGGCTTGATGATTATGCTGTTTTCTGTGTCATGCGGGCCATTGCCGGTTGCAGGGCCTGGAACACCTGGGACAGCGGGATCAGGTTGCGCCAGGCGCAAGCCGTTGCATTGCTGAAAAAAGAAAATGCCGAACAAATCGCCTATCATAAGTTTTTGCAGTACATTTTTACCTGTCAATTTGAAAGCGTGAAGCAATTTGCAAATGAAATGGGTGTCGTGCTTGTGGGCGACGTGCCGATATACGCTGCTTTTGACAGTTGCGACACATGGTCGGCTCCGTGGCAATTTGAACTTGACGCTGTCGGCGGGCCTGTGCGGGTTTCGGGGGTGCCGCCCGATTACTTTTGTGAAAATGGCCAATTATGGGGGAACCCGTTGTATCGGTGGGACGTCATGAAAAGCGACGGGTATGCATGGTGGATCTCGCGCCTGAAAAAGGCCCTGCAGTTTGCAAATATCGTGCGGCTGGACCATTTCAGGGGATTTGAATCATATTGGGCAATCGACGCGAAAAGCAACACAGCCAAAAACGGCGCATGGGAAAAGGGCCCGGGCATGGATTTGTTTACGGCAATTAAAAAGGAACTGGGCGACTTGCCGTTTATCGCCGAAGATTTGGGCGACATCACGCCTGAAGTTGACAAACTCAGAAATGATGCCGGATTGCCAGGTATGAGAGTGCTGCAGTTTGCCTTCGACGGGAACCCCAATAATCCGCATTTGCCCTATGCAATAACGCAGAACAGCGTCGTCTATACAGGGACGCACGACAATACCACCTTGGCCGGATGGCTCGATACGCTTTCCGGTGTGGAGCGTCAGCATGTGGACGAGTATTGCGGCTGCGGTGCCGACGTCGGGTCGATTGTCAGATGCGCATTTTCAAGCGTTGCCGACCTGTGTGTTGTGCCGATGCAGGACGTGATTGGGCAGGACGCCTCGTATCGAATGAATGTTCCTGGTACGGCGCGGGGAAATTGGCGGTACCGTTTACACGCGAAATATTTAAAGCCGGAAACCTTCGCCGCCGTACACGAGTTCGGCAGGATTTACGGAAGGGCCTCTTAAAATTTACTCTTTGTTTTCTTCGGATATCGACGAAATTTTGATGGCTGCGGTGTGGATTTCTATAGTGTCGGTATTGAGTTCGAGCGAATCAAGGACTTCTTCTATTTTATCGAGTTCGGGGGAGTTTTTGACTTTATTTTTAAGAATCATTGCTTGGCTTTTAATTGCTATGAACTTTGCGCGAAGGTCGCTTGTGAGGGTATTGCAATCGTCGGAAAGCTCCTTTAGTTCCTCGCGTTCGCGGAATTGGATCTGCGCGCTGATTTTTCCCTGCCGGATCATTTTCGCCCATTGTTCCAATTTATAAACAGGCACCGCGTATTTGCGGGAGGCATAGAATCCGAGGGCCAGGGCAAGGATGAAATTAAGAAGCGAGCTGATGAGAAGGCTTGGCAAAATGATAAAGATGATATTTTCTTTTGTAAGGTTTGTGAGTTGGTCCATTTGATAAAGCAGGACGCTGTTATATTTGAGATAATATACCAAAAGCAGGGTACACGAGCATATAATGGTCGCAAGCAATGCAGCGACGACAATTTTTACTATCAAGCGGACCTGCAATGATTTCTTGATAAAAAAATTATGCCAATATCGTCTGTGTATCTGTTGCATGCAAATCCTCTCGCATAGGGAAAACCACTTTGGTTTGGAATAAATATAATGCAATGAAGGCATCAATGACAAGAGTATGTCTGTATTGTACAATGTTGCCGATAAATATGCAATATGCGGACTGTATAAAAAACTCCACCTTTTTGCCGCATTATTGAGTATAATTATAGTTCTGTTTTTAAAAACTGCGTCCGGATTATCCGCGTTTTTTGCGTTGTTTTTCCAGACCGGGTCATAAAAACCTTTCTCAACATTTTTATCAGGGTAAGCCTGGTCGGATTATGGAAGTAAAAAATATGGGCAAAAGCGTTTTTTTCAGGATTATGGTTTTTGTTTTTGTTGCAACATATTGCCAGCTTTGCCGGGCGCAGCATGCCAACGATACAACGTGCTTTGCCATTAAAATGAATTCTATCCCTAATTCCTTATTTAATTGTTCCCAAACCGGAGGAGAGGGATTTAAATCCATTTTATCCGGCCCTGTCCTTATGGAAAACGGCACGCTTTTGTTTTATTCCTATAATGGCTATGCGTTGTATACTAAAAACGGCGTCTTGATTGATTCAAGCTCATTGTTCAAGGAAAACAAAAATATTCCCATTTCCAATCCGCGCAGATTGAAACTTGCGTATCCTTTAGACCAATCAACGATTTTGTACTACAAAAAAACCCCTGACAAAAATAACGGGCTTGAGATTTTTGAAAAAAAAATCATGAAAAAGGGCCTGAAAAGGGTTGAGGGCGTGGATTATGCCAACCTGTTCGACATCGAGTCGACGGTGCTGTTCAATTTGACAGACAATTGCATTACCGATGAAATGGAGACAAGGTCGTTTTTACAACAGAACCTGGTGGGGTTCACGTCACTTGACGGAGGAGAACGCATATGGTCGTTGGACCGTTTTTACTCCTTTACCTCGGCGCTCATCGTGGAAAACAACGGCGCAATGACCTCGTTTTTCGGCGGATTGTTGCACGACCAGAAAACCGACGTGCAGAAGCATTTGATCAACCCGTTGGGAACATACGTGCTCGACGGGCGCAGGTATTTTTACGGCATCCATTCCGCGCTCGGGTCGCAGGACGAGGAATTGTCGCAAAGTCTTTACCTTTGCGACCAGGCCGGTAACCTTTTGTACAGTAACGAAATGCTCAAGCAGAAAATGGTGGACGCTGTTTTGGAATTCAACAAGAAATCCAACACGAATTTCACCGTGAAACGTCCCGGCGTATATGTGTTTACGCCCACGGTGGACAAAAACGGGGACATTTTCTACGGCGCATTAGATTTTGACAAGCGCATTTTGGAAGTCAAAAAGCGTTTGTATTACCGATATTTTTCACGAATCATTCAGCCTGTCCACGAGGACCTTATCAATGCGCAACGTTGTCTTGTTGCAAAACCCGTCGACATTCCTTGTTTGGATGACGACAAGATAAAAAAAGTCGTCCCGGAATTCATATACCGGGATGCGTCGGGAAAACGGCGAAAAGCATTGCTTAAGGATTACAGCTGCAAGGGGTTTTATGCGTCGGTGTCGCGCCAGACAAACCCGGACATCAAACGGCGGCTGTTGCAAAAGTGTTCGACGCTTCCGGCGCAGGTGCGGCATTTACAAGACTCGTTGTCGCGCGTGTCGACATCATTCTGCCCGTATGCGGTGAATTTGGAAATGGACGGCAAGGGGACCCTGGCGACGTTCCATTACGGTTTGGGCGATGTGGTCGTGTCGGCAAGGGTACTTGACGTTACGGAAACGTTCGAAATACTCATTCGGGTCGATTGCACGGATTTTGCTGAGGTCCTGGCCTTTTCGGTCGACGGAACGTATTTAAACCGTTTTGTTTTCAACAGGCAGCCGTTCAAGGTAAGGAAGGACATTATTGCCGTGTCGGACAACCGCGACATCATTGAAGAGGACTACGAGCGTATTGTCGAGGATTATACGTATTGTAAATGGGAATTGGCAGTCAAGGCGCCCGAAGCGCAGTGAAACAGGGAGAAATAATGACGATAGAGATAGAAAAATTCGTGACCGGCCCGATCGAGACGAATACCTATGTGGTATGCGATGGCACAACATGCATTGTCGTAGATCCTTCGGGCAATTGCGGCAAAATCGTCACATATATTACCGGCAAGGGCCGCAAAGCGGCCGCAATTTTATTGACGCACGGTCATTTCGACCACATTCTGGGCATAGGGGAAATCCAGGCGGTTTTCCCGGAAGCAAAGGTGTGGGTCAACCCGGCGGAAAAGCCGTTGTTGCTCAATGCGGAATTCAACGGGTCGTATTTGATTGGAAAGCCCATGTCGTATTCGGGTGATATGAGCGACCTTTTGGAGGGTAAGTTGACAATTGATGGCATTAGCCTGGAGGTTTTGTATGTGCCGGGCCATAGTCCCGGCGGTTGCGCGTTTGTATTCGAAGACAACGCCCAAACGCATTGCATCAGCGGCGATTCCCTGTTTGCAGGGTCTATAGGCCGGACCGATTTTCCCCTGGGCGACAGCCGGCTCCTGTTGCAAAGCATCAAAACCAAGCTCATGGTTTTGCCGGATGATACCATTGTGTATCCGGGCCACGGAAACCGCACGACAATAGGCAGGGAAAAAAGGATGAATCCGTATTTAAAAGATAATGGAAATTGACCTTCACGTCATTACCCCACCATCGTACCTTTCGGGTACTTTGCCCTCAGGGAGCGTTTTTTGTAAGTGCCCCCATAGGGGGTTAGGGGGGATTTTTCGCTATGAAAATACTTCCTCATGTCAATTCATTCCTTTCGTATTTGAAACTCGAAAAGACTTTGGCGCACAATACCATAGAATCGTATTCCTTTGATTTGGAGCGGCTGCGGGCATATTGCTCGCAGCATGATATCACGGCCCTTGATGCTATTACCGCTTCGTTTTTGCAGGGGTATGTACGGGCATTGTTCGACGTGGGGTTTGCGCCCACGTCTATCCAAAGGACATTGTCGTCTTTGCGCACGTATTTCGCATTTGTCGTTTCGGAAGGTTTTTTGCCCGAAGATCCCACCGAGCTTTTGGAAGGCCCCAAGGCAGGGCGGTATTTGCCCGATGTGCTTTCGGTTGAAGAAATCGATGCCGTGATTTCGTGCATACAGGTGGGCAAGGGGTTTGGCCTTCGCGACAGGGCGATGCTTGAGACCTTGTACGCGACCGGCATGCGTGTTTCGGAATTGTCAAACTTTACCATGGAGCAATTATCGGCCCGTGAAGGTCTGGTGCGTATTGTGGGAAAAGGGTCTAAGGAAAGGCTTGTTCCCATTGGTCAAACAGCATGCGCATGGATTGCGGAATATTGCGCGACATTGCGGCCTGCCATGTGCAAACCTCATACCGACAGCACCATGTTTTTAAATGTGCGGGGCAAAAAGCTTTCGCGCATGGCGTTGTGGCGCATCATACAAAAATATGTTGCATTGGCAGGCATAAAAAAAGACGTGTCTCCCCATACGTTTCGTCATTCATTTGCGACCCATTTGCTTGAGGGCGGGGCCGATTTGCGCGCTGTGCAGGAAATGCTTGGTCATAGCAATATCGTCACCACCGAAATTTACACGCATGTCGACAGGGAATATCTGCGGGAAGTGCATAAGAGCTTCCATCCACGGCAAAACAACTCCATACGATAGGACGAAAGGCGTTTGGTGGAATGGACAAAAAAGAATGAAAAAAAATTCTTTGGGGACGCTTCTCCAGCTGCATTATCATCATAGGCCCTGCGGCGTATCGACGGTCATCGACCGATACGCAAAGACATTTGCCGACATTAACAAAGCCGCGCGATGCGGGAATGTCGTGCTTTGCGGCGAAAAAGGAGCGGCTTTTCCGATATCAAAGGTGAAGGTGATCGTGTGCAAGGAAATGGGGTATGCGCAATTTACAAGCAAAAAAGGTTTTGAACAAACCCGTGATTGCATCGAAAAACGGTTGAAGCGTATCCTGCGCGACCCTGCGTTTCCCAGGCCGATTTTCGTTGTTGCGCATAATACGACATTAGGGAAAAACTGCGCGCTTTCCTCGGCATTATCCAGGCTCGCCCGTGATTTCGATGCCATGGGCGATGATAGCAGGTTTTTCCTGGTTGTCCATGATTTTGCCGAAGAAGGCAGAATAGAACAATTGTGTCACATTCAAAAACTGCAATCTATGGGCATACACATTTGGGAAGATCTTTATCCGGCCTGTTCTAATGTTACGTTCGTAACGATAAACAACCGGAATAAAACTCTGCTGCAAAAGGCCGGGTGCAAAACCGTGCTGCTTCGAAATCCTGTTTGGCAAGCAACGGCACCTTTAAAAATGAGCAAACAAAAAATGCGGTTCCGACTGCGCCAAAAAGCCGAAGCAGACGATGTCGCATTGCAGGCAAATAGGCCATTTCTTTTGTATCCAACCCGAATCATGGTCAGGAAAAATCCTCTTGAAGCGATCCTGATCGCGACTGTTTATGCTAAGGCAAATTTGCTTTTAGGAACAGTATGGGGAAAGGCCGGGAATGATTTTGCGTTACTGGACCAATGCAAAAAAATCTGCAAAACCTATTCGTTGCCGGTGCTTTTTGATACATATGGATTGCTTGGAAAAAACGAAGCGCCGCAGGCAATGTATTCGTTGGCAGATGCCGTTGTGTCAACATCCATTGCCGAGGGTTTCGGCTACTTGTTTGCCGAAAGCTCACAGTTTAATAAACCCGTAATCGGCCGAATGCCGCAGGGACTTTCGGCCAATGAGTTAGGCGATACGCAATATCTTTACAGGCAATTAATGGTTCCCTGTTCATGGGTTGATGTTGAAAAAGTAGCGAGATTGTATTTTAAGCGCCTCGCATCTTTGACGCAATGGAACAGCGCGACAAAATCATGGGACGGTTTTTTTACATCGTTTCAGAAAGCCCATGTTTCAAAAGGCGGCATTGATTTCGGATGTTTGGACATGGCGTCGCAGGTGGCGGTCCTTCATAAATGTTTACGGTCTCAAACCGGCATGGACGAATTGCGAAAGGCATTTCCACGGCAAACGGAAAAACTGGCATCGTTCTTTGCTGCAACAACCGCAGGGAAGCAAAGTAACACACCGCTCATGTTGTCGGGCGATTTTCCTATGGATTTTGAAGCTTGTTTTTTATCAAAAAGCAAACATCGGGCAAACTGCCCGATTCAAGCAAAGCTCATCGGCAAGTATTTTGCCGATCTTTCGAGGTTTAAAATCGGTATGTCTGGGAAAAAAAACGTGTCGGTTATCAGCCCATCGCCTTAGCTAAGGATTTGTCCGTTTTTATCAATTCGTTTACCACTGAATTTAGATCTTTCTTTTTCTTTTTAGCGATATTTTCCACAAAAGAAAGATTGTCTGAATCCAGATAAATAGGAAGATTCAGGGTAACATTCTTATGGTAGAATTTACCGCGAGTCCCTTTTGAAAAATCATATTCTTTTTTCATTTTTTATATCCCCTTATACTGCTGTTGTTCGTTTTGAGATGCTTTTCTTGATGAAAATATCCGTATTCTTACCTGCTTATCAGTTATTATTTCATACGTATGGTGTGCAACTAATAAAACGCCTGTTTGACTGATACCAATGGTTATCCACCTATCTTCAGAATCACTATGCTCACCATCAAAAACAGTTATAGCCAATGGATCTGAAAATACCGATGCTGAAAGCTCAAAACTAATGCCGTGCTTACGTACATTTAGAAGGTTCTTAGCAGGGTTCCATTCGAAATTATACTGCAATGGCAATTCCTTTCCATTTCTTTATAAAGATACTATTGTGTGGATATCCTGATAAGTATTTTATTTTACTGGTCAAAATTTATCGGAATCGATATTTCTCAGCGCTTGTCAATAAATCGAAGCCTGCCAGGTCATAATAATAAATGTACTTTCAATTTTCTCCTTGACTTTTTGGGCCGATCATTCGATATTTATGATGCCGTTTATAATTCAAAAACAATAGGCTTTTTCCAAAGTTAAAACCAGGATGATTCGTTTTTCTTGATAATCCTGGTCTGGAGGATTTGATGTCGAATACAACAAAACACGATCTGATCGTCGATGTATCCAAAACAACAGGCCTTACGCAGGCCGACACCAAGATCGTTGTTGAGGAACTCCTTGAGACCATAGCAAAGGATCTTGAGACAGGCAAAAACATAGAGCTGAGGGGTTTTGGGACTTTTTACACGAAAGTAAGAAAACCCAGGCCTGCGCGCAACCCCAAGACCGGCGAGGTCGTGCCTCTTTTCAAACGAGTAGTCCCGCTTTTCAAGTTCAGCAATGAATTCAAGTCGGGCATTACCGATACATTGCTTAAAAGGAATGCGCCGGAATAATTCGACCAAAGTCATCCGGCCGGTTCGAACCAAAACAAAAGGCCGCGCTTTATTCAAAGCGCGGCCTTTTGTTTTGGCGGTGTGTTCAAGTCAGAGATGCGGAATGATGACAAAAAGGCAATTCGTGGCATGGGAGAAAACAATTTGCTTGGTGTCGGATCCCTTTGACGATTGTACCGAGAACAGGAGCGTATCGAGCCCGTAATACCCGGAATCGGCAACGGTTTTTGGTGCTATGACGATATGCCTGTTAAAATACGATCCCAATATCGGGCCAATGCCGATGGGCCCGGCTGCAAGGGCATTTGCCGCTTTCGGCAAGCCGAGCCGTAAGGCGGAATACAATGAATCGACTTTGAAATGCTTGCCGTTCTTAAATGTCCAGTTCAGGTCCGCTAATTGATCGTCGACGGCGCTCACGGCGGTGCCGGTGTCGAGATACATGGTGTCGGAATGCGGTTTCGTGCTGCAAAGGAACGAGCCGACCGTGATGCGCGGCGGATCGTAGACCTCGGCGACAAAAAATGAAGGCTGCTTGACATCGAAGAGTGCTGGTGTGTTTTTAACGAAAGCCTTAAATGTCAACCTGAAAACGCCTGCCCATTCGGTGTCGGAAGGGAAGGGTATTGCAATGATATGCGATGCCGGTATCGCGATCTGGCCGCCGCTGCTGTCGGTTATGATCCACGACAGGGAATCCTTTTTATAGGCAACGGTGTCTTTTATCGAGGTGTCTGCAATGATGACGCAGGTATCGAGGAAAAGCGGACCAAAGGCGTTGCCTTCGACGGTCGCGCGGGAAAGGTCCTTGATTTTTGGAGGAAACAATTTTTTGCCCGAATAGGTAAGGCCGAAACGGAACACTGTTTTATTGTCTGCCTTGTCGAATGCTACAATGGAGTCTATGCTTGCCCCCGAATCGATTGTTGAAGCATTGTAAACGGCCGTATCATGGGAAAACGTCATGGCGGAACCGTTGAACGTTGCGCTTGCGATGCCTGCCAAATCGGAAATTATCGCCCTGATTTTATTTGGCAATATGGTAATGACTTGTGTCGTATCTGGTTCCAGAAGCGTGACAGAGGGCTTTGTCGTGTCGAAAACATGCAACGTACAGGATACGACATTCGAGAATAGACTGTCGGCATCCAAAGCGTATGCACGGCAGACCAGCGGCGCAAAAAGCGCGGATTTAAACGCAGTACCCTTGATAACGCGTGAAACCGTTTCATGGAAGGGCTTCAAAGACGAAAACGATGTCGTTTGGGTTGGGCCAAGGCTTGTATCGATCATGGTATAGGCAAAGCGGACATTGCTGTCCGGGTCGGAAACGGTAAATATGAAGGAGAATGAGTCTGCCGACAATGCAGCGTGGTATGCCAGCGAATCGCAGGTGACCACGGGCGCCCGGACAAAAACGGTCAGGCTTTTGACAATCGAGTCCCTCGACGAATCGGATTTTATGATGACAACGGTGAGATTGAATTTGCCGATGTTTTTAGGAGCCAGTTGAAACGTAATTATATCTTGCGTGACTTTCCCGCTTGCAATGGTGCTGTCGGCACCCGGCGCGCCGAAAGTCACGAAGAAACTGTCGACAAGGTTTGACAAAAAAACAGATACCGTGCAGGGTAATGTTGTCGAGGCCTTGACAGAATCCTGTACGGATTTTAACGAGGAGTCTGTAATAATTTTAGCATCTGCAGGATTGGTAAAAGGGTTTTTGGGAGCGGCGCAATGGAAAATAAACAGAAACCCGACTGCTATCCATAAGGTCGCACGGAGTTTTTTCATGGTACTTCTCCCGCAAAAGGGCTGAAATTGATGGGTATCGTAAATATACGAAATTATGTGGCCTGATATTACAAGTAACGGAGTGGGTAAATCAGCGGCCCTCTTCGAGACGGGTTATCAGAAACTCGGGCATTTTAATTTTCCGCATTTTTGCCTGCGTTTTTCCGATATCATATTGGACACGGTGATACGTAAAGGTCTTGGCATCGGTATCGAGTATGCCATAGCATGATTTGGAATTTCTGTCGCGCGGTTGTCCGACGCTGCCGACATTGATGAGAAACCGGACATTTTCAAGATGGCCATAGTTCAGGGTTTCCCCTTGATGCACATAGACTTCCTTTTCGTCTTCGAGCACAATGATGATGGGGATATGCGTGTGCCCGACAAAACAGAAATCCGTGTCGAAAAACTGGAAATTGAACGCTGCCTCTTCAAGCGATGTTATATAGTACCACATATTCGGTTCGTAGGGTGTGGCATGGACAAACGTTTGCGAGAATTTTGTTTCCTTAAGCGGCAGCGCTTTTAAAAAATCATGGGACGCCGCGGTAAGGTTCTCGGTTGTCCACTCGATGGCGATTTTCGCGTGGATATTGAAATGCTGGGTCGAAAGCTGTCCCACGGCCGCGGAATCATGGTTGCCCAGGAGGATCAGCGAACAGGATTTACGTATGAGGTCTATGCATTCGTTGGGGTTTGCGCCATAGCCTACGATGTCGCCAAGGCATAATATTTCGTCAACGGAACTCGCGCGCGCGTCTGCGATGACGGCGTCCAATGCCTCGATGTTTGCGTGAATATCGGAAATGAGTGCAAGTTTCATTATTATCCGTTTTCCATATAGCGGAAGGTGCTGAACCCGATTTCGATGCGGTCCTTGTGCTGCAATTTACGGTTTTTTGTTTTTTTCCCGTTGACCTTGAATTGCCCGAGCAATTTTTGCGACTTTATCCAAAGGTCGGGCCCTGTGCGTTCGATGAATACATGGCCTTCATCGACAAGGAACCCCGACACGAACACGTCGTCGTTTTCCGAATCTCCAAGCGTTACCAGGGGTTTATCTAATTTGTAAATAACGTGTTTGTTGATTTCAATGAGCACTGCGTTCGCGTTGGCGGTTCCGGTCGAGGTTGAAATCGCGGTTTGCTCCCTGGTCGACCCTTCCTGCGGCATCATTTCCTCGATAAACGATGATGACGTGATGGTCGTGTCGTCTTTTTTTTGCTGTGCGGCGTCCGCGTTTTTGTTTTCAAGATTTTCGAACAGTATGGTATACTTTCCTATGAGGATTTTGTCTCCGTTCGAAAGTATGGCTTTCTTGACTTTTGCATTATTCAGGAACGTGCCGTTCAGGGAGTTGAGGTCGGAAATCGTATAGGAGCTATTGGTGTCGCGCTCTATTTTGGCATGCCGGCGTGATATGCCCATGTTCGAAATGCAGATGGCGTTCTCGGGCAACCTGCCGATAGTGACGGTTATCTCATCAAGCTCATAGGTCTTGACAAGTTCGTCATTAAAAAAAACAATGAATTTTATCATAGGTGTTAGTGTCCGTGTTACAGCATAATAAAAAAATATACAATCTATTATGAGAATTAGCAAAACTTTAGTAAGTATATATAAATTATACGCTCGGTACACCTCGGTACCATGGTCTACGCTTTTTGCGTAGACGCAGTACCGAGGCTTACCGAGTGTATAATAATCACAGCTGTAGCAATCCCGCTGCGAAGAGCGGGGTTAGCAAAACTTTAAAAAAATAAAACCAGGCACGTGCCTGTTTTATAAAGGCCAGTACGAAATGTATCTTTATATAATGATATTGGGCGAAAACTCAAAAGGAGATATGCGGTGTATTGCAAAGACCTGAATAAAAATAGGCAAAAGGCTTCGGGGCGCAGGTATGCAACGGCTTGGTTGCGGTTTGCTCTTGTTGTTGTCTGTGCATTTGTCTTTGTTGCCCAAGCCGACGGCACATTGGCTGCGCATAAGCAGGCGCTGATACAAAAGCTCGATTCCATAGACCTCGAAAAGCAATTCCGCAAAAGAAAAGGCGAGCCAATGGCCGACCTTGAAAAGGCCGCCGAATCCATCAAGGATTCTGTTGCAATAATCAAGACCCAAATTCCCAGGCCCGGGTTTTCTGCGGGAAGCAAGGCTATGCCCGATACCGTTGCAAAATCCCCGGTAGCGGCGCAGGGGCTTTTGCTGAAAATTCTACCAAAATCAATGTTCGATTGGATGATCGCCGTTGTCGGCTTTATTGCCATCGTGTCGGGCGCGGTGCTTTTCGTGGGGATTTTCGGAATGTTGACAAAAGGGTTTAAAAAGAAAAAGGTCGCGCCCAAACAGCCCAAGACCCTGCAGGAAATTTTCCCGCGGTCGTATGCGAGCGAAGCATACGCGAAAATGCCTAAAGTGCAAAACGGCCATGCCGAAGAAAAAGAGGGGGCCATGCAGGTTTTGCGCAAACGGATCGAACGAACGGAAACCACACGGCATTCAGATGGTCCTGTTTTGGCGACCGAGGAGGCCGCTGCCGATGGTGGTGATGTAGACGATGTCAAGAATCGGGTGATGGCGGCGGCCAAGGACGGTTGCGATGTCCTGGAAATATCCCGACGTTTTCAAATGAGCGCAGACCAGGTCTCTTTGATCCTGCGCATGTTTAACAACAGCGGCCCAAGCGATAAACGGTAAAAACACCTTAATCCGTTCCTTCATGGAAATCCAGGTCAGGGGTTCGGTATGAGGACCACGACTCATTTGCAAGCACAAACAAGCCCCGCGAACTCATTGCCCCAAAGTAATGTGTTTGCCGCAAAAAAAACTTCCCAAGTTGCAAACACCCCTGAGCGCGCCCAGGATTCCGTTGAGGCGCAAGCGCCAACGGTCGATATACTCAAACGCATCGCCGACGCGGTTGTGGAACAACTCACCGAAAATACGGTCGACAAAAAAGCATTGATGCAATTAGACAAAGTCCTTGCCGCTGTCGCGAATGCGCCCCAGGATTTCGACCGCGACACGCAGGCGGCCATTAAAGAATTAAAGGATAGTGTCGCCGATGTCGTTTCGTCGAGCGTGGTCGATGCAAAAACGATCGACGACATTTCCCGGCTGATACAAAAAATGGTCGACGGCCTTTCCGCGCGGCTTTCCTCAGCCGGAGGGGTTGCCGATGTCGTGCTCAAACCCCAAAGCAACGCATCGGAAGGGTATGCGTCGTTTGATTCCGTAAAGGACGCTGTCGCCTGGCTATCGGCAAATAAGGAAGTGCAGGAAAATTTGCCGTGGCAGAAACTGTCGCAAACATACGGAAACGGCCCTGTTGTTTTGAAGATTTATGAATCGGCAATCGGCGACATGCGCGCGTCGTTTATTGTGCCCGACAATATGGAAAACGAAATGGGCCATTTATCGGCCTTGCTCAAGGCATCCATTTGGAAATCGGTTTCACCGGCAGCGCTTATGCAGGTTTTGCGCCAAAATAACGGGTTGCCTTTGGAAAATTTGCTTGTTCTTGACGAGTACATGGTGAAATCGGAAGCAGCCCGCAGTGAAAACAATGGGAATGCTTTTGCGGAAAACCTTGCAAATGCGTCCAAAAACAGCCCACAGGGTTTTGATTGCGCGTTCGGGCAATGGTTGAACACGGCCCTTGAATCCGGGCTGGGGGCAGATACCTTGGCAAAGGTGGTGCCATCTTTCGGACAGGACTTGCCCAAAATGCTTTCCTCGGTCATGGCAACAATAGGGCATTATATGCCCCAGTTGGACCAGGTTGCGCAAACCGAGGGGCTGGCAACGGTCCCCATGCAATTCTCCTCGCCGCAAAGCGCGATATCATTTGTTAACGATCTTTTCAAAGGCATGGGATTGGACAATGAGGCGCGGTTGCTCACCGAATCAAACCAATCTTCGCAAACAGTGACGGCAAACCTGAAAACCGCGCTTATGACGTTGTCAAAGGCGCTGGAGATTTCGGACAACTCCGGGGAAAACGATGGGCAAGTGGCATTGAACGGGCATGCGCAGCAGGCCGGGCCCCAGGATTTTCAAAGGCAAAGTGTCGGGCCTGGAAAAGTGCCTGCACTTGGCGTTTTGAGGCCTGCGCAAATGCTTTCGCTATCCGTCGCGCTTTCGCACGTGCAAACAAGCGACATGTTGTCGGGTATTTATTATTGTGCAAAGTCAATAGAAACGCAAATGAAGGCAATGTCGCCTGACAACGGAACGCCGGAGCAGTTCATGCAAAGCCTGACCGCAAATGACGGCCTTTCTCAAACGCTTGTTACCGCCAAAATGCTTTGCAATGATTGTGCCGCTATGGCAAAGGAAAACGCGGACAGCTTGCTGGCTTCGGTGAGGGCACTTTCGGATGATGTGTCAAAGGAATCGGTTGCGGCTATGGCAACACAAAATGGCAGGGACCCGCAGGCGAAAGCCGCCCTGGAAGTTGTATCTTCCGTCAAAACAGCCTCGGAAATGCTCGGCAGGCTTTCCGATACTGTCTCGCAATTGACAACCGACTTGTCGCAGTTTTCCAGGGCCATGTCATCCGATGCATTACCCAAGGACCTTCGGCAGGCCGCTTTAGAGACCATACAAAATGCAATGACGCGCCTTGATGAATGTGTCAAAAACATTACGGCTTTTTCCCAAAAGGCCGACCATGCGGTTTCACAAAAAACGGATGTCTTTATTTCCACGATGAGCAAGCAGGCAGATGCCCAAGACGGGGGCGCTTTTGGCCCTTCTCCAAAGCAGGCAATGGATGAAGGACTGGCAGCGCTCAAGCACCAGGTAGACCAGGCCATAGGCAGGATAGAATCCATGCAGGTGCTTGCGAGACAGGTGGCGCTATCCGAAGGGCAGCAGCAGGTGATAAGTTTGCCGATGAGAATAGACGGCGAATGGACCGGCGTCGTGGTGCGGTTTTTGAAAAAGAGTCCCCCAAAAACTTCGACCAAATCCAAGCCGGTCGCGGTTTCGCTTCATGTTGCCCCGCGCATGCTTGGCAATGTGGACGTTTTCATGGATTTCGACGGCGTCGCGCGCTATGGCATGAGGATGGAATTCGAAAAAACATCCACAAAAAAATGGTTCGAGCAAAACAAGGATACATTGACAAAAGCTCTTGTCGGCGTGGGGTTTGGCGTTTTCGGCATCGACATGAAAGATGTCGCGGGATTGCGGAAGCCGTTTGCCGGGGCGGATTCGGCCGCGCCGGGCCGGTATGCTGTTGATTTGTCGGCATAAGGAACACCATGACTTCTTTCCAAAAAAACGGGCCGAAACGCGACAGGGCTGTCGCGTTGAAATTCAAGGAAGAAGTAGACAAGGCCCCGAAGGTTGTTGCTAAAGGAGAGGGCTTTGTCGCACGGGCCATCAGGGAATCGGCGCGGAAATACGGCGTTCCGATACGGCAGGACGACGACCTTCTGGAACTTTTGTCGCAGGTAGACATAGACCGCGAAATCCCGCCGCAAATGTATGCTGCCGTTGCCGAGGTGCTCAGTTGGATTTACCGGGCCAATAACGCGATTAAAAAACAATGACGTGTCGTCATGCCGGCTTTTGGATGAAATATTTTATGCGTGGTGAAGAAAAGCCGGTTTTTGTCCGACATAGTAATGTGTATACTATTAAACCGGCAATTAAATATGTGCAAAGATAATACCATATGTAAACTATCTCCGTTGTCACGGTGAGCCTGTCGAACCGTCTATTATCATGGTGTTCGAGACCCTTCGACAAGCTCAGGGTGACAAAATATTT
>Ga0182027_10005334_pt1 | contig 19565 bp, 13 predicted proteins | sample 712E1DmetaG_FD_121300 | JGI IMG/M metagenome (GOLD analysis project Ga0182027, IMG submission 121300) | Permafrost microbial communities from Stordalen Mire, Sweden - 712E1D metaG (Illumina Assembly) | ecosystem: Environmental > Terrestrial > Soil > Wetlands > Permafrost | place: Sweden...
GCCGATTCGCCAGTTTCCACCGGTTTCTTTCTACCTGAATTGTCGAATCCGTCGAATCTCATTTTTCTGATTTCAAGTCCAATAACTTTCCCTTTTGCATCGCCTAGAATCCTATAAGGAGCTGATAAAAACATAAATTTAATCCCTTCATCGATTGCATCTTTAATCTCGTGATCGTTTGCAGGCATTTCATCTCTATCACGACGGTAAACAATAGTTACTTCTGCTCCAAGCCGCAGACAGGATCTGGCTGCATCAATAGCGACATTTCCCGCTCCTACCACTGCAACTTTTTTCCCGATATGGAGTTTCTTTCCAATTGCAAAATCTTCGAGAAATTCATATCCTTCAAGAACACCATCTAAATGTCTACCCTGAATATCAACTTCGATTTCTTTTTGAGCTCCGATTGCAAGGAATACCGCATCATTTTGCTTTTGCAGATTTTTGAAAGATAGTTCTTTTCCAACACGAGTATTGAAAACAAACTTTACTCCTAACTTTTTGAAAAGTTCAAGTTCTTTGTTTAGTCCTTCTTTTGGCAAACGGTAGGCCGGTATTCCATATTGCAGAATTCCTCCGGCTTTTGCGTGATTATCATAAATAGTTACGCTGTGACCGAGCCGAACAAGATAATATGCAGCTGTTAATCCTGCCGGTCCCGCTCCTATTATTGCAATTTTCTTACCTGTTTGGGAGAACTTTTCTTTTATTAAACGTTGATAAATTTCTTTTTCTTTTCCCATCTTATACATAGTATCGGCGAGGTAACGGTGAATCTCACCCTGAGAAACAGGATCATCAACCATTTCTCTGCGGCAGCGCATCTGACAGTGGAAGTAACAAATTCTACCGACAGTGCCGGGTAAAGGATTATCGCGCAGTGTCAATTCAAAAGCTTCTTCCAATCTTCCTTCTTTTAATAACTGAAGGTATCCAGGAATATTCATGTGGAGCGGACAGCTATTTTCGCAAAGTGCCATAAACAGGTTTTCGCATACACCTGCTTTACATCTTTTTTGAATTATATGTTTTTCATAATCGTCGCGGAAATACCTGAGAGTAGATAGTACGGGATTTGAACTTGTTTGACCTAAACCGCAAAGGGCGGAGTCACGAATTACATAAGATAATCTTTCAAGAGTATCGAGATCATCCATATTCGCATCGCCTCGTGTGATTTTATTAAGTAAAGATAAAGCCTGAGCCAAACCTTCGCGGCAGGGAGTACATTTACCGCAGGACTCGGAATAAGTTACTTCAATAAAATAACGTGCAACATCAACCATGCAGTTATCCTGATCCATTACAACCATTCCTCCGGAGCCCATGATTGTCCCGAGTTTAGTTAGGGATTCATAATCAACCGGGGTATTGAAATGATCTACCGGAATACAGCCGCCGGATGGTCCGCCGGTTTGAACTGCACGTATCTTTTTCTTATTTCCTGTCCCTTCACCCATCTGATAAATTATATTTTCAAGAGGAGTGCCTAAAGGTAATTCAACAAGACCTGTATTTTTAATTTTACCGACAAGAGAAAAGACTTTTGTTCCGGTGCTTGCTTGAGTGCCAAATTTGGCAAATTCATCTCCGCCGATTGTCATTATTGCAGGAATATTAAACCAGGTTTCAACATTATTGATATTTGTAGGTCTTCCCCAAAGTCCTTTTTGTGCCGGATAAGGAGGTCGAGGCAGGGGTCGCCCGGCTCTGCCTTCAATTGATCCAATCAGCGCCGTTTCCTCTCCGCATACAAAAGCGCCTGCCCCTTCGACATATGAAATATCAAAATTAAATGATGACCCGAAAATATTATTACCGAGAATTCCATATTCTCTTGCAGCGGCGATAGCTTTCTTAAATCGTTCAACGGCAAGAGGGTACTCAGCTCTTACATACATAATCCCTTCGGAAGCACCCATAACATATGCTCCGATAAGCATTCCTTCTATTAGAGCATGTGGGTCGCTTTCAATTTCATTCCTATTCATATAAGCGCCCGGATCGCCTTCATCGGCATTACAAATAATATATTTTTTATCGGTTTCTACTTTCTTCATCATTTCCCATTTAATTGCAGTTGGGAATCCTGCTCCTCCGCGTCCCCGAAGTTTCGATTTTTTAATTTCCTCAAGTACTGAATCAGGTGTCATTTTAGTAAGGGTTTTCAACAATGCACTGTAGCCGCCTATTGCAATGTATTCTTCTATATCCTCAGGATTTATTAATCCCGAATCACGGAGAACGATTTTCTTTTGTCCTTTGAAAAATGGAATTTCATTCCAGTTAGGGATAAAATTCAATCCTTTACCGAATTCGATTTTTGAAGTAAAGAAATCCCAGGTCTCTATTTTGCAAAAAGACTTTTTCAAAGGCATTAGTCCTTTTGCGAGATTGTTTACAATTCCTTCAACATCTTTAGGGGTTACTTTATGAAGTATAAGAAGCGGCTGACCGGGGATATAACAGTTAACTAAAGTCTCTTCGGAGCAAAAACCGAAACATCCGGTTATATTGAGATCTATCTTTGCTTTCTTTGCTTTAATTTCTTTTTGAAGATTTGCATAAACAATATCTGCACCGTTTCCGATTCCGCAAGTACCCATACCGACAGATATTTTAGGAATATCAGGTCTAAATTTTCTCATACCAGTTTGTCGAATACTTTCAAGTACAGAGGCATCAATAATTTTCATAACTTTTTCCTCCCTTTAGAAATCCTGCTGATAAGTTTTTGAAGTTTAGCAGCCGATACATTACTATAAATTACTCCGTCAATTGCAATAACAGGTGCGAGAGCACATTGTCCAAAACATGCAACTGTCGAAATTGTAAACTGATTATCGGGTGTTGTAAAAAACGGTTCGCCTTCCTCAAGTTCCTTGCTGCAATTTAAAATTAAGCCAAGATCGTCAAGAAGACCTTTTGATCCTTTTGTATGACAAGCGGTTCCCCTGCATACGGTAATTGTATGTTTGCCAAGCGGTCTGAGATTGAAAAACGAAAAGAAAGTAACAACGTTGTAAATTCTGGAAAGTGGTACACCTGTTCTGAGAGCAACATGATTTAATGCTTCCTCAGAAAGATATTTGTGTTCATTGAGAAGTTGTGTTTCCTCAAGAATGCTCAACAGTTCTCCATGATGACCTTTACATTTTGTAACTACTTCATCAATTTCCTGTTGTTCCTGTGTTAATGTTAGAGTTCCATCCATACCTGCTCCTTTTCAAGAAGTGAAATTTATTCAATAGTGAATTTACTTCTGTAATTGCGATAGGATAAACAATATTCAATAATGTGCAGTATTTAAGCGGTATAATCCTCCGTACTGTTAAAGCCCATATAGGGAAAAATTTATGTAAGATATCAACTTATTTTACTGTTGGTAAATTATAATTATTTATCTTTAATTTCCGACATAATATTTTTAGCTTCAGCCAATCGGTTATCATCATCCTGATGCTGTTTTTGACAATTAAATGCTTTATTCAACATTTCTCTTGCTGTTTTGTAATCATCTACACGATTAAGCGAAATAGCATAGTCAACATAAAACATTAAATAACCGGAGTAAAGGGAAATTGCTTTCCTATATTCCTCCAGAGCAACGTCATTATCAGCCCAACCGAGACCAAGTATTGACCGAGCCGGTTTCCATTTTTCGCTCGTCTTTGCATGAGTTCTTGCTAAAACATAGTGAGCAACTCCCTGAACAAAATTCCCGCCGTTATTTAATTGAATAGCTTTTTCGGCATCATCTCTTACAGAATTAACAACACCAGCAACTGAAAATATTCCTTTATACAGTGCAATACGACCATTGGCAATTGCCCGTCTTAAATATCCGATAGAATTACCTGGATCTTTATTAACTGCTTTATCGGCATATTCAAGTCCTTTCTTAAATGTTGCAAGCTGAGCATCTTTTTGTTCGCCTGTACTCTCAGGCATTTTCTCGGCAATTTCAACTAATGATCTTGATATACGCCAAAATATTTCAAAATTGTTTGGATCTGTTTTTTCCGCTTTCTTAAAAACTTCGAGTGCTTTTTCATTATTAAATTGTTTGTAATACTTATCACCTTCATCAATAAGCTGGTTAATAGGTTGAAAGTAAATATTTGCTACCGGAAGGAGTAAAACAATGAAAAACATAAATAGTGTTTTTGATAGTTTCATTTCTATCTCTCTCGATTTGTTATATTATTTTTTCGTTCGTAATCTTAATCGTACTCGAATTCTTAATCAGTAATATCCCGCTTAGTATAAAGTGATGTATTTGCAAGCGGTAAAAATCTTGTCCAGTTACCTTCTTTGTTTTTATCAGCCTCAATTGCATATTTATACGCATTTGTTTTTGCGCTGAGTTCATCTGCCTGGTAAAGAACAATTGCCTCAAGTGTTTTAGGTTCAATGGGTGAAGCAAATTCCAGTTTTCCCTGATGACTAAGTACAATATGTATTAATTGATTCTTTAGATTCATGGGGAAATCAGGTATAGAAGCTGCTGTTTTTTCAATCTCAAAAGCACTTATCATTATATGACCGATAAGTTTTCCTTTATCTGAATAATCAAATACGGAATCAAATGTAAGTTCTTCAGTTTTACCGAAATCATGCAGGAGAGCCCCGCAAATTAAAAGATCACGGTTAATCACTGGATGAAATGAATACATCAGGTCACAAATTTTTATTATTTCAAGAGTATGTTCCAACAGGCCGTGGATATAAGCGTGATGCCAGCCCTTACCGGCCGGAGCTTTGATATATTTTTCAAGATTATCTGTTGAAAGAATTATTTTTATTAGTTTGTTTAAATAAGGATTACTAACTGAATTAATAATTTCTTTCAGTTCAGTTATCATTTCATTTAAGGAACGTATTGAGTGGGGGAGAAAATCTTCAGATTTAACATTGTCGGTGACTTCAGCCAAACGTAATTTATCAATTCTCATTTGCGGAGAACCGAGATATTCTTCAATTTGACCTGCTACTTTAACAACTGCGCCCGCATTGAGTTTATCGGTATATTTTTCAACATTATCCCAGATTTTAGCGGGAATAATAAGTGATTTATCCCGGAGTTCGAGATTGATATATGCTTTACCGTTTTTAGCTGTTTTGACTTCATACTTATTCACGATGAGAAAAAGAATTATTTCATCACCGGGTGAATACTCATTTAGTCCTTTTTGGTTAAGCATAAAATGAGAGCCGAATTAACTGTATGTTAATTTAGTAAAAAAATAATTGATGGGAAAAGACCATCATTCGATATATTTAATAATGCTTTCTTTTGGCAGGCGTACCATAACAGAGCGATGAACTAATTCAACCGATACTGCAAGCCAACTTTCCTCTTGTTGAGCAGTTACAACTCCGATAACATCTGTAAATGGACCATTAATAATCTTCACTTTTGCGCCTGTTTCAATCTTGTCGCTAATTACAACATCCGTTGTTTCCGTGAGCATTTTTCTTAAACTTTCAATTTGCCAATCCGGAATAGCAGATGGTTTTCCATTAAAGCATATTGTTCGAACAATGGTCGATTGTTCAACTGATAGAAAGCGTTCTTTTTCGTTTGCATAAATAAAGATATAACCTCTGAAAAGAGGGCTTGTAACTTTCTTTTTCCGGTCGCTCCATTGTTTTAGTGTAGTGAATGTCGGAAGGTAATTCTCTACCGACACACTATTTAATTGCATTTCAGCTTTAAATTCATGGCGTGGTTTGGTATAAAGAGCATACCATTTTTTCCCGGATATGTTAATACAATCCATCTAAACTTTTCCTTTTATTAAGAGTATTAAATAAGGGATTAGTATAAACATTCTCGAATCATTTGGACAAGAACTGAATGGTCGATAGGTTTGGCTATTACTTTATCTACTCCAAGCTTTAAATATTTTCGTGTTATTTCATCTGTAAGTTTTGCGGAAATTACAATTATCGGAACAGTTCTGGTTGATTCTTTTTTCTGGATTGCTTCTACTAACTGAATTCCATTCATTAAAGGCATAACATGATCCGTAATCAATAATGTAGGCAGCAGTTCTTTGTAAAGACTAATTGCCTCATAACCATTTTCAGCGAATTTAACATCAAAATTATTAAAAGCGTCCTCAATTATTTTTTTATACAGCGCACGCGTACCCGGATCATCTTCCACCAGCAGAATAAGGTTTCTTGCTTCGGGAATTGTAAAATGAAATTCGCTTCCAAAACCTAATTGTGAATAAAACCATACTTGACCAGAATGTTTTTCTATAATTTCCTTAACAAGAGTCAGTCCAAGTCCGTTTCCTTTTTCTCCGGCGGTACCGGTTAATGAGAATTTCTGATCAATTCTAAATAGTTTAGGCTGATTTTCTTCTGAAATACCCAGACCCTCGTCGCGCACTACAATTTCAATCATTCCTTCTTTGAATCTGCTTGAAGAAATGAATACGTCTTTCCCTTCAGGAGAATATTTAATTGCATTTGAGGTTAAATTAATCAGAGCCTGACTAATAAGTCTTTCATCCGCAGTAATATACAGATCTGAAGGAATTTCAATTTTTACATCAATGTTTTTACGTACCGCGTCGCCTGTAAGAGGAGTAATTGCGGTTGAGATTACAGATCGTACATTTAATCTGGCAGGTTCAATTTTGATTCGCCCTGTTTGCAACCTTGACCAATCCAGCAAGCAGTTAATAAAATTCAATTGTGATTTTGAAGAATCATAAATGTATTGCAGATATTCATTTTTTTCTTCAACTGAAATATCCTGCTCATTTAATAAGATTTCTGAAAAACCAAGTAGTGTTGTAAATGGGGATCGAAGATCATGAGAAATAATGTTGATAAATTTGTCTTTTGTCGAATTAAGATTCTTCAGTGAATCTCTGGATTTTATTAAACTATCCTCGTTTTTTTTAAGATCATTAATATTTAATACAATACTTCTTTGATTTATTATTACTCCGTTTTCCCTTTCAACATTTAATAACTCTTTAAGCCATATCAATTCATCATTTTTGGATTTTATCCTGTAAATTAATTCTGCCGAATCACATGAAGAATTGCTTTCTATCTCAGAAAAGGATTTTTCTACAGCTTCTTTGTCTTCCGGATGAATGATTGAATAAATATTCTGCGGGAGAGATTTTATTTCATCAGAGGAATATCCGGTAATTTGTTTTACCGAATCCGAGATGTATAATTCATTTTCAATGTTAAACGATCTACATACAAAGAAAAAATCCTTAGCTCCATTAGCAAAGTCTGATAAAGCAGATAAATTAATTTTGTTGTTTCCCATTCATTATTCGGCTTATAAAGATTTATTCAAATATAATAAAATTAATGCAAATTTCTTTGAGTTACGGCATGAGAATCTGTCTGAGAACTTATTTAAACGTTGATTGTAGCACAGACTATTAGCCCGCCTTGCCGTCGAGGCAGGTCTGTGTTAATAATAAATCACACACAGGCTAGTAGTCTGTGTTACAGCGTGGTTCTTGACCGTTAGATATGAGAGTATGCTTTAATATAGAATTAAAAAAAAGAGTATCACAATTCCCCGTTTATCTTTGTTGGAATTCCAAGTTCTTCCATTTTTCTGTAAAGAGAAGATAATCCAAGTTCCAACGCTTTTGCTGCCTCTTCTTTGTTAAAATCGAATTTTTTAATAATGCGAAGTATATGTTCTCTTTCGAATATTTTAGATGCATCTTTAATTGAATCCGGCAAACCATTAATATCCATAACTCCGCGAAAATGTTCGGCAAGATCATCGATAGTAAGATATTCTTTTGTTGCGAATATAATTGCACGCTCAATTACGTTTTCCAATTCTCTTACTCCGCCTCTCCAGTCATGTGCAATTAAAACTTTCATCGTCTCGTTATCCAGGCCAAGAATTTTTTTGCCCATTTCACCGCAGTATTTAGCAATAAAGTGACTAATAAGAAGCGGAATATCTTCTTTCCTCTCATTGAGAGTAGGAAGTTTTATTTCAACGACATTTAGCCTGTAATACAAATCTTCCCTGAATTCGCCGATTTTTGTCTTCTCGAAAAGATTCTGATTCGTAGCTGCAATAATTCTGATATTAGTGCTGACCGGTTTAATGCTCCCAACAGGAATAAATTCCTTGTCTTCAATAGCGCGGAGAAGTTTTACCTGTAAATTAAGAGGGAGTTCTCCAATCTCATCTAAAAATAATGTACCGTTATCTGCAACTTTAAACAACCCTATTTTATCATCTACCGCACCTGTAAAGGCGCCTTTTCTATGACCGAATAATTCACTCTCAATTAAATTTTCTGAAATTGCTCCGCAGTTAATTGGAAGAAATATCTTATCCTTTCTATTACTATTAAAGTGAATTGCTTTAGCGACCAGTTCTTTTCCTGTACCGCTTTTACCGGTAATCAAAACATTACTGTTCATAGGCGCTACTTGTGAAATTATACTAAATACTTTTTTCATAGAAGCGCTTGTGCCTATCAGATTTGTAAAGCCTTTATCCGAGGAAACACGCTGGCGCAATGCTTTATTTTCCTGAGCAAGATTTTTGTAATCAATTAATCTTTTAATCCGGATTATTACATCATCAAATTCTACCGGTTTAATCAAATAGTCAAAAGCGCCGTGACGTAGTGCATCTATTGCAGTTTTGACAGACGCGTATGCGGTCATAATAATAAAGAAAGTTTCCGGTGATATGGACGAGGCTGATTCCAATAACTGAATCCCGTCAAGTTTGGGCATTTTTATATCGGTTATAACTATATCGAATGATTCATTTTTGATTTTTTCAAGGGCTTCTTCGCCGTCACCTGCCACTTCAGTAGAATATCCTTCATCGGCTAATACAATTTTGAGAGAATCGCGAATCGGTTTTTCATCATCAACAATCAATATTCTGGCTGACATTATTTATCCCTTAATTTTGTTTAATTGGAATAGAAATAGTGAAAATACTTCCTTCCTTTAAAAAGCTATCAACTCTGATCTCTCCTTTAAATCTTTTAATAATTCCGTAACTTACAGAGAGACCGAGTCCGGTTCCTTTACCGACATCCTTAGTGGTAAAGAAAGGATCAAAAATCTTGCTGATTGTAATTTGATCCATTCCGCAACCGTTATCCTGAATTTCAACTAAAACTTTTTTCCCGTCATTATATGATTTTACTGTGATAATACCATTTCCTTCAATGGCGTCTAGCGCATTTAGCAAAATATTTACAAACACCTGCAGAAGCTGATCTGCAGCAATACTTACCATAGGCAATTCATTTTGCAAATCAGTCTCAAATTTAACTTTTCGTACCCGTTTATCATATTTAACGATTCCTAATGCTGTCTTAATTACGGTTGTTATATCCTGAATGGCAGTCTCATAACTTGGCGGACGGGAAAAATCAACAAGTTCACGTACAATTTTCGTTATGCGGTCAATATTCTCCTTGATGATTGCCAGTTGATCTTCAATATATGAATCTTTGTTCTTACGTTGAAGAATTTGTACTAATGAGGATATAGATGCAAGCGGATTTCCAATTTCGTGAGCTACGCCTGCTGCAATTTGACCGATTACAGCCAGCTTTTCCGATTGATCAATCTGAGCTTGCAACTTTATAAATTCCGAATGATCTTTAATAATAATTGATCGACCTACATATTCTCCATTCTTACTTGGAAGTTTTGCAACAGTGATTTTAACACTTATGATTTCCCCGTTTTTCTTTTTACGTTCGGTATCAATAATTTTTGAAGGGAAATTACCGATTGAGTTTTCAACAATCTGATTTAATTCTTGATAATATTTTTTTTCGTTAGGCAAAAGAAATGATGAAGGTTTGCCTAGAATTTCCTCTTCTGTATAGCCGAATATTTTCTCAGCACCTTTATTCCATGCAATAAACTTTTCATTGATATCAATCATCATAATTGCCTGATCGGAAGAAATCAAAATATTTCTTAAGTATTGCTGGTTGAGTTCAAGCTTTGAAGCTAAACGATCCCGGTCAAGCTCCAACACACTCATCTTAGTTTCCTGGTGAAGCATAACGTAACGGGCAAAAATCTGTTCTATTAAATCATCAATATAACCGAGAATAACAATAGGATCGGTATTACTCATTGTATCGTTTTCAATAAAATTTAAGATTGAAAACCTACCCTGACTGAATAATTGACTAATTTCTAAAAGATTTATATTCGCTCCGGAGAATAATATATAAACATCTATTAAAAACTGATCGGCATTTTTATAATCACCGCTTTCGAACACTTCTATAAAAGTGCTTAAACAGCTTTCAACAAATGTCCGGATCTGTGTTTCTGTAAGTTTTTCGGAGAGAATTGGAATAAGTTTTATTGTCCAATTATCTGTGATGTCAAATAAATGCTTCTTGAGTAATTCAATTACTAATTTTTTCATAAACTCATTCGAAAGATTAAAAGTGCAGTGCCATTGAAAAATATAGACAAAAAATAAGGAATGTACCCTTATAAAGAAAGCAGAGTATTTGTCCTTATTATATCACCTTAATCGAAAGTGTAACCTCAAATTATTATAAATCTTTCTTTATCTTACTCGTAATCTTACTCTTGCTCTTAGTTTGTTTTCATACCCGGCAGTATTTGTATTTAGTCCCTTTTTACTTCACCCGGAACTTCAAACTTTCATTTCTGTATAACAATTACTTTGATTAACTTTAAACAAATGATCGGGAAGCCAAATGAAAAAGTGTATAATGATTTTATTGACCGGAATTATTTTTGCTCATTCCATATCTGCAGGCGAAGAAATAAAATTGGCACCAACTTTGTCAACTGTAAAAGTGTTTTTACAAGGCGCAGAATTAAATTATACCCTAAATGCAAAAGTTGAAAAAGGAATTAATGAAATTGTTCTTACCGGATTAGCCTCAAATATTGTTCAAAACAGCATTCGTGTTTCGGATAAAGGAGAAGCAGTAATAATGTCTGTGGTTCTGAGACAGAACTATTTAAGTAATGATGGGAAAAAAGAACAAATCAAGTTACTTGAAGATTCTCTTGAATCGCTGAAAAAACTCCTTGCCGCAAATACAAATGAAAGCGATGTTTTGAAAAATGAATCGGATATGATTATTTCAAACGGCAAAATCGGCAATGAAAAAGTTGGGGTATCTGTTACAGAACTTCAAAAAATGGCTGAGTTCTTTCGTAAACACCTTTCAGAAATAAAAGAGCGGTCAAATTATCTTTCGCTGAGTTCCGATAAAATTAAAAGACATATGGACCAAATACAGCAGCAACTTAATGAATTTAATAACCATTCAAATAAATCAATAAATGAAATTGTCGTAACTGTCTCTGCAAAAACTGCCGCTATGGTTGAACTCAATTTATCTTATGTGATAAATAATGCGGGCTGGACTCCAATATATGATCTGCATGTTGATAATACTGATTCACCGGTTGTTTTGAATTATAAAGCAAATGTAAGGCAGAACAGCAACGTGGACTGGAATGATGTTAATATTATTCTTTCAACAAGAAATCAGGCAGGAAATAATAACAAACCGAATCTTAATCCCTGGTTTATTGATTTTGTAAATAATGCCCAAATTGCACAAGATATAAGAATCGATAATTCCGGTGGTCGTATAGCAGGGAAAACAATTACTGTAAGCGCACAAGCACAAGGGCAAATGTCAAGCGTTCGGAATTCAAATATTTCACCGCCTCTCAGCGAAAGTTTAGCTGATTATACTAACGTAAATCAAAATCAATTGTCCGTTGAATTTACTCCTCAAATGAAATTTTCAATTCCCACGGATAATAAGCAGCATATAGTTGCTCTTCAGGATTATTCAATACCCGCAAAGTATGATTATTATTGTGTTCCTAAGCTTTCTGATAATGCTTTTCTTATTGCAAATATTACAAAATGGGTGGATTATAATCTGCTGCCGGGTCAGGCAAATATTTATTTTGAGAATTCATATGTGGGGAACTCATCAATTCATCCGTCATCTACTAATGATACTTTGTCAATTTCTCTGGGACGCGATCAGAATATTATAGTCTCCAGAGATGTAATTAAAGATTACACCGAAGATAAATTCCTGAGCAGTAATATAGAACGAACCTTCGCATTCGAGATTAAGATTAAAAACAGTAAAAAAACTTCAGAAAAGATAACTGTTGAAGATCAGATACCTATTTCCAAAAATGAGGATATAGTAGTTAAACTTATCGAATCTTCCGGAGCACAGTTTAATTCCGAATCAGGAAAACTAAAATGGATAGTTGATGTTGAGGGCGGGAAATCTGTAACAAAGAAATTGGTTTATTCGGTTAAATATCCCGGGAATAAGCAGATACCGAATTTGTGATTTTACTGATATTGCGAAGACTGTTTAAAAGATTAAAACCTCAACTCCGCTCAATGCTGTCAGGTTAGTAGAAAATTGTTTTTATTGTTTAATCGATAGCTAAGTTTTTGTTAACATTTTCGTCACTTTATCTGCTTTTGGGATCTTTTGTACCCATAAAAGTGTCCAAGTGGACAGCTTGAAAAAATATAAATGTCCAACTTGACTGTCTAAAATCTTAAAAGAGGACAAATTCTAATTTTTAAGTAAAATACTTACACCTTCCGTTACTGAAATATTAAAGAGCTACAGGAATCATTTCTACACTTCATTTCCTTTGCTAGTGCAACTTTATTAAAACATTTTTAGTTAATCTATTAAGACTTTTTATACGATGTAAATATGTCTGTATAAGAGGTGTTCCTTTACAAACGAGGTTACAAATTATTAATAAATTAATCGTAACAATTTTTCTTTTGCTTAATTGCTTTATCGTTGCCCGGGACTTCAAAGTAAAAGGGAAAATACTTGATAGATCAACAGGCAAAGCATTATGCTATGCAATAGTAAGAGAAATTAACTATGCATGTGCAACTACAACCAACTCCGAAGGCTTTTTTGAAATTACACTTAATCCATCAAATAATATTTTAATTTGTTCGGGTATCGGATACATTTCCGATACAGTAGCTGTTAATACGGCAACTATTACTAATACAAATATTTATTTGACTCAAGCCCCTGTATTCTATAAAAAAATATCCGATTCAATAAAAACATTTTCTGCTGCCGAACTGATCGGGAAAGTAATTGCCTCTGTTAAAACTATGTATTCAAATATGAATAATTATGAATACATTTCTCGAAACCGATATATAATCAGAGAAAACAACGGCGTTGGAATCGGTGCAGGTTCAGTAAGAGTTGACGACGGCATATTTAAAGAATCAATAAATCTCATTTCGAATATTTGGAAAACTAAGCCGATGAGAATTAACGGGATAATAGAATATTCAAGCAAAGGATATTTTCACAACCCTTCCTCATTTAGAGAAATAATCGAAGGTCAAAAATCACATTCTTCTTTACCATTCTCGGTTAATGCATTGTTAGGGACGAGAAGAGTCCAGAATTTATGCAGCGATGAGTTAAAATATTACGACAGACCTCTTCCAGGTCCTCTTTCACATGACGCATTGAATTATTATAAATATTCATTTGCAGATACTCTTATGCTGGATGAACATAAAATATATAAAATATATTTTGAACCGATTGATAGAAATGACCCCGGATTAACCGGGTATTTGTATGTTTTCAATAGTCCGAACAGTATATTAAAAATTGAAGCTTCTCTTAATCTGGGCGCAAATGTCGGTAACTTATTTGAAAACGTTTCTATAATTCAACAATTCATTCCTTATAAGAATGGTGTCTTTCTGCCGGTTGATTACAGGATATTTGCAAAATCCAATTATATGGGAATAGTAAAAATTGAATATGAATTAAGTTCTTTACTTAGTAATTATAAAATAAATTCGAATGCTGCTGATAATATTAATGTTAAATCCGTGCAGTCGGTATTGCCCGAATCAGGACGAACAGATTCAACGTACTGGGCTAATCAGGAAAATGTTCCTTTTACTCGGGAAGAAGCAATTGCATTTGAAAGGATTGACAGCATTCGCTCTTTTCCTAAAGGATATATTTATACTGTATCGAGAATTATTTCTCCTCAATATCAATTGAGCAATCATTTCTCTATAAGCGGCCCTTTGAGTATTTACCAGTTTAATCATGTTGAAGGACATTCGCTGAGTTTTTCGGGTTCCGGAAATAACCTTTTTGATAATACAACCGATGCCAGAATTACTTTTTCAAATGGTTTTTCTGATAAACGATTTAAAGAAAGTGTTTCTACAGCATATTATCCGGATGACGATAGATCGGTTAAATTATCGCTTAATGCATACAATAAGCTCGCGACACTTTTTTCATCAGCCAATATGTATAGTTCATTCACGTCAACTCTTTATTCGCTGTTTTCAAATCGTGATATCAGAAACTTTTATTATACCAACGGATTTGATTTTAGAGTAGATGGCGAAGTTGCATCTTTTATGAGATTATATGCGGCATATTCAAACCATACCGATAATTCTGCTAAGACTAATACAACTTTTTCTCTTTTAGGAAATAGCCATAGAAATTTCACAAACAGTAACTCGGCATTTCCGGATTCTATTAACTCTCCCATTTACGAAGCACGATTAAACACACTCAGTTTCGGTATTAATTTTGACTTTCGTGATAATGTTGAAGAGAATTATCAAAGAAGAAAAGTTTCAAACGGACATACATTCGTGAGTTTTGGCGCCGGTATATTGATCTGCAGTCCTAAATATCTCAGCAGTGATATCGGTTATATTTCTTATAATGGAAATATACTGGCTGAAATCAATACTATCAATACATCAAGTCTGAGTATTGATATCAACGGAATTTACTCTAACGGTCCGGTTCCCATTCAAATGCAATATGCTCTTCCGGGGAATATAAGCGGGACAGGCCGTGATCTTACATTTAGAACTATTGGCGTTGGGAATGTATTTGGAGACCAGGCATTAACTCTTAATCTTGAATATAATTTTAGAAAAGAAATTTATCGGCTGCTGCCTATATCATTTCTTCAAAATCTTAGTTTGAACACTTTTTTCAATGCTGCGTGGAAAAACGTTTCGGATAAATCAGCCGCTATTATGCCGATTGCATTTTCAGTTTTAACAAAACCATTATTAGAAACCGGATTCAGTTTTGGATATTCATCAATTCCGGTTAGTCTTGAACTAGCCTGGAGATTGACACATATTGATAAAGGTAGTTTCAGAATAGGTTTTAATACTTCTATATTATAATATAAACCAATCGTGATAAAGATAAATAATGTTTTGGTTTTGCATAGTAAAAACTATTATTCGTTTTCCAAAAGCCAATTATATGTTTCCTGAATATTATCCGCCTTAAAATACTTTAATACACACCATCTACTGTTTTGGTTTACATGCTCCTGAGAATTATCGTCGTAAACAAGATTCGCAACTATTATTGCTATTCTATCAGTATTCTTAAAACCAAATTGCTGCAGCTCCTCTCCGAGCATATGAATTTTACTAACTCCTCCGTTAAGTTTTGTTGCAGTATGGTCAAATATAAATCTTGTGCAATTGTATTGATGAGCCAGTTTGACAGCATCCTTTGAATACTGCTCAGCAATACGAAAGTTCAGTCTCCCCGTCATTTTGACACTGACTATTTTTTTGTCGGGTAAATAATCAACCGTATATCCCATCTTATTCCTTGTATCTTTTTGCTGTTACAATTTAATTGGAATTCCGTCATGGAACTAATTAATAATATATGTGCAATTTGCATAAATAGTAAATGAACTTCCTAGTAGTAAGGTATCTGCAAACCAATTTTATTCTAATTACTTACCGGTTGGCTGGTGGACTACGAAATGAGAGGAATTTATTCCTCTGGAAGCAGGACAGCATTGGACTTAAAACCGTCCCCGGCCTGTCTGCTCGCCTCGCTAAAGCCGAGAGGCGAAACGGGCCCGACAAGGCAGGCGAAATTAAGAGTCATCCGCGGAATTGTTTTTATCGTTTTCTATAATGGAAAATTCTTTCGAGCAGGATAAATAGAATATTGGCAACGATGAATCAGTATATCTGAAATTATCTCATCGCTCTTTCTTACATGTTAACGAAATTAGATAGTTATACTTTTATTTCGTTTTTCACTTTTCGCAGCTTATTCAAATTGACATATTCGCTTTCATAAATTTTCTTTATACCATCACCTAAAGCTTTTTCAACATCACGTATATCCTTTACCAGTCTATTCATCCCGACAACTTCAACAGAAGCGGCTTGATCTGTTCCCCACATAGCGCGGTCAATAGTTATATGTCTTTCAACAAAATTTGCGCCAAGAGCAACCGCCGCAAGTGTCGGAGCCAATCCAGTTTCGTGTCCCGAATAACCAACCGGAACACCGGGATATTTTTCTTTATAAGTATGTATCACTTTCAGATTAAGTTCTTCTATAAGGCATGGATATGTTGAGGTTGATTGAGCTAACAATAAATTTTCAGTACCAAGGTACAGGATTGCATTATCAATTTCTTCAGGTGTTGACATTCCGGTTGATAACATTACCGGTCTGCCGGATGCCTTGATACGCTTAAGAAGGTTCCGGTCAGTCAATGATGCCGAAGCAATTTTATACATGATCGGTTTAAATTTCTCCAGAAAATTAGCAGCTTCTTCATCCCATGGAGAGGCAAACCAATCTATACCTTTTTCTTTGCAGTAACCGTCAATTTCAAGATATTCTTCAAAACCGAATTCAACTTTTCTTCTGTATTCAATATAAGAGATTCTTCCCCATGGAGTATCCCGTTCAATATCCCATTGATCTTTCGGAACACAAATTTCCGGTGTTCGTTTTTGAAATTTAACAGCATCACATCCCGCCAGCGCCGCACCGTCAATCATTTCTTTTGCCAATGAAAGTGAACCATTATGATTTATACCGATTTCAGCAATGATATAAACCGGCTCACCCTCACCTATAAATCTGTTGCCGACTTTAATTCTGCCTGGATTCATCATCATCCTTTCGATATAGTTTCTTTTTAGTTTTTGCTTCAATAATTATTTCTGCGAAATCACGAAATGCCCCGTATCCTCCTTTGCTTTCAACTATAATATCGGCAATATCTGATGCGAATTTCGTAGCATCTGCCGGACAGGCAGTCAATCCCGAAAGTTTCATAATATTTACGTCGTTTGAATCATCACCAATATATGCAACTTCTTCGGGTTTTAATTTCTTCCTTTCTAATATTTCTTTCAGAGTTCTGTCCTTATAATTAATACCAAGATGAATTTCAGTCATTTTTAATTTCTCGGCGCGTTTGCGGACTATCTCTGTTTTCTCGCCTGTGATAATACCTGTTTCAACGTCGGCATATTTTCGAAGCCTCTCTACGCCGGAACCGTCTCTTATCGAAAATCTTTTCATCTCTTCGCCGTTCACCGAATAATATGTACCGGTATCGGTAAGTACACCATCACAATCGGTAAGAAGTAATTTTATTTTTGCAGCACGCTTAAGTATTTGTTTCTTGTTTGGTTTTTTCTTCGGCATATTATTCCCGTTTAAATGAGAAAGCAGCAAAAGCTGCAGTATTTTACTTTCATCAAGTTACCAGGCAGTCCAGCCGCCATCGACAACTAAATTTGCTCCGGTCATATAATTTGAAGCGTCACTTGCAAGGAATATAAGGGCGCCTTTGTAATCAATAGGTTTAGCCATTCTTCCTAAAGGAGTTCTACTTGAATATTTCTCAATAAAATATTCATCCTGATTATTTTCAACACCCCCCGGTGTAAGTGCGTTAACCCTGACACCGTTTTTCCCCCAATATGCAGCAAGATATTTTGTAAACATTATTACTGCGCCTTTGGTTGCAGAATAAGCCGGCGGCTTAAAAAAAGTTTGCGTTCCGTCTTTCTTAATATAAAGAGACTGATCGGGAGCAGATATTCCATATGTAGAGGCAATATTAATAATGCTTCCGGATTTCTGTCTTGCCATTTCAGTTCCTAAAATTTGAGAGCATAAAAACACACCTGTTAAATTCACATCAACTGATTTCTGCCATAATTCCAAAGGATAATTTTCAAACATTGATTGTTCGGCGGCAGCTTTAGGATCCTCAAACATATCATTAATTGCGGCATTATTTACTAGTATATCTATATGTCCGAATTCTTCTAAAACTATATTTTTTAACTCTTTTATTGAATCAGGATTTGTAACATCAACTTCGATTCCAATTGATTCTGCAGCTAATGATTTTGCAAATTCAGTACATTTTTCTCCATCAATATCAGCTACTATTACATTGGCGCCTGATTCACTTAAAGCATTGCAATGTTCTTTACCTATTAATCCGCAAGCACCGGTTATGATCGCTGTTTTGTTTTTAAGTGAGAATATTTCCATCTACATTATATTCCTTTAAATCGGTTAATGACAAATCTGTTATTTCTTCATCGGCTTCATATTAAAATTATCAACTTTTCTAAATACCGGCTGAACAGGTTCACCTTTCAAAGTTTCTTTAAGTTTATTATTATCAACTGCATTTTTCAACACGGATAATGATTGTTCAAGCGCCTGCAATGTATAATCAACATCAATATCACTGTGTGAAAACGACATATTATGAAATCCCTGCCATAAAACGCCGCGCTTAATCATTTCCTGCTGCATAATTGATTTTTGGATTAAAGGATCTCCACCGCTTTCGTCAAATGTAGCCATTGAGCGCCAGTTATAACCAATTGTTTTTGTATATCCCATCCCGAGTTTTTGCGCGATCTCATTATATCCGTCTTTTAATTTTTTTCCCTGAGCATCAAGAAAATCTGTAACATTCTTATCTGCTAATTCTTCAATTGTTGCTTTTGCCGCTGCAAGTGAAAGTGTTTCGCCTCCGAAAGTTGTATAAAAGAAAATATCTTCATCTGCCAGATCCATAATTTCTCTTTTACCGGTTAATATAGAAATCGGCATTCCATTGGCAACTGCTTTTGAATATGTAGCGAGATCAGGTGTAATTCCAAAATATTCCTGCGCGCCTCCCAATGCCATTCTGAACCCGGTCCACATTTCATCAAAGATAAGAACTATCCCTTTTCCCTCGCATAGCTGTTTAAGATTCTGAAGAAAATTATCTTTTGGTTCAGTGAATACAACCGGTTCAAGAATAATTGCCGCTACGTCATTATCAATAGAACTTTTAATTGAATCAATATCATTATAATTGAATGTGAATGATATTGCCCGGACTGCCTCCGGAATTCCGAGGTTACGGGATGTTACGGCAATATACCAGTCATGCCAGCCATGATAACCGCAGCATAATATTTTGTTTTTTCCCGTATAGGCGCGGGCAAGACGTATAGCCGCACTCGTTGCATCAGCGCCTGTTTTACTATAGCGAACTTCTTCTGCATTTGGAATGATATCCCGGATTAACTCTGCAACTTCAACTTCAAGAGGATGCATCATTGAAAAAGTAATTCCGTCTTCCAATTGTTTTTTAATTGCCTCATCAACTTTCGGATA
>Ga0182027_10005337_pt1 | contig 19564 bp, 13 predicted proteins | sample 712E1DmetaG_FD_121300 | JGI IMG/M metagenome (GOLD analysis project Ga0182027, IMG submission 121300) | Permafrost microbial communities from Stordalen Mire, Sweden - 712E1D metaG (Illumina Assembly) | ecosystem: Environmental > Terrestrial > Soil > Wetlands > Permafrost | place: Sweden...
GTTTAGCTCAGCTGGTTCAGAGCATCTGCCTTACAAGCAGAGGGTCGGGGGTTCGAATCCCTCAACCCCCACAACACAAAAACCGGTCACGAAAGTGACTGGTTTTTATTTTTGGTGGACGTTCCAGTCTTATCTGGATAAGGACATCAAAAACAGAGAGCGTTTTATACAGGCAAATAAGGAATTGTAAAAACAAACAAAGTTCCTTTTCCGGGTTCTGATTCAACCCCGAGGGTACCTCCCAGCAGTTCGACATATCCTTTACATATCGAAAGACCTAAGCCGGTACCGGTGTATTGTCTGGATACTGCGCTGTCGACCTGGTAAAACCTGTCGAATATCCGGGAATGATACTCGGGCGGTATACCAATTCCGGTGTCTTTTACAAAGAATTCAAGAAACTTATCTTTCAAAACACAACCAAAATCAATCCGGCCATACTTTGTGAACTTAACGGCATTGTTTATTAAGTTTGAAAGTATCTGAACAAGTTTGGTATTGTCTGATTTTATAGATGAATTTTCATCAGGAAGTGTCGCTTTAAGATTTATAGAAACATTATTCTTTTTCGCGTTAATACTGAACTGTTCATTCAGTCTTTTCATCATCGAATTGAGATTAATTTCAGTAAGATTAACCTTAGCCTGGCCACTCTCAACATTGGCAATATCAACAATATCATTTATTATTGAAAGAAGCTGACTCCCGCTCTGAAAAATGATATCAACATACTGATGCCGGTCTTCTTCCGTCAGATCAGGTTCATTCAGAAGTGTCGAAAACCCTATGATTGCATTCATAGGAGTACGAATCTCATGTGAAACATTATGCAGAAATGCGGTCTTTAACCTGTCGCTCTCCTCTGCTTTTTCTTTAGCTGCAATAAGTTCATCTGTAGCTTTTTTCCGCGAAGTGATATCCTCAATCATCACAAGAAAAAACTGAACTTCATTTTTTTTATTACGGATTAAGCTCACTGTTGTTAATCCCCAGATAATAGAACCACCATTTCGGATATACCTCTTTTCAGTATGATATATAGGGATCTCTCCTGCAATCAGCTTCAGGAGTGAAATTTCATCATTACTTACATAGTCGGGATGTGTAAAATTTCTGAATGTAAATAACTTTAGCTCTTCTTCCTGGTAACCAATGAAATGGCAGAAGGATTGATCTGCCCTGATAATTTCAAAATCTTTGCCGGCCATAAGCATCGAAAAAGGACTTTCCTCAAATATTTTCCTGAATTTGTCTTCACTCTCTTTAAGCGTGTTTTCAACATTTTTGCGTTCGGTTATATCCCGGCCAATTGATTGATAGTATTTTGATCCTTCAATGATTACTAACCTGGAACTGATTTCAACAGGGAAAGTGGTATTATCCTTCCGTTTGTGAACAGTTTCAAAAGTGGCAGACTCATTTTCCTCAATATTATTAAGGTTTCTCTGAAGTTGTGATAAGGATTCATGGGTAAGTATTTTATCCAGTTTCATACCTATAAACTCATCGCGGGAATACTGATAGGACTCTAATGCACGATCGTTAGTCTCCACAATAGTCAAATCCTTGTCTATCAGAAAGATAATATCATTAGCAAATTTTAAAATATAGTCGAAATGTTTGACCAGGGCAAGACGGTCAAGTTCAGTCTCGTACTTCTCACGATAATATATGACTCGTTGATTCCTGATAATAAATCCCAGAAACGAACCAGAAGTTAAGATGATAAGGATAATTATGAGCACTATCATTTTCACATGGTAAGTCAATGCAGATAATATCTCAACACGATCCATTTTGGCAACCATATACCATTGGGTTCCAGGAATTTTATTCATTGCAGCCACAACGGGAACATTCCTGTAATCAATTCCATCAATAGTTCCGGTAATCCCCTCGACAGCCATTGCTGCCGGCAACTTCTCTGTTGAAACAGGTTTTTTAAGTGTCAGTTCACTGTTTTTGAGGTGCCTGAGTTCGTTCAGATAAACTATTTCATCGCCCTCTCTCCTTAATAAAAGTGTCTCAGCACTTTTACTTGGAGTCGGCCATGATTGTATTAGAGGATATAAAACTTTTTGAGGATCAACACGCAGAGCAAGTAAACCAAGAACCATTGTATCATTCTTACTGCGATCGATCAAAGGGATAACCAGATCGAGATGAACAAAATTGATCAGATTAGCCTTGTGCATATCTGTAAGTACAATCCTACGCTCTTTAATAATTCCGGGTAATAATGGTTTCAGATGATCGCCAATTAAAGTATCCTCTCCGGGGTAGGCCAGGCTGACATTCCCGTTATTTTCGACAAGAAGAGCATTTTTATAATCAAAGTTTTCCGTAAGCGATTTCAGACTCTGGAGAATATCCTTTCGTAATGGCAAATTGGAGGGGTTTTTCAGATATTCCGAGAATTTTTTTACTAACAGAAGATTTTCTCCCAGGAATTTTCCATCACCTATCCTTTCAAGCCGCCACTGAGTAATCTGTCTGATCTTAAGGTAGGAAATTGCTGAAAGCTCAAGTTGTTTTTCAGTCAAAAGGCTTTTTTTCTGATAGTTATAATAAATGAAACCAATTATAATTGAACTGATTATGATGATAAAGAAAAGAACCAATAACGGCAGGGAGGCAGGCGGCTTTTGTCTTTGTGGTATCATTCTTCTTCAATTTTAATGAAAACAGAAGCAAGAATTGATACCAGAAGAATTGAAACGATTATTCCCAGAGATATGACTATATGTATCTCAAAATGGAAAAATGAGGCAAGCATTTTCAATCCGACAAAGGTAAGAACAAAGGCCAGTCCGACTTTCAGGAAACGGAAATACCCGATAATTCCGGCAATAGCAAAATAAAGTGACCGTAAACCCAGTATTGCAAAAATGTTAGAGGTATAAACGATGAATGTGCTTTTACTTATTGCAAGAATAGCAGGGATGCTGTCAACTGCAAATATAAGGTCAGAAGATTCTATGATCAGGAGAACTAAGAATAAAGGCGTGGCATACAACTTCCTGTTCTGGGTAATAAATAATTTATCTCCGTGCAGTGATTTTGTAACTGGAAGAAATCGCCTGAAAAATCTGACGACAGCATTCTTTTCAGGATCGACTTCAGTCTCTTTTTGAAATAACATACGGATTCCGGTATAAACAAGAAACCCTCCAAAAATGATAACAATCCAATGAAACCGGTTAATAAGAGCAACTCCTGTAAAGATAAAAACACCCCTCATTATAAGCGCACCAAGTATTCCCCAGAACAAAATTTTATGCTGATATTGATTATTAACGGTAAAATATGAAAATATAAGAATGAATACAAAAATATTGTCAACACTAAGTGAGTATTCAATTACGTAACCTGTCAGGAACTCCAGAGCTTTTATATGACCGAAATCTTTATCCAGATAGATAAATAAATCAAATAACAGAGCAAGTGCTATCCACACACAACTCCATATAATTGCTTCTTTTACAGGTATCTTATGTGTATGTTTATGAAAAACACCCAGGTCAAGTGCAAGCATTACGAATACGAAAACATGGAATCCGATCCAGAAATAAATGCTTGTTCCCATTAATTTGACATTAGCCTGCAAACTTATAAAAATATTTCTTTAATTCGTTGTTGATAATCCATACAGCTAATGTGTAAAAGTTTAGCAGGTTCATCTGGCTTTTACAGGCAGGAAACACTTTATGGGAACAGCATATTTCTTATCAATATCCGGGATGCCATCACCATTAGTATCTTTCATTGAGCCAAGAAACTCGATCAGCGCAAGCCACTCCTTTCCCTCCTGTACCCCATCACGGCTTTCATCCATATCTATGACCATGGTTCCCAGATCTTTTACTTTATTTCCCGCTTCATCTTTTGGAACTACATTTATCAGACCAAAGCTCATTTTTTTGATGATACCAATGAATTCAAGCATATACGAATCAGCAGTTATTGAATAGAGAGATTTGTTTTTCTTCGAATAATCGACATTTACCATAATTCCATCACTATGGACTATTTCAATTTTTTTAATTTTCTTAAATAAACCTCCTTCAGGATCATAGTCAACTCTCAGACCTGAATAATAACAATAATCCTCAGGTTTCGATTTGGCAGCAACCTGTAATATTTCAAGAATACTCTTCAACTCCCTGCCTGTTACATATAATCTTGAAAGCGCGTAACCCGGAAAATCATCATTACCCGATCCAAGCGGCATCACCCTGAAAATATCAGGTGCCGTCTGTATTCCTGGTAAAATTTTGTCGAATATCATGCCCGCAGCAACCATGCTGATATCCGTACCTTTACTATTGTGAATATTTACATAATAACGTATTGCATCGGCAATAAGAGGTCCGATATTGCTATTTACATAATCTCCAACGTCATTACCTTCGAGTATAAAATCTGTCTCAGCTGCCGGTTTATTATAATCCATCCCTAGAGGTTTAAGGATTTCATTACTTATTCTTACTTTTTGTTCATCAATGAGTTTATTTATATTACTATCACCCATTATTTTATCATCAACAGGAATAAGCTTATAATCATCAACCCTCAATTTCCCGCTCGAATATATTAATGAAAGACGGCCGACAAACTGACCGAATTCCCCTGTCTGAACTATGGGAATACCATTTACCATAATTGGCTGATCTAGTTTGGTATGTGTATGTCCTCCAATGATAAGATCGATACCTTTGACTGCCTTCGCAAGTTCAACATCTTCTCCACCCCATTCTCCATTCTTTTCTTTTGTAACACCGGAATGTGAAAGGCAAATTATAATATCGCATTTATCGTTTTGAAGTTCTTTTACCATTTTCTTTGAAAAAGAGACTTGTTTTGCAAAAGTTACCGGCTTTGCCTTAGGAGCAACTCGGACAGCATCTTTTCCTAAGATTGAAAAAATGCCGATTTTAATACCATCCTTAGTCAGAATCAGCTTCCTGCCAATAATATTATCGGAGAAAAGTTTTTCAAGTGCATCATCCTTTTTATCTTTTTTATCAAAAATGGCATTACTTGCGAGTAATGAAGGAATTTCACCATTTAACCGCGATGTATTGATAACTGAAGCCAGCCATTCTGGTCCGAATTCATATTCATGATTTCCAAGGGCAATAGCATCGTATCCCATTGTTTTCATTAACCTGAGCTGAAAACCGGTTTCTTTCTCAAGACTGGGAAAAAGTGTTCCCATCAGAAAATCGCCGGCATCTAAAACCAGTGTTGTTCCTGTGTTATTTTCTTTTTCAGCCTTAATAATGGCAGCAATCCTGGCAAAGCCTCCGACTGTTTTGTCATCGTTCACTGTAAGAGGAGAATAGGCCGATTCAGGGGCGTATCCGATGAGACGCGAATGAAGATCATTTGTATGCAAAATGGTAATCTTCTTTTCTGTTTGACCGTTAAGTGTAATAACTGCAACGAACCAGATAATAAAGACTATAGTTTTTTTCATAGATCAGAAGAATGAGTATTCACAAATTTAAACAATAAATCCTATAAGATTGTCGGGTTGCCGTGACTTAGACAACCTCCGCTACCACAAAAGTGCTGCCTCCTATAAAAATCAGATCTGATTCTTTCGCATTATTTCTGGCGCACCTAAGAGCTGTTCCAACGTCAGTAAAGCTCTGTCCGGCAAGTCCGTATTTCGCAGCTTCTAATCTGAGATTTTCTTCATTAAGTGCCCTCGGAACTGAAGCTTTTGTAAAATAATAAAGCGCATCAGCAGGGAAAAGAGGTAAAACTGATCCCAGATCTTTATCATTAACAAAACCCAGGATTATATGTAAAGCCGATTTTGGAATCCTTTGTATCTGATTCAACACATACTCCAGACCCTCTTTGTTGTGCCCTGTATCACAAATAGTTAATGGGGCCGTGCTTAATATCTGCCATCGCCCCTGCAGACCGGTGTTTATTACTACTTTCCTGATACCTTCAGTAATATTCTCCTCCGAAACCTTAAAAATATTTTTTAACAAATTAAAAGCAGTGAAAACCGCCTGAAGGTTTTTTGACTGGCAATCTCCTCCAAGCAATGTTTTACCTTCGAACTGATGATTTGTTGATAATTCAGTCATCAAATATCTTCTTTCACTGCTCAGATTCTCATTTTGTTTGAGATCGCATGAGAAAATTTTATCAGCAAATAAGATCGGAGAATCACATTCTTTCGCTTTTTTAATAAAAACATTTCCTGTTTCAGGTTGTGTTTCGCTTACTAAAACCGGGATACTCTTCTTTATGATTCCTGACTTTTCAACAGCAATCTTCTCCAGCGTATTTCCAAGCATATCCATATGATCATGGCCAATGTTTGTAATTACCGATAAGACCGGGTTTATAATATTTGTGGAATCGAGTCTTCCTCCCATACCAACCTCAATAACTGCAACATCTACATTGCATTCAGCAAAGTAATTAAAAGCCATAGCCACGGTCATTTCAAAAAAAGAGGGTTTTAAAGACTCAATAATATTCTTGTGCTTTTCAACAAATGTTACAACATCATTCTCAGAAATCATCTCACCGTTAATTTTTGTTCTCTCCCTGAAATCTTTCAGGTGAGGCGAAGTATATAAACCGGTTTTATAACCTGCCTCCTGTAAAACAGAAGCAATCATATGTGCAACAGACCCTTTGCCATTTGTTCCGGCAACATGAATTGTACGGTATTTAAGGTGAGGTTTGTTGAAATAATTGTCAAGCAGAATTGTATTTTTCAGGTCACTCCTGTAGGCAGCTTTTCCTATCCTGTGATAGGCTGGAAGCTGACTGAAAAGAAACTCGAGAGTTTGGGAGTACGTCATTAAGTTCAATGTTTAGCGTTTAGCTATCCGGGTTCATTATTTTCATAACTTTAAGTACTCTAGACATTCCAAACTTTAGGCACTTAATTCTACAAAATAACAAACTTAACAGTTACATTACAATTTCTACCTTAAAATAGTTATTTTTGCAGGTACGATCATGTCAGTTTATTAAGATGTAAACTACTGATATTAAATCATTAACGATGAGAAAGAAACACAACAAGAAACTCTTTATTATTGATACCAACGTTTTACTTCACGATTATAAATGTATTTACAATTTTGAAGAGAATGATATTATTATTCCTATTGTTGTTCTGGAGGAGCTTGATAAGTTCAAAAGGGGAAATGATCTGATCAACTTTCATGCACGTGAGTTTACACGGGAGCTCGACAAACTTTCAGGTGACATGCTGTTGACTGCCAATATTCCCCTTGGAGAAAACCTTGGGAATATGCATATTGAAACAGGCAAAGACTTCTCAGAAAAGGTAAATCAATCTTTTCCTGAAAGGACAGCTGATCACAGAATCCTTGCAATTGCCGAGTATGTGTGCAGTACCAACAAAGATAAAACAGTGGTGCTGATTACAAAAGACATTAATCTCAGGATGAAGGCAAAATCGCTGGGGATAATTGCACAGGACTACGAAAACGACAAGGTTGCCAATATTGATGATCTCTACAAAGGGATCAGGATACTCGAGGGGGTCAATCAGGAATCAATAAGCAAGCTTTATGAAGTTCCGGAAGGGGTCAGTTCAGGAGAATTCAATCTAGAACCAAATCTTACCGGTCATCAGTTTTTTATTATGAAAAATAATGGGTCAAGCGCTCTCGCTCATTATAACCCTGTTAATAAAACCCTCAGCAGGGTAATAAAACAAACAACATACGGTATTGATCCAAGGAATGCCGAACAGACATTCGCGATCGAAGCTCTGTCAAATCCTGATATTCAGCTTGTATCGTTAACCGGAAAAGCAGGAACAGGAAAAACGCTTCTTGCTCTTGCAGCTGCTTTACAGCAACACAAGAGATACAAACAGATATTTCTTGCCCGTCCGATTGTTCCACTGGCAAATCGCGATCTTGGTTTTTTGCCCGGGGATGTTAAAGAAAAGATGGACCCATACATGCAGCCTCTATATGATAATCTCACAGTCATCAAACATAAATTCAGTCACCAGAGTCCTGAATTTCTGCGCATCAATGATATGATGAAAGAAGATAAACTGGTAATAACTCCCCTTGCATACATAAGAGGCCGGAGTCTTTCAAGTATCTTCTTTATAGTTGATGAAGCACAGAATCTTACACCCCACGAGATAAAAACGATTATTACCAGGGCCGGAGAAGGAACCAAGATGGTTTTTACCGGCGATATTGAACAGATAGATTCACCTTACCTCGATACTGCATCAAACGGTTTAAGTTATCTGTCAGATAAAATGAAGAACCAGGATATTTTTGCTCATGTAAACCTGGTAAAAGGAGAACGCAGTTTCCTGGCTGAACTGGCCAGCAAGCTGTTGTAAGATAAATGTAAAAAAGTAAAAGGTAAAAGTGGCAGGATAATTTAGAGAATGTGAACCTTTGCGGTTTCGTGGCAATATATGCAATGAGCGTAATAAAGAAAAAAGTAGCTTTCCATACTCTTGGCTGTAAACTCAATTATGCCGAGACATCAACTATTTCAAGATCATTTCCTGAAGAGAAATTTGAAAGAGTTCCTGCAAACTCAAAAGCTGATATTTACATAATCAATACCTGTTCAGTCACTGATGCAGCAGACAAAAAATGCAGGCAGGCAATAAAGAAATTCATAAATCTCTCGCCCGGGGCATTTATTGCAGTTATTGGCTGTTATGCACAGCTGAAACCGCAGGAAATATCTTCCATACCGGGGGTAGATCTTGTACTTGGTACTAATGAGAAGTTCGACATAGTCGATTATATAACCGGTTTAAATAAGAAACAAAAAACAGAAATTCATTCCTGCGATCTTAATTCAACCGATAGCTTTAACCCCTCATTTTCACTGGGCGGCAGAACACGGTCATTCCTCAAAGTTCAGGACGGATGTGATTACGGGTGTTCATATTGCACAATCCCTCTTGCACGTGGACAAAGCAGGAATGCTGAAATCTCCGCAATAATGCGCGAGGCAGAGCACATTGCCGGAAAAGGTGTAAAAGAGATTGTCATAACTGGTGTCAATATTGGTGATTTTGGAAAATCGACCGGAGATTCATTTACCGGGCTGCTCAAAGAGCTGGTTAAGGTACCGGGCATTGAAAGGTTCAGAATATCTTCAATTGAACCCAACCTGTTGACTGATGAGCTTATTGAGCTGACAGTAAAAAATGAAAAGATCCTTCCTCATTTCCATATACCTCTGCAAAGCGGATGTAATAAAATCCTTGGTCTTATGAGAAGAAGATATACAAGGGATATCTTCGCTTCCAGAATAAAAATGGTTATGGAGAAGCTGACTTTAGCCGGAATAGGAGCTGATGTTATAGTTGGTTTCCCCGGAGAATCAGTTTCTGATTTTGAGGATACGTATTCCTTCCTTGAGGATATTCCTCTCTCTTACCTTCATGTTTTCACTTTTTCCGAAAGACCCGATACAGTCGCGGAAAAACTTCCCGGGAAAGTATTATACAAGGATAAAGAGAAAAGGAGTAAAAGTCTGATTGAACTATCTCAAAAGAAAAACCTTATATTTAATAAATTGAATACTGGTCAGGTGACAAATGTTTTGTTTGAGAGTACGCGAAATGAAGGATTAATAACAGGCTTTACATCTAATTATATCAGGGTGGAACATCCGTGGGAATCCAGACTTGCCGGACAGATAAAAAAAGTCAGGCTGAACAAGATATCTCAATCAGGAAGAATGAGTATTGAATTAATTGAATAACCCATGATTGATCTTAAATATGTATCTACGGAACTTGAAAAAGCCGCCCGTGAAACAAGTGCTTTTATTCTTAAGGAATCTAAGGAATTCGATATCAACAGGACAGAAAAAAAAGGATTGAATGATTTTGTCAGTTATGTTGATAAGGGCTCCGAAAAAATGCTTGTTGAAAAATTGAGCCTCCTGCTGCCTGAAGCCGGATTTATTACTGAAGAAGGAACATCAAAAAAAATCGGTTTGAGATACTGCTGGGTAATTGATCCTCTCGATGGCACAACCAATTTCCTGCATGGTTTTCATCCTTACGCTATCAGTATTGCATTAAAGGAACACGATGAAGTTATTGCAGGGATTGTTTACGAAGTCGGTGGAAATGAATCGTTTACTGCCTGGAAAGGCGGAGGGGCATGGCTTAATGGTTCGAAGATCCATGCATCGAAAGCCTTAAAGTTGGCTGACAGTCTTGTAGCCACAGGATTTCCATACAGCGATTTCAAATTACTCGATTCTTATATGAAATGTCTTACCCATTTCTGTAAACATACCCACGGCATAAGGAGACTCGGCTCAGCTGCAATTGATCTTGCTTACGTTGCCTGTGGCAGATTCGATGCATTCTATGAATATGGACTTCATGAATGGGATATTGCGGCAGGGATGCTGTTGGTCAGAGAAGCCGGTGGAAGGGTAAGCGATTTTTCAGGCAATGAGAAAAACCTTACAGGAGAAGAATTTATAGCTGCGAATGGTTTTGTTTTTGCTGAAATCCTGGAAATAGTAAGTAAATTTATGAAAAATTAAACTCTTTTTTTAGATGGCCGCTATCGGATACTACCTCTTTTACGGATTAAACTGGATTTTAACCCTCTTGCCATTACCGGTTCTTTATATATTTTCTGACTTTCTCTATCTGGTGCTTTATTACGTCGTTTCATACCGCAGGAATGTTGTTGCAATCAATCTTAAAAACTCATTCCCTGAAAAAACTGATAAGGAACTTAAAAGCATAGAAAAAAAATTCTATAGACATTTGGCAGATCTTATTATTGAGACTTTCAAGGCTACTCACATGACCAAAGCCAACCAGAAAAAACGATTCACATACAGCAACCTCGAAATTATCGACAAACTCAGGGAGGAGAAAAGAGACATAATTGCTATAGTAGGTCATTATAATAATTGGGAATGGCCCACATTGCTTCCATACTATCTGAAATACAAAACCATCATTATCTATAAACCTTTGCAAAATAAGTATTTCAACAATTTTGTTAATAATCATAGATCAGAGTACGGCATGGTTCTTACTCCTACATCTCAGGTAATAAGGGAAATAATAAACTATAGAAAGAATGACGTGAATACGCTTTCGGTTTTCATTTCCGATCAGATTCCTGCAAAGGGAGATATTAAATTCTGGACAACTTTTTTGAATCAGGATACGGCAGTGTTTACGGGTGCCGGGAAGATCGCGTCAAAGTACGATATGGCAATAGTTTTTTTCCATGTTCAGAAAGTAAAACGGGGTCATTACAATCTTGATATAGAACTTCTTTATGACCATACGGCAGGAATTTCTGAAGAGGTAATAACAGAAACGCATGTCAGGAGACTCGAAGAGATCATCAGAGAGAAACCCGAATACTGGATTTGGAGTCACCGCCGCTGGAAGCACAAAAAGCCGGTTGAAAATGGCTAAAACAGCAATAGTAATATTAAACTGGAATGGCCTTGGCTTTCTTAAAATGTTCCTTGGTATAGTCCTTAAATATTCCATAGACAACGAGACAATAGTTTGTGTGGCAGATAATGGATCATCAGACGGGTCAACGGAATGGGTTGCTGAAAACTTCAGTGAGGTAAAACTTATAAAACTGGATAAAAACTATGGGTTCGCCGGGGGATATAATCTCGCTATTAATCAGCTTAATGCCAAATACTTCGTTTTGTTAAATTCTGATATTGAAGTTACTGAAAACTGGCTTCATACGCTTGTCAGCTTTATGGATAACCATCCCGATGTCGCGTCCTGCCAGCCAAAAATACTTTCATATTATCAGAAAGATCATTTCGAGCATGCCGGTGCAGCCGGATGTTTTATCGACAAGTACGGTTATCCATTCTGCCGTGGCCGAATCATAAATAAAATTGAAAAAGATACTGGGCAGTATGATTCTCAGATTGACGTTTTCTGGTCAAGCGGAGCATGTATGATTGTACAGAGTGAGGCGTGGAAAAAATGCGGTGGTTTCGATGCCGATTTCTTTGCTCATATGGAAGAGATCGATCTGTGCTGGCGTTTTCATAAAGCCGGATATCGCGTCTGCTTTTTGCCTGATTCGGTGATTTATCATATTGGTGGCGGCACACTTTCTTATAGTTCCCCTGTAAAAACATATCTTAACTTCAGAAACAGCCTGTTTCTTCTTTATAAAAACCTGCCAGACAATAAATTATTTACTGTTTTATTCATCAGAAGAATGTTAGACGGACTGGCTGCAATTTATTTTCTTATGAAAGGCAGTCTCAGAAGTGTCAGGGCCGTATGGAAAGCTCATATGGATTACTACAAAGCAATAGATGGACTCAGAGAAAAGAGAAAAGCCGTTAAAAAATTAGAAATGAAACACACTCAGGAATCTTTATTGAACAAGAGTATCGTTTTTGAGTTTTATGTTAAGGGCAATAAAACTTATAAGAGCCTGATATCGTAAACCAGAACTAAAATGAAGAAATATCAAATGATAGTATTTTTTTCCATAGTACTCACAATTTACGCGCTTGTAAATATTTATTTATTCTATAAAGGGTACCATTCAATCCCCTGTTTGCAAAATAACAAGTTCCTCTATGCAATTACATTTTTTTTGCTTGCTGTACTTTTTATTATTTCAAAGATCCTTGAATCAAAACATTCATCGGTTATTACTGATTTCCTGAATATTGTGGGAGGATTCTGGCTTGCATTTATGCTTTATGGTTTCTTATTTTTTCTTCTGTCTGATATCATTTTACTGATCCTGAGAATTCCCGGTATTATTAAAGGTGATAACATCTTTCTTTACAGGAAATGGTCATTTATTATTATAGCTTCAGCATCTTCCCTTTTAATAATCGGAGGTTTTATTAATGCAATAATCCCGGTTGCCAGGGAATACAATATCACAATAAACAAACCGGCAGGATCTGTAAAAACATTACGCATCGCAGCAGTTTCTGATATTCATCTCGGGAGTATCATAAGAAAAAGAAGTCTGAAAAAGATGTCAGGTATGATAAAAGACATGAAACCAGATCTTGTCTTGCTGCTTGGAGATATAGTTGATGGGGAAATTGGTCCGGTATTAAGAGGCGATCTACTGCAGTATTTTACCTGTCCAAAGTGCGCTGACGGACTGTATGCAATTACCGGTAACCACGAATTTATTGGTGGAGCTAATCGTACTATTCCGTACATTGAAAGCAAAGGTATAAGAGTCTTAAAAGATGAAATGGTAACTCTTGAGGGTGGAATTCAACTTATCGGGAGAATCGACCGTGATTCATACCGTTTTTACAGAAAAGAACGATTGCCATTGGGTGAACTAATGAAACAGGCAGATACCACAAAACCTGTCATTCTGCTTGACCATCAGCCATTCCATCTTGATGAAACCGCGAAGTATGGAATTGATCTTCAACTTTCGGGACATACTCATAACGGGCAGATGTGGCCTCTTAATTATGTTACCAAAATGATTTACGAATTAAGCTATGGCTACCTGAAAAAAAGGAACACGAATTTTATAGTCTCATCAGGCTACGGTTTGTGGGGACCAAGAGTCAGGTCGGGCAGCAGATCTGAAGTGTTGCTGATAAACCTAACATTTACAGGAAATTAACACCCCCTGCCGCATTCGCGGCTGTCCCCCAGAAGGGGGACTAAAAACGTTGTATTATAGAATTTATCTAGACTAGAGGAGATCATAGATCTTTTCAAGACCCATGCCCCTTGAACCTTTAATAAGAATTGTGTTTCCCTTTAACGTATCACCTTTAAGGAATTCCATAAGTTTATCTACATTATCAAATGCTTTAAAGCCTGATTTCGAAGATATTTTATGAAATACCGGACCAACAAGAAGAACCTTTTCCGCAATGTGAGACTGAAGCACTTTCAATACTTTAAGATGTTCCTCTTCGCTCTTATCGCCAAGTTCAAGCATATCGCCAAGGATAATAATTTTACGGTCAGCCTTTATTGCCGAAAAAGAGTCCAGGGCTAAGCACATACTTGTGGGATTGGCATTATAAGAATCACATAAAAGGGTATTGCTTTTTGTGGTCTTTATCTGTGATCTGTTATTGGCCGGCTGGTATTGTTCAACAGCCTCAATAATATCTTTCATCTCAACCCCAAGGAACAGACCGGTAGCTACTGCTGCTCTGACATTTTCGAGATTATAGCTGCCAAACAGGTTAGTATTTATAATATAGGTATGATGAAGGTAGGTTATTGATATCCTGAGAGCAAGATCAGACGGAACCAGGTCAACCAAGAGATCAATACCTGTAGGATCAGAAAAGGGGACTGCCCTGTTTATGATCCTGAAAATTTTTTCAGTCAGCAGGGAATCTTTGTCGTTATACAGTGCGATTCCGTTTACCTTACGGAGATGCTCATATAGTTCTGTTTTTGCCCTGGCAACACCATCTGCCGATCCAAATCCTTCAATATGGGCAGTGCCGATATTTGTAATTATTCCATAATCAGGTTTTGCAATAAGACATAAAGTTCTGATCTCACCAATATGACTTGCTCCCATTTCTATAATCAACATTTCTGTATCAGCAGGTGCTGACAGAATTGTAAGAGGAACTCCGATATGATTATTCAGGTTTCCCTTTGTAAAATGAACTTTAAACTTTTTTGAAAGGATGGCAGCAAGCAGTTCTTTGGTAGTTGTCTTGCCATTTGACCCGGTTATGGCAAGTACCGGAACTTTCAACTCCTTCCTGAAGTTAGAGGCCAGAGCCTGCAGTTCAAATAGACAGTCATCTACAAGTATCGTGTTTTCAGTTTCAAACAGAGGATCATCTATAACGGCACACGAAGCACCCCGGGCAAGAGCCTCGGAAGCAAATTTATTTCCGTTATAATTGTCACCCCAGAGTGCAAAAAAAATCTGGCCTTTCCCCACTGTACGGGAATCAGTCGATACGCCCTTTGATTCTTTAAAAAGGTTATATAGTTGTTCAGTTTTCATACTCGTAAAAAAATGCCTCACTATGATCGCATAATGAGGCTAATATTGTCATAGAACCAGATTCTATAAACCGGAAGGACTTCCAACCCTGATCATTGCACACCTGAAGCCGATATCATCGCGACTGCTTTCCTGATCGAGGAATCTTCTTGTGGATGGATTAAGCCAATAGGCTCTGTCTCTCCATGAACCGCCTTTATATACACGGGCATTATCATTAATGAGAGTTACAAAATCACTGCTTCCGGCAGTGTTATCCTGGGCATACATCCTGAGAGAGCCTTTTTTCCCATCCTCAACTGTAAAATCAGTTCCTCCTCCTCCGGGTATCGCTGATTGAAGGTCCCCATCCCTATAGTTCCTGTAATCGCCTTTCTGATAATTATATCTGTTTGCCACATCAGCATCTTTAACGGTATCTATATATAAACGTCCGAGTTTATCTTTAGCTACAACCGAGCCATTGACATCGCGCTTCAGATCAGTAAAGACATTCCCTCTGAAAGGATTAAAACCATCAACATCTTCCGATGTAAGCGGACGGTAAACATCCTGTACCCATTCATTAACATTTCCGGCCATACAATAAAGCCCGTAATCGTTTGGCCAGTATGATTTCACATCAACTGTAATACTTCCGTTATCGTTCAGGCTTCCGGCTACTCCCATCATGTCACCTCTTCCGCGTACAAAGTTTGCCATCATCTGACCTCTGTTCTTTTTTGATGCATTTCTGACGTTATGACCATCCCAGGGATAAATTCTTCTTTCATAAATCCTCTCTTCAAATGTATTGCCTCTGAGTGCATAAGCAGCAAATTCCCATTCAGCTTCTGTTGGCAGTCTGTAACTGGGAAGCAGCACCCCATCTTCAAAGTTTGTCCGGCGTTCTTTCTGATTCGGATCAAGACTTGTGCGTAACTGATTTACAACACCTTCATACTGACCTGCAAGATATGCTTCTGTATTAAAGTTCTTTTCATTTGACTGGTTTGGATCGGCTTTAAGCTCACCAAAGTCAATAAGCAATTGTTCATTAACCCTGTCGGTTCTCCAAAGACAAAAATCATTTGCCTTTACCCAACTCACACCAACAACCGGATAATTATTATAAGAAGGGTGCCGGAAATAATACTGGACATAAGGATCATTAAATCCCATCGGGGTTCTCCAGACTAATGTATCAGGCAGGGCTCTTCTGTAGACTTCAGGATAATCTTTGTAAACCCTGCGCAGCCAGAAAAGGTACTCCCGGTAGTCAACATTCTTAACCTCTGTTTCATCCATATAAAATGATGATACTGTAACTGTTCTTGGTTTGTTATTCCAGTCGAACATAACATCCTGTGCAACCTGTCCCATTGTAAAACGGCCACCTTCAATCAGTACCAGGCCAGGACCAGTTTTCTGGTCAGCTCCAAGAGCAACTTCAAATCCGCCCATATCAGGATCATTATACTTCCATCCTGTTGAAGTGGAAACATCATCTTTCCCCTTTTTCTTAAAAATACAGGAGGTAAAAAGCAAGACAGCGATTAAAACAACTGGTAAGGCTCTGAATTTATACATAACTCCTTTAGTTTTATGGCTTTTAAGAATACCCAAATATAACAATTTTTACTAAATCATTTTTTTTACTCATCAAATATAACTACAATTTAGGAAAATTTATTGTTTTGATTGTATTTCTTTTTTCAACATTATTTAAACTGAATGCAAGTCCTGTCTGATGCAGAAGGGATAATGGTAATAATTTATTTCCTGAAACTACATTAAACCGATAATTGTAAAAACCTGTGATTCTGCCGGCTTTGAAAAAAAACCCTGTTTGGATATTCAGATTTTTCCCATTATCACCTAAAACTACAGCATTAATTGCCAGATATCTGCTTTCTATTGCCGCTCCTGCACCGCCATTAATGAAACCTCCCTGTATTTCAAAATATGTCAGAGGCTGGATTTTCAGATTCTGGGCTTTGCTAAGAGTGAAATCCTCCGAAAGATGGACGAGAAGTTTTCTTTTTAATCTTTCTTTGGAATTGCCTGTGGCGGACAAATCAGGTTCGGCAAGGTGATTGATCGAAAACCCGCCTGAAAATTTTCCGGAGGTAAAGAGAAATCCCGCCCCAATATCAAATACTGTTCTTCCTGACGATGCCAGTACTTCTGAAGAAGGAATTGAAACACCTCCGAGTGGATCTATCTGGTCAGGTAAAATTGCATTGTCAAAGTTAAATCCCCTGTGGTAAATTGAAGCTGAAAGCCCGCCATTTATAAAGAGATCTTTCCCGGCCTGCAAAAAATATGCATATGATAATCCTCCCCTGAAATCGTTAATAATTCCGCCCAGATAATCATCAGAGAGATATAATCCTGCACCCCCATGTAATTCAGAAAAATATGAGTCGTATGATAAATAAACAGAATGAAGATTATAATTATTGCCAGGATAAAAATTAAGATATGACAACCTCAATACCCCGTCTCCCCCGATTCCGGCAAGTGAAGGATTATTCATCATCATCATCTGATAGCCCGGCCCGGGATCAGTCTCCTGTGCGAAACAATACACAGGCAGGAAGAAGATGAATAAAACTAATTTACTAAGTCGCCACAACATATTAAAATTACTGCAATATCAACGTAATGATATCGTTATTATTATAATAATCCATGACATACAAAAAAACAAAATAAACTAACAAACAAGAAGCACATTTCTATCTTTGTCAGTACAATGAGAAGCATTTTTCAAATATTGCCAATATCCATGTTGCTTTTATCCGCTAACATTTATGCGCAGAATTCCAAAGATAGTTATTCTTCGACTTCTAAACTCTCCGAAGGTTTATGGTTCAAGATTGCAGTAACCTCAGACGGAATATACAGGATCGACTATTCGAAGCTTAAACAGCTCGGTTTGGAAAACCCGTCCAATCCAAGGATTTTTGGCAACAACTCAGGCCAGTTATCATATTATAATGATGCACCAAAACCCGACGACCTGAAAGAGCTGTCGGTTCTTACATTTACAGGAAGTGATGGCATTTTTAATGAAGGAGATTATCTCCTTTTCTTCGCAAAAGGTACAGGCAGGTGGATTTATAATGAAACCACCAAAGAGTACGATAACCTGCATCACAATTATTCTGACACTGCATTTTATTTCATAACCTCAGGACCGACTCCGGGGAAAAAGATCGTACCTGCCGCAGAACCTATCCAGCCTGCAACTTATAATTCATCAGAATCAGATGCTTTATTTATACATGAACTGGATATTGAAAACCTTATTCAATCAGGGAGAGAGTGGTTTCAGGAGATTTCGACAGTACATATTGACCCCGGTTTCACTGAACTTATGACTTCAGAAAATGTAAAATACAACATCAGGGTTGCAGCAAGGGCTTCAGTTCCTACAATCTTCAGGCTATACGAAGGAAACTCACTTGAAAAAAGCATCCAGGTAGATGGAGTCAATCTTTTTGATTATACCGGAACATATGCCCAGATTACTGATTCATCAGGTTCAATTCAACCCTCTTCAACATCTCCGGTCTATGATATCACATTCTTTAATAACGGTGAAACGGGAGCACACGGCTGGCTTGATTGGATAACGCTGCAGGGAAGAAGATCAAATTCATTTTCAGGCTCAGAAATGCAATATAGCGATTCAAAATCTGTTGCACCAGGCAGGATAACCGGATTTACGATCAGGAGCCTTAACAATGATGCTTTAATCTGGGATGTTACTGATCCTCTCAATGTTAAGCAGATCCAGTATGCCAGAGACGGAGAGAATGTTGGATTTAAAAGCGCAACTGATACACTTAAGACATTCATTGCTTTTACCGTAGCCAATGCAATTGTACCTTTAATTAAACCGGTAGCGGTTCCGAACCAGGATCTGCATTCGTCTGCTTCTGCCGATATGATTATTATTACTCACCCGTTATTCAGTGCTTATGCTGAAAAACTGGCAGATATTCATCTGAAAAACGATGGTCTGATTTCCCAGATTGTTACCCCGGAACAGATATATAATGAATTTTCAGGTGGTATACCTGACATTGCAGCGATCAGAAACTTTTTGAGAATGAAGTATTTTAGACAGAAGGGCAGCGCTCATCCTCTTAAATATCTGCTCCTCTTCGGGGATGGCTCTTATGAAAATAAAACACCGCCTCCAAATAATCCCAATTTCATTCCTACTTATCAGTCACAGAATTCTAATGTGGTTGTTTCTTCTTTTACATCTGATGATTTCTATGGGCTTCTCAATGATGGAGATGGAGAAGCAGATGGTACGTTAGATATTGGAATCGGTCGTTTGCCGGTTTCTGATACTACCCAGGCAGGCATAGTCCTTTCAAAGATTAAAAAATACCTCGATCCCGCCAATAATGGTGCGTGGAAAAATGTAATATGTCTCACTGCTGATGATGAAGATGGAAACGCTCACATGTCTGATGCAGAGGGACTCGCATCACTTCTTGAAGATAGCGTTCCGGCTTACAATGTTGATAAAATATATCTTGACGCTTTCAAAC
>Ga0182027_10005339_pt1 | contig 19562 bp, 15 predicted proteins | sample 712E1DmetaG_FD_121300 | JGI IMG/M metagenome (GOLD analysis project Ga0182027, IMG submission 121300) | Permafrost microbial communities from Stordalen Mire, Sweden - 712E1D metaG (Illumina Assembly) | ecosystem: Environmental > Terrestrial > Soil > Wetlands > Permafrost | place: Sweden...
AGCCAGCCACGCATCGGGTCGCTCAGCTTCCTCGGTGCGTCTTGAAGATGAGGGAGTGCCGCATAACACAGGTGGCCCCACAGGATGGAAGGCGGGCTCACTTCGAAGCGGCGGCGAACTGGGTTAAGGGTTTACACGGATCTTGAAAAGGCGAAAGTTACGCTGGATGGGAACGAGGTGGGCGCGCTGGAGGGAGGGCAATTCAGCTTGGACGACCTTTCCGATGGTCAACATTCGCTGGAGATTATTGACGGGACCTCTCAGGCCAAGATCGTTGTTGTGGGCGCGCACGACACCATGCCACTCATCCAGGGACCTCTCGAAGTGAAAAACCTGAAAGCGATTGTGGTTACCAATGGCCCACAGCGGGGCCAAATTTTATCGAGCTATGGCCCCCTGCCGGCCTTGATGGACGGCAAGCAGATCGGCGCCCTCAGCTCCACCCCACTCGAGCTTCCCAATCTCCTGCCTGGAACCCACGATTTGGATGTGGGCACAGGGAAGGATGAAAGGAAAGTGAGTTTTCAAGTGGGCGCTGCGCCGGCCCTGACGGTTTTCCTGAGCGCAGATCGCAACGTCGGCAATCTGCTGGTTGTGGCGGGTGAGGACGGCGCAACTGTCCTTTTGAATGGCAGGAAATATCCGCGTACAACGAAGCACGGCCAGCTCGTGATTGCCAACCTGGAACCAAAGCGATACACGGTGTTGGTGGTCAAAGATGGGTTCCAGAAGGCGCCTCCACAAGAGGTCAATATTCAAAAAGGGCAGGGGGCGAAATTGATCTTCGCGCTCCAGCCTGTTCCCACACTGGCCTCATTGGTTATCGCCGGGGCCACACCCTTGGTGGAAGTCCTGCTTGATGGGAAGCCCCTGGGCACAATCCAACAGGACGGGAGTTTTAGCGTGGCTAATGTTCAACCGGGGCCGCACACTATTGAACTTAAGAAGGACCTTTTCAAGCCCAAGGAGCTGCAAAGGCAATTCGTCGCAGGGGGAAGCGTGCGCTTGACTGCCAATGAAGTTGCCCTGGAAAGCGCCACGCCGCCAAGTCCCGCCTTAGCCCCGGCTAAGCTTGTGGTGCAGACGGTTGCAGGGGCGCAGGTCATCATTGACGGCCGGGCCTCTCTGGCCAAACGGGTTCCAATGGGCGTCTGGAAATCACTCCGGCGCCTGCCGGTGACCATACCGTGGAGGTCGTGGCAAAGCCTTGCAACAATTTCAAGGAAAAGGTTACACTCTCCCCCGGTCGAGTTTTTACCCTCACGCCCAATCTGCTGGCTTCCATGCCCGTCGAGCACAAACATGTGGTGGAAGCTGCAACGGAACTCTCATCGTGGGGCAGGGCAGGGTTCGATATCGGGCGAGTAACGATAAGGACTCGTTTGACTACCCCCTAACCTCGGTTAAAAAGGCAGACACTGCGGAGTCTGGAAAGGGGTTTTATCTCGAGATCGTTGGCATCAAGCGTTACGTCTTCCACGCTTCCGCAGCGGCCGAAGACTTGCAGATTATTCTGCATACCCTGCCCAAGCAGTGAAAAAATGTGGAAAGGAAGAAACACACCCATGCGTGTCGCCCGTCGCAATTTCATCAAGACGCTTGCCGCCTTCTCAACAGCTTCAATCTTAGGCGATCTCGAGAGTCCCTCACTATTGGGGCATGGGTTTGATGCACCGAGTGCGGCGGCTCCAATAACGGACGTATTTCTCGACCTTAACCGCATTCATAAATGGGACCAGTCGAATGGTGATACCTGGGATCCATTTTGGGCCGACGATGACAGCTTGTATGCATTCAATTGTGACGGCCGGGGATTTGGTACCCAAGCAAGAAACCTGGCCTTCAATCAATTGCAGGGGGACGGTCCGCACGCCCTTAACGGCAGAATCGTCAATAGCATGGATGAATATGGCATCGCCGGCAAAAAAGAGGCGGATAACGCAACCTGGAAGGCCTGCGGACAGGAATGCATCGATTCGACTTTTTATGCCTTCGTGTCCAGAAACGTCTATGGCAGTGACAGCAAAGATCCCTTGCTGCGCCAGACCGCTTTCAATTCCAGCCTCATCAAGTCAACCGACAAGGGATTGACATGGACGCGCAGCGCGGCGGAGAACTACAAGAGTCCCATGTGGCCTGGCACACGTTTTGGCTCTCCCTTCTTTGTCCGTTATGGAAAGAACGGAGGCGCTGTATCCCGGGACGGCGCCCATCAATATGTTTATGCCATTTCGCCCAACGGCTTTTGGAATGATGGAGACGATTTCATCATGGGTCGAGTCGAGCGAGGGAAACTAAAGGATTTGGAAGCTTCCGATTGGACGTATTATACGGGCGGAGACGGACGGAGTGCCGAGAATTGGTCGAAGGAAATCCACAAAGCCATCCCTGTTCTGAGCCTTCCGGCCAAATGCGGCCAAACCCCGCCCTGCTATATTTCCTCACTTGGCATCTATCTGATGATCTCCTGGTACAATACGCAGAAGTTGACCAAATGGTTCGAACCCAACGAGATGAGGTACGACTTCTATCAGGCGGAGCACCCCTGGGGTCCTTGGAAATTCATCAATTCGCATAGCGACAGGCACATTACCGGCGGTCATATGTATGGCCCCAGTCTTTGTGCGAAATTCCAGGAACGCAAGGGAACGGAGGTGAGGATGTCCCTGTTCACCTCAGGATGCCCCTTTGAAGACGTGCCCTCCAGCTTGTATAAGATGTGGGAGATACCGCTGGTCTTGAGAACAACGCCGGTGCTGCATTCGACCCTGATTAACGACGACGATGCGCGTATCACCTATCGCGGAAGCTGGCGCTCGTTAGGTCATCGGGGATTTTCCGATTATAACGACGATGTGCATTACACATCCTCGGTCAACGATTCCTTGCAGTTTGCATTTACAGGCACGGGCATCGATTACATTGCCGAAAAACATGCCGAGCTTGGCGATGTCGATGTGTATGTGGACGGGGCATTAAAACAAAATGTGAACCTTCGCCTCGAGAACTTTCCGCGGCTTTCCCAGGTTGTGGTGTTCAGGACCGGCGGATTATCGGACGGCCCTCATACCATCAAAATAGTGAACAAGAGTACCGCCGGGGCGGTTCTCGACGCGTTCAGGGTGTACAGAGGCAGCCCTGGACCCCCGCTTAGGCGAAAAACTGTTCACTTAAGCTGACCGTTCCCAATTCGACCCCCTCACCCCCGGCCCTCTCCCCCAAGGGGGAGAGGGGGAAGGTAATTTGATCTTACTACCCTCTCCCCTTTGGGGGAGAGGGTGGACCGAAACCGGCGGTTTCTCCAGCCGGGGCGGGCCGGGCCTACGCCCGCCGAAGGGGAACCGGCGAGCCGTAGACAATATCAGCTTCGGTCCGCAGGCGGGTGAGGGGGTCACCCCGGAATGAATTGAGAATTAATTTCCCGAAACCCATTATTGGCTGTTCTAACCCTCCGGCTTCGACGCGGCAACCTTCCGGAACGTGGTCCCCCAAGCTCTCTTGCGTCCATCCCAAACCCCGTTGACGCCTTCCTCCGCCGGCTGGATGGGCCATATAGTCAAGAATGTCAGGTCGTCCGTGCCCATATTTGTAATCTTATGCTTAGTGCCGGCAGCGATAAAGACCGCAGTCCCAGGCGTCACGTCGTACGATTCTTCTCCCCCACCGAACTCCACTCTCGCCTGTCCACGCAGGATGTAGTACGTCTCATCGTAGGGGATTGGATGACTTTCCGCTTTCCCTGACGTGGTGCCGGGCGCCATGGTCACCTCGTTCAACGCTAACCTCGTTGAACCTACGCCCTCGGAATCTATCAGCAGGCGCGACTTATATTTTCCTTCTGCACCGGCGGGACTAAAGGGAATTACCTCGTCCGCTCTCACAACTCTCTGCTTCGTCATATCGACCTCTCTCCTTTTTGGTTTGGCGTCACTTGCCCATATAGTTCGCAGCCCCGATCGCAATGAAGGCGAGGACAAGGAAGGCTATCCCCGCCCCAAACGACCCCGAGGTAACGCGCCGCGTAAGGTACCACTCACCTGTAAAAACTGCGGCCAATTGACCCGATAGTATTAACATGATCATATACAGCCCAAAACCTATGGAAACCCCAAGGACCCCAAGGAAGGTTGTGCCGCTGCTGTACAGGGCGATACCTCCCATCCACATGAATCCCGCCAGCGCAGGGTTAAACGCTTCCTTGATCCCACCTCTGAAATTCCCCCAGGTTCGATTATGCGACAGCAGGTAAACACAGTACGCGATGTTGACAAGCGAGCCCCCGAGGAGAGCAATCGGCCAGACCGCAAAGGGCGCCCAAGAGGCTTGCCCGCCTTGGAGGCGTACGTTCTGCATGATGTCGCCGCCATAGGCCAGAGCGACATTCAATAACGACGCCAGCACCCCTGCTCCGACGGCAATGCCCACATTCAGAATATAGCCCGCTCGTGTGGAGGCAACCTGGCTCATCGCGGATTCTTTCACCGAGAATCCTGCGCCCCGGCCTTGTCGCCGCGCTTCGTCTTCCCGCTGGTAGCCACTCCAGCCACAGAGGGCCACGCCACCCAACATCACCAGCGTTCCGGACAGGATGAGCACCCCGCGCGTCTGGAAGATCATCGCTTGGTGTAGGAGCACAAGGGGAATCAGCGTTCCGAGAGCAGCCCCGATCCCGTTGACCACGGCGACCGTGACCGCAAAGCCCAGCCTATGGATGCAGATTCCGCAACCGAGCTGGGCAAAGCCCCACAGAACGCCGAACAAGAACGGCTTCAAAGCTTCCAACGGCATCAGGGAAGCATAGACCCGCCCAAGGTGAGGTAAGAGCCAAAAGGCCAGACCGAATGGAAAGATAATCAGGCAGAAGAAGGAGTAAATCAACCAGAAGTTCTCCCACTTCCAAGTTCGCGCCCACTTGATCGGCCACCCGCTGAACCCGACACTCAGGCCGGCCAGAAAGGTCAAAGCAAATCCATGCAGAAGAGTCATAAATTTCCATTATCAACTTCGGGGTCGATCAATAACGTACACCTGACGGCCACTGAATGCAATTGCCGGAAGTGGCGCTACGCCAAACTGGGCCACTACCCAATTGCCAGTCGGGTTTTTAGTGTGAGGTGCTACCATTGCGCGATGGCGCTCGCGAAAATTGTGGGATCCTCGGGCACCGGAGTCGAAGGGCGCTATCAACTTCCTAAAGCTTCGATTGTCGTGCTGCGCGGCAGGATTGAGGGCCCATAACCAGACCCGCCGGCCTCATCCAGCAGGCAAGAGCAAGGCGAGGATTGGCCGGGCGGAAACGGTCGTGCTTCTTTAAGCGGCGGTGTTGGGTAAGAGCGTAAGCTGACGCACAGTCAGCGCGGAGGCGAGGGCGTGGACGCTCCTCCATGCCCTTACCGCTGCCTCTGGTCTGATGCTATGATTCCCAGGCGGGAGGTTATTTGAAACATATGCGTTACATTCTGAGGCGGTTGAACGGGAGTCTGGCGGCGGCGCTGTTAGTGGTAGGCATGCTGGCCGGGTGCGGCCGCGCTTCCAGGCCCGGAACCCCGATCGTGGGGTTTCTCGATTTCGTGGAAGACGATACCCTGGCCAAAGCGCGGCAGGGGTTCATCGAGGCTCTGGATGAACACGGCTATAGTGAGAAGAAAGGAACGATCGAAGTCGTTTACCGCTGCGCCCAGGGGGACCAGCCGACATTGATCCAGGCCTGCCAGGACCTGATTTCGAGGCAGCCCAGGCTGATCGCCACTTGCCCCACCCTTTCAACCATTGTGGCGGCCCAGCGGACGCAGGATATCCCGATTCTGATGATGGTTTCGCCGCGGCCCGACATCGTGGGCCTGACCCGCGCCGGAGGCAGTTTTCAGAGCAACCTGCTGGGGGCGTACGAGACGCTGGACTACCTCAAAGAAGGGCCGGCGATCATCCGCCAGGTGGTCCCCCAGGCGCGCGTGGTTGGCTTGGTGTACAACCCTGCCGAACCCCAGTCTGTGCTGGCGCTGGAGGTGATCCGAAAGGCGTGCGCCGAGCAGGGCTTGAGTCTGGAAGTAACCCCGGTGAGTTCTTCGACTGACGCCGTGATGGCGGCCCAGGTCCTGGTTTCCAAGGGAGTTCAGGCGTTTTTCGCCATGCCGGACAATACCGTCTTTGCCTCGTTCGAAGCGCTGAAGAAGGTGTGCGACCAGGCGCGCCTGCCCGTCTTCACCAGCGAGTCAGGCTTGGTGGCGCGGGGGGCGCTGGCCGCCTATGGCGCGGATTTCCACGCCTGGGGGCGGCAGGTTGGGGCGCAGGCCGCACGCATTCTCGAAAAGGGTGATTCCTCGGGGACGCAACTGGAAGAGGTGGCGATCCGCAAACGCGTCTTCAACCCGAAATCGGCCGCTCTGCTGGGCATCCGGATGCCGGCAGGATTTGAACCGGTCTCAGCGCCCTAAGGCAGGCACGAAGCGCATACATCCTTCAAGGCCTATTTTTTCGGGGTCCACGTCCGCTCTGATTCATTGTTGCAATAGGCTAAGTTGTTCCCTTGCAACTTAACTTTAGACGTTGTATCCTTCGGCGTTCCGGACACCTAGTTGGCTGGAGGCTTATGATTAGTATCTCATCGCGGAGGGCGGGTTCGGCGGCCGTAGTGCAAGTGAGCGGCCGCATCGACGTGGAAACCGCGCCTGACTTCGAGCACGCCTGCGTGGAGGTCGTGCGCGGCGCGGAAAAGGTCGTGGTGCTTGACTTGGGTGGCGTCCAGTACATCAGCAGCACGGGACTTCGCAGCCTGCTCGTTATCGGTAAAGAACTGCAGGAAAGGGGCGGCGTCTTGCGGCTGGCCAACCTCACCCCCACCGTCGGCCAGCTCTTCGAGCAATCCAGATTCTACTCGCTGTTCCCGTGTTTCGACTCCGTTGAAAAAGCCGCTAATGGATAGGCCCGGTGGCACAGGCACTCTTGCCTGTGCCACCGGGCATCTAGTCCGCTGCTCCGGCGGGCCGGATAATTACCGGGACCGCTTTGCTGGCAGGGGTACAGCTTTCCGGGTCAGTATGCCCAATGGGAACGATCAGATTGGCTTCCGGGAAGTAGGCAGCCGCACACCCACGAGGAATATTATAGGGGATGGCGTGAAACAATCGAGCCAAACGTGGCCGATCGGTTTCCACACCTACCAAATCAACCGGCTGTCCCGCAACAAAGCCCAACTGCTGCATATCCTGGGGATTCATCAATATGGCGCGCCGCTCGCCGCGAATGCCCCGGTAACGGTCGTTCAGGGCAAAAACCGCGGTGTTGAACTGATCGTGACTGCGCACGGTCGTCAGGAGGAACTGGCCGGTGGCGAGGGGCTCTTGGTCGAGCGGTTGCACCGTGAACCGGGCCCGGTCGCCGGGCAGATTAAACTGACGCTCGCGCGCTGGGTTGGGCAGGTACATGCCTCCTGGCTCCAAAACGCGGCGGTTAAAGTCCGTAAAGCCGGGAACGACGCCTGCAATTGCATCCCGAATTAACCGGTAGTCGGAGGCCAGTTGACTCCACGGCACACGGGAACGATCCCCGAGCACGGTCCGGGCCATCTGGGCCACAATCCACGGCTCGCTGCGAAGTTCCGACGAAGCCGGTTCCAGGCAGCCGCACGAGCGGTGGACGTGTCCAATCATGTCTTCCACCGTTACCCATTGCACCGCCCCATCGCGCCGATCCAATTCGCTGCGGCTCAGGCACGGCAAAATGAGCGCTTGCACGCCGGTGACGGCGTGATTGCGGTTCAATTTGGTGGAAATCATCACTGTCAAGCGACAACGCCGCATCGCCTCCGCCGCATACCCGGTGTCCGGCGCCGCCGACAGGAGGTTGCCCCCCATGGAAATGAAGGCTTTCACCTTTCCCGAATGCATGGCTCGAAGGGCTTCGAGGGCATCCAGGCCCGGGCGCTGCGGAGGTTCAAAATCAAAAGCCGCGCCCAGCGCGGCGAGAAACGCCTCGGACATGCGCGAGCCAATTCCCATGGTGCGGTTACCCTGGACATTGCTGTGCCCGCGGAGGGGACAAGCTCCTGCGCCGGGTTTGCCAAGATTACCGCGCAGTAGCAGCAGATTGATGATCTCGCGAATGGTGGCCGTGCCGTTGGTATGTTGGGTGACGCCGAGGCCCCAACACGCCACAACAGATCGCGCTTCAACGTACCAGCGGGCCACTCCTTGAATTTCTGCCCACGAAACGCCACTCTGCGCTTCAATACGCTTGTGACTGATATCGGCCAGGGCGGCTTGCATCGACTCGAATCCTGTCGTGTAGCGCCGGATGAAGTCAAGGTCAAGCACTTTGCCGGGCGCGCGCGATTCCTCCTCCAGGACGGCCTTGATCAGACCTTTCAACAGTGCCAGGTCCCCGTTGACGCGCACGGGCAGATGCCGCGCGGCCAGGGACGTGCTCCGACCCAGCATCCCCAGGACTTCGTGGGGATTGGCGAAACCCATCAACCCCGCCTCGGGCAAGGGATTGATGGCAACGATCCGGCCGCCGTTTCGGACCGTTTGCTGGAGCGTCTCCAGCAGGCGGGCATGGTTCGATCCCGGGTTGTGGCCAAAGATCAGTACCAGGTCGGAGTTGACCAAGTCGTCCAACTGCACCGTCCCTTTGCCGGAGCCCAGCACCTGCTGCAGGGCCATCCCGGACGGTTCGTGACACAGGTTGGAGCTGCCGGCCAGGTTATTGGTGCCAAACTGCCGGGCAAACAGTTGCAGCAGAAAAGACGCCTCATTGCTCGTGCGGCCGGAGGTGTAGAACGCAGCCTCATCCGGCGCGCTTAAAAAATTTAACTCACTGGCTATGAGGTCGAATGCCGCCTGCCAGCTAATGGCTTCATAATGCGGCGCGCCCGAATGGCGCACGAGGGGCTGCGTCAGTCGTCCCTGTCGCTCCAGCCACTCGTCAGACTGGTTCGCAAGGTCAGCGAGCGTCCAAGCTTGGAAGAATTCAGTCCCCAGCCGCTGGCGGGTTGCTTCCGAAGCCAGTGCCTTGGCTCCGTTCTCGCAGAAGTCGAAACGGCTGCGTTTCTCCCCAAGGTGAGGCCAAGCGCACCCGGGGCAGTCGAATCCGTTTATCTGATTTATCTTCGTGAGCGCGGTCGATCCGCGCATCCAGCCCGCTTCCTCGAACACTCGGGTGACGGCAGTCCTGACCGCGTCACGTCCCCCAGCCCACACGCGCGCCGTCACATGAGGGGTGCCGATCAGCCACTCAGCGATTTGCGCGTAGGGCGCCGCCTGAAAATTCCGCACCGCGTCGAACATCGCTTGGCTTAACAACTCCAGGCCTGCCAGCCGCCGAAGGCGTTCACCCGAAACCGACAACTCCTCCGGACTGAAGATCTGAGGCGCCAACTGGCATGCCTCCACCAGACCGAGTAGCACAACATCGCGCGGATTGGGGAGCACATCGGCGGAGAGTACAACCTGGCGAATGCGTTGGCGCAGGACCTGCACAAAGCGCGTATCGGTCTTCTCATACCGACGTTCGTTGAGTGGGCATTCCGGTGGTGAACTCTCGCGCAGCACGCCCGCTGCGACGAGATTGTCCAGCACGAACTTCACCCCGTCGGGAGCCGCGGTTGATGCCAGCGCCAGCGCACGCGCCAAAGGAAGGGGGGAACCTTCCGCTGCAAGGGCTTCCAGTACCCCGTCCAATAGAACATTGCCCGTCGTCGCAGTATCGACCAGAAAAACGCTTTCGAGGTCGTTGTCCAGGCAACCGGCAAAAGCCAACTCGAAGAGAAATGCACCCCCCAGCGCGCTCCCGAGCACTTTTTCGGGAAGAGGACGGAGGCACCCGGTGTCGTCGTCCACCATCAATAAAATCAATTCTTCGGAAAAGGAGACTTGCTGACGCACTGAATTCTCCTTTGGCTACAGCACCATTATCGACGGGGGCCGGTACCTGTCAAGCGAATTCCTATCTTGAAGGGGTGCGAATTGCTTTTAATAGGGAGGAACGAGTGGTAGAATGCGCCCGCTCGTTTCCCGAAGTTTCAGTCATTCGAGCCTTACAAACCGAGGTAGGGCCGGGGATCGGGAAAGTCGTGCTGCAACTCGGCGATCGCATCAGGGTGCCCGTAACCGTCGAGTTCCCGGAAGCGTTCCAGCAGAATTTCGTGGAACAGCCCCGCGCGGATGGCCTGGATGTGCAGGTGCGGGAACCAATTGCCGTTTTCTGGCGGGCCGCCCACCTCCGCGAAGACCGTGCCAGGGTCCAGGGCCTGACCCGGTCTCACTCCCACGTTCTGCAAGTGGGCATACACGAACACCGGCCCGTCTGAGGTCAGCAAGACGCGCGTTCCCCAGCCGCCGTCGCGGTCCGGGTCGTGGTCCACCAGGATGACTTTGGCCGGAAATCCCACGGCGACACGGGTTCCTTGGGGCACCGTGCAATCCACGCCCAGGTGCAGAAAGTTGCCAGTGGCTTCGAGATAGCTTCCGCGCCAGAGGCGGCTGCGGTTTTCCAGATATCCGCCGTGGGACCAGACCACGCCGTAGCGGCGGTGAACCTCATCCATCATGCGTTGGCAGACGGCGGGATCGAGAAGCGGGTTGCCCCCGGCGGAGAACAGTTCGGGATGCTCATCGCTCCACCGGACCGCCTCGGCTTCCAGATTCACGTAGCAGTATTTGCTGCCCTGCAACTCGGGGAACATCAGATCGCGCTGACCGGATCGTGCGCCTGAATGTAGGCCAGGATCTCTTTGGCCGCTTCAGTATACGCCGCAATCTTGCTGTAGTCGAGATCGACGTTATTGAGATACTGGAGGATAAGAGTGTCACCCACGCGAGCGCATGGCAGGATGCCGGCGAAGAAAAATCCCAGCTTCTCGAATTCCTGTGTCAGCAGGAAGGTGGCCGGGTCTTCCAGGTTCAGAAACAGGTTGACTGCGGCTACCTGCTGGAGGCAGAAGCCGCGCAACAGTTTGCGGACCTCGCGGACCACCCCAGCGCCGTAACGGGCCACGAAGATCTCCGCGCAGCCTTCGGCCGGGTTGACGCTGCTCAGGATTTCCGGCGCCCCCGCGGCTGGCGCCGTGAGCGACGGCGTGCCGAAGTCATGTTCGACGCCCAGGTTGCGATAGAGTTTGGCCACCATGTCGCGATGGTGGGCCGGCACATACAGCGTCAGACGGCGGGGCGTTTCCATGTACTTGAAAGCCAGCACTACGCTGATGCGCTGTGATGCGTCGCCGGCAATGCCTTTGAATTTCCAGCTCATCGGACTGGTGGCCAGCAGGATGCCACAGTCGTTGAGGCCGGCCCGCACCAGCGCCTTCTGCGTAAAGATGTGGTTCGCCACCGCGTAGGCATAGATCCCGGCGAACTCGCGTGACTTCGGTGTGGCGAGCAGGAACTCGTTGAGCCGGTTAAGGGCTCCCTGTCCGCGGTACTCCACGTTCACAAAGACAAAGGTCAGTTCGGCGATGCGGTCTTCCGGGTTCTGGTAGAGGAGGCCGGCGTGGCCCATGAACACGTTGTCCTCGGTGACCGCCACGGCGGAGATCAGTTCGCCGCTCCGGTTCAACTCCACCAGGCGCTCTGGATAATAAATGTGGTCGTCGAAGAAGCTGTACCCATGGGATTTGTAGGCGCACCGGGAGATCTCGATGGCTTCCTCATCGCGCATCAGCCGCACGCTGTAATTGATCTTCTGCTTGATGACGGCGGGTTCGACCGTGGGACGCGCCGCGGCAACGCCGGCTTCGCCGGCAGGCCCGGGCAGATACTTGATCAGATGCGTCTCCTTGCCCAGGGGGCCGAGGTTGTGGAAGAAGCAATCATCCATCATGGCCTTCATCAAGAACACGCCCATGCCGGCGGTCTCGCCGGGCCGATACGCGGGGATACGGCTCGGATCGAAGGGCATGCCCATTTCATGAATGATGACGCGGATGCCGCCCGGAAGGTGTTCGCAGATGATGTCGAAGGCCTGACTTTCCTCAGGATCATAGGCGTGCTGCATGACGTTGGCGACGGCCTCTTCCACCGCGAGTTCGATCTGGCTCAGACTGGCGCCCTCGAAGCCGAAGTGGGCGGCAGCTTCCCGGACGAACGACTGGGCCAGCGGCAGGTACGCCATTTCATTGGGCAGAGTCAGTTTCAGCGTGTCGGAGTGCGGCGCGTGCGGCGCGGCGTCAGCGTGGCTCAAGGGCCGCCTCCATGGAATCATAGACCGGAAACAGGGCGCAGAAACCAGCCATTTCCAGTGTGTCTTTAACCGTGCCGCGCAGGCCGCTCAACCCCAACACGCCGCCGCCCGCATGGACCGCCTTTCCAGCCAGAAGGATAGCCCGCAGTCCGGCGCTGCTAATGTAATCCACGCCCTCAAAATCCACCATCATTCGCCGGCTTTCGGAGTTGATGCACTGCTGGCACGTTTTCTCGAATTCCGGCGACGTAATGGCATCCAGGCGCCCGGCAACACGGAGGACTATAGTGTCGCCGGCATGGGTCGATGTAATCGTCATTGTGCTTTTTCCTAATACAGGAGTTGCTTAGCCGTTTATTCAGAATTTCCTTTTTCGCATCCAGGGCACCGTTGATTCTACACCCAGCGGCCTCCGTTGAAGCCGTTTTCTTCAGGCTGTCTTTGCTGAGCGAGTTGGGTGGCCCAGGAAGGGACCAGATCTGCCGCGATGTGACAGAATGCCCGCGATTAGACTGGCCTGCGATTCTGCCGATTTTTGTGTTATTAACAGGGGAGTGAATGGACCTCACTATGCAATCATCGATTTCGGGACTGCGAGTGAGCTTCCTTGGAAGCATATGTCGCATCTCAGGTACTAAATTAGCTCTTAACTCCGGAGCGGGGTAGCGCGGAGTTATCCCGCTCCGAGCGGGATTACTCCGCGGCTTTTCGTCGCCGTGCGGCGCTTCCTGCATGTGTCGCCCCTGCCGGGGCTTAAGAATCTCTTCCCGTTTCCTTTTCTCCCACGGCTGGCTCGGCGTGGGCCACAGGATGCCGCGGCTCCGCGGCTTCTAAAACGCAGCGGCCGACAGCAAATGCCGCCGGCCGCCAGAGCTTCGAGTTTATGGTGGAGTCTACCTGCGCCCACCACCATGGCCTCCGCCTCCGCCATGGAAACCTCCACCGCCTCCACCGTGGAAGTTGCTACCTCCGCCATGGAATCCGCTTCCGCCTCCGCCACCACGAGCGAAGCCCTGTCCGCTTCTACGGTTAGCGTAGCCGCCGGCATAGCCATTGCCGTACCCACCGCGAAATCCTCCGCGTCCGGAATAGGCCGGCCCGCGTCCGTAGTTGCCGCGTCCCCCATAGAATCCCCCACGGCCATAGTAGCCATGGCCCCACCTGCCACGGGCCCACGGCCCGGCGCCAATAAAGATTCCGCCCGCGAACCAGCTTGGTCCATAGTAGCCGTAGGGTACGCATGCATAGGGATAATAGTCGTAGTAGCCATACACGCACGCCGGAGGTGGCCCCACGTAGCCCGGATACACCTCGACTCCGATTTGGGCATGTGCATACGGTGTAACCAACAAACATAGGCCCAGAATTGTCAAGATTTTTAGGTTTCGCATTTTGGCCCCTCCTTGGATCCTCAGTGCTTCTTGCAAACTTCAACCTGACGCAGGGCAAGTGCCATGCCAAACCGCATGGTCCGAAACGTCGTAGTTTCAAGCGATCGGGGAGGTAGAGGCGAAACGCCAGGAGGGCACCGTCCCCGCGCGGTGGTGGTTTCCGTGTAAGGCGGTGGTTTTCGGCCAACTCCCCCTCCCTTGGAGTGCGGTAGCAGCAGCTACCGCCTTCCGCCATTGATTTATACCGCAATCGCGCCAGAGTTAGAGCGAGAAAGGCGGTAGCTGCTGCTACCGCACTCCAAGGCGCTTCGCGCCAGCTCAGGCCATGACTTGTCATGATTGGGCAGGAGACGCCACCCCACCCAAGTCGCAAAATGTTTGTCAAAAAAACTAGAATTTCCGACCTTGCAATGCAGGGCGGGCCCTCCGGCCCGCCGATCTTAATGGCGGGCGGCTCTTTCACTGCGACGCGATTCGGGCGGCGCGGCCCAAAGGTATGAGGACTTCGTCTAACGGCTAGTCAAGAAAACGAGCTTTCGCCTGTTTGCGGCGCGGAAAACGCCCGCGCCGCTGGAAAAGCCGCAGGGCCGGAGGGCGGGCCCTGCGCTACGCCTGACTCAGTGCTACCTGCTCGATGAGATGTTCCTTCGTGTCCTACTCAATCTCACGGTTTGTAATCGAGACTCGAAACGGCGGCTTGGACTTCTCGGACGGTTCCATCTCATAGGTCTGCGCGGTCTTGCCGGAGTCGTAATCGCGCCAGAGCCAGACCATCTCCTCCGGGAACTCTGCCGCCCCTTGGCCCGTATTATGAGTGCCCTTGCCGAAACTCAAGTGAAAGTCATAGTCCTTCAACTTCAGGGCATTGGCGAGACGAATGTTGGATAGCGACCAACTGCCGTAACGATTCCACTCCATATCCTCGGAACCGTCCTGAAGCCATACGCGAAGATTGCGCCGTGACTCGCGCAAAACCTTCTCCGGATAGTCCTGACCACCGTCCGGAACCGTGGGATCTTCCTTCCATTGGATGCTGGTGAAACTGCCTATCCAGGAAATGACGCGGCTGAACTGATCGGGCATCTGCCATGCCGCATTGAAGGAGCAGATGCCGCCGGACGAGGCGCCCGTGATCGCCCGGCTGTATGCGTCCTTGCGAATATTGTATTGGGCTTCGACGTCGGCCAGTACTTCATCCCGCAGGAAGCGGGCATAGCGATCGCTTACGGTGTCGTACAGCGTGCTGCGCATGGAATCCTTAAGCGTGCGCTGCCACTTCTGCGAATAGGCATTCACAAAATTATACGTGGGCGTGCCCGGCGAGCTTTCAATATCGCCAGGGTTGATGAAAACGCAGACCATGACCGGAATCTTCTTTTGTGCAATCAGGTTATCGATGACGTTGAGGGCTGGGTTCTTGCCGTCCCGATCGATGTAGCCCCCACCATCCTGGAAAACCATAAGCGCAGCGGGCGTGTGCGGGTCATATTGTGCAGGCACGTAAATCCAATACTCGCTCTTCATGCCATCATAGATTTTGCTCGTATGGACGATCTTCGGCGATAGCGTGCCTGAGGGAATTCCGGGTTGCCGATAGGACAAAGGACTGAACGCCGGCAGGTCCGGGCGGCCTCCGAACTTCGTGCCGTGGATGAGGTAGTGGAACCAGTGCAGCCTTCCCACCGGCTCGATGCGAGCGGAGGTGTACCAGAGATCGGAGCCGGATATATTCTGCATCTGCGGCCCGGCAGCTCCATCAATGACCAGCCCTGGTTCCGAAGGCGCGTGGGTGGCAAAGAAAAAGTCCGGACCCAGGGCAATCCAAGCCGTTCCGTCCTTTAGATCTTTGGCATCAAAACTGGCGGTGATCGCGTCCCGCAGACCGGGACTGTTCGACTTGGCGAGTTCAATGAGTTGTGTTGCATTCGACTTTTCCGTAGCGAATGCAGGTGCGGCCAGCAACAGGCCCAGAATGCCCAAGAACCCGAACCCCTTTAGACAGCGCATAGGTAAGGCTCCTCGTATTGAATTCCGCGCGGTTTCTGCGGGATCTACCTAAAGCAAATTGCAATGATAGCGCCAAGTGATTCAAAGAGACCTCATAATCTATCAGACGGATGACCGCTGCCTTTTTGGCGTAGCACCGAGCCTGCCTTGCGGGGGCGGCATTTTGGGGTTGTGCGGGGCTGAAGAGCCTGTGTGAAAACCTCGTGTCTGGAATTGGCCAAGCTGGACCCCCGCTTCCGCGGGGGTGACAGCGCTGGATTTAGGTGCTGTAATCCGACCTGTCACTCCCGCGAAAGCGGGAATCCACGAGTTTTCACACATACTCTGAAGCCCGGCGCTACAAAACCAGAATGAGTCTCTCCCCGGACTTCCTGCCTCTTGACAAGTGAACATAAATAGGCTACAATAATGCGTTGGACCGGTGAGGAAAGCACGACCTGCCGGGAACGCTATGCTGAAAAGCTATAGCTCGCCTCAACCCACTCCCCAGAATGCGCCATGCGATGCCAAAGCCTCGCAAGTTCGCCCCGTGCGCGACAGACAAAAGGTCTGCCGTATGAGGGAGAGCAATAGAGAGAATTCTTTAAAAATGACGGAACGACGCGCAAATCTCTATGAAAACAAAGGATCGGTCTTCCATAGGCTGCGCCGAAGCGGGAATGTTATAGAAAACAAAGCTAGTTACTCGTTTAATACGGGAATGTTGATGAAAACAAAGGAGGTAGATGGTAGGTGGGAAAGAGCAGGATTCAGGAGGCGGAAGGGCAGGTGTCAGGTGCCAGGTTCCAGGTGCTAGGTCCTCGGCTTGGGGAAATGCTGAGTTCTGAATTGATGGATTGCGAGTTGCCTTCTTGCTTCTTGCCACCGCCGACTGCCTTCTGTACACTGCTGAACTCATCCATGAGCCTTGTGGCTTGGTATAGGCGATGCGGTTTGCGTCAGACTACCCGACTCCTCAAGAAGAGATGTTCCGGCGGAATCTCTCTGTCCTGGTTCCTGACCGCAGGAACACCCCTGGGAGATTATGTGGAGCACACCCATGAAGAACTCATATTGGAAGCTTGCATTCGTCGCGGCAGCGTTGACCGCCCTTAACTTGGCGGGCAGGGCTCGCCTCGGGCGGGGGCAGGAGACCTCGGAGAAGAAGAGCATATCCCTTCCCTCCAGCAAGATTCTCCTGAGTCCCGCGCCCGGCCATCCGCAACCGACGAACAGCTTTCCGACGGCCCTGGCGCTCAGTCCTGACGGGCGCTATGTTGCCCTGCTCAATAACGGCCGCGGCGTGGAAGAATCCGGCTATCAACAGTCAATCGCGATTGTTGATTTGGCCAGCCGGCAGGTGCGCGACTTCCCTGATCCTCGGCTGAAGGTGGGCGCGAAGCAGACTTATTTCCTCGGGCTGGCGTTCAGCAGCGACGGGAAGGAAATTTACGCCTCGATCGCGTCGTTGAACGACCCCGCAGGCCAGAAGCCCGACGACACCGGCAACGGTATCGCCATTTACTCGTTTCAGGAAGGCAAGGTCGCTCCCCAACGGTTCGTCAAGCTTCCCTTGCCTGCACTCGGCCCCGGCAAACAGCCCGGCGGGGTCTTCTACCAAGCCCCCAAAGGCATGGCCGTCCCCTATCCCGCCGGTTTGGCAGTCATCCCGGGTGAGGGCGGAGACAAACTGCTGGTGGCCGAAAACCTCTCCGATGATGCCATCCTACTCGATATCGTCTCCGGGAAAGTCCTTAAACGCAGTGACTTAAGTATGAACGAGCACGTGCCCGGGTCTTACCCTTACGGCGTGGCCGTTACGCGCGACGGCCGGCGTGGGTATTGCAGCCTCTGGAATGCTTCCCAGGTGGCGGAGCTGGATCTGAAAAGCGGCGAGGTCGCAAGCCGGATTTCGCTGCAAGCGCCGGGCTCGCCCACCGCCGCCGGCTCGCATCCCACCGCCCTGCTGCTGAGTCCGGATGAGAAGCGCCTATACGTAACGCTGGCGAATGCCGACGCCGTCGCGGTGGTGGACACCGCTACGCGAACCCTGCTCACCATGCTTTCCACCAAGCTTCCCGGGCAACGCTACGCGGGCACTTACCCGAACGCGCTGGCCGAAAGCGCCGATGGCAAGCGCTTGTTCGTTGCGGCTGCTTCGCTCGACGCCGTGGCTGTGTTCGACCTGAACGTTGCCCCTTCTGACACCCCACAGGCCGCCATGGGATTCATTCCGACGGAGTGGTATCCCACCGCACTCGCCGTCCAGGGCGAGGACTTGCTTATCGCCAGCGGCAAAGGGCAGGGCACTGGCCCCAACTCCCGCCTGCGGGCGCCGTCCACTGTAGACCCGGGCGCCCTACATCCCTACATTGCTTCTTTGATTCGTGGCTCCATCGCCAGAGTGAGCATTCAGGAAGCCGAGCGCACACTGGCGCAGTCCACAGACGAAGCTCTGAGGAGCAATCTCATGCGCGGAAGAGGAGATGCCATCCCCTTCCAAGCCGGCGCGAACCCGATCAAGCACGTCATCTACATCATCAAGGAGAACCGGACTTACGACCAAATCTTCGGTGACCTCCGGCCTGGCGATGCCGACCCGGCGCTTTGCATGTACGGCGAGAAAATCACGCCCAATGAGCACGAGTTGGCCCGGCAGTTCGGTATCCTCGACAACTTTTATGACAGCGGCGAGGTTTCCGGCGACGGCCACGTGTGGTCCATGGCTGCCATCACCAGCGACTATACGGAGAAGACCTGGCAGATCTCCTATCGTGGGAGCGAGCGCTTGTACGACTACGAAGGGATTGTGTCTGGTGACAATGCTCTCCGTCAGGGCCAGCCGGACGTGAACGAGCCGGGCACCGGCTATATCTGGACGAACGTGGCGCGCCACGGCCTTACGCATCGCAACTACGGGGAATATGTGGACACGCACTGGTGCGACATGCCGCCCGGGGGGAACTGCGCGCAGAAATCCATTCACCCGGGAGAGCCTTTGCCGGCTAACGTCGGCCAGCCGCACGGATCCCCAAGCCCTTGGCCGTGGCCTGTGCCGATAATCACCGGCAACATCGCCACCAAGCCCGAAATTGAAGGCCACTTCGATCCGCGCTTCGCCGATTTCCGCGTGGATTATCCTGACCAGTTGCGCGCGGACGAATTCCTGAATGAATTCACGGACTTCGTGAAAGCGCTCCAGGAGGGGACAGGGACGCGCCTTCCGCAGTTCGTGATCCTGCGCCTGCCCAACGACCACACGCTAGGCGCCTACCCCGGCTATCCCCGGCCCGAGGCATCCGTGGCGGACAACGATCTGGCCGTGGGGCGTGTGGTAGAGGCCGTCTCTCACAGCCCTTATTGGGACGACACTGCCATCTTTATTCTCGAGGACGACGCCCAAGACGGCGCTGACCATGTGGATGCCCACCGCAGCGTGGCGCTGGTCATCAGCAAGTATTCAGCCAGTTCCACCCAGAGGCCGTTAGTGGACCACAACTTCTATACCACCGTGAACATGGTCCACACCATGGAAGCTCTGCTGGGCCTGCCGCCCATGAACAACAACGATGCCCAGGCAGCCGTGATGGCGCCCCTGTTCTCGGGGGCAGGAGACCAGCCACCCTTTAATGCAGACTCGAGTAATCTCCGAAACGGATTTATCTACAAGGTTAATGCTCCAAAGGGACCGGGCGCGAAGGAGTCCGCACGCATGGATTTCTCGCATGCTGACGCCGCCGACGCCGCCCAACTGAACGCCATCCTGTGGCGCGCCAGCAAAGGTAATGTCCCCATGCCCAAACCCGTGCACACAGTCATCAGGGAGGGGGAGGGTGCGGGGTTTTGAACCCGGATTCGCAAATTGAGGGGCACTGTTCCATCCCGAAATGAGCCCCGAAGGGGCGAACTACCTCAGCCCAGGCCAACGGCCCATAAGCGTTAACCTAATCGAAACCGTATCGGCGTCGCCCGCGGGGCGGCTCTGCCAACCCACGGGTGATGGCTCGC
>Ga0182027_10005340_pt1 | contig 19559 bp, 10 predicted proteins | sample 712E1DmetaG_FD_121300 | JGI IMG/M metagenome (GOLD analysis project Ga0182027, IMG submission 121300) | Permafrost microbial communities from Stordalen Mire, Sweden - 712E1D metaG (Illumina Assembly) | ecosystem: Environmental > Terrestrial > Soil > Wetlands > Permafrost | place: Sweden...
CACGACGGCGACGCCGACCGCGTCATCCTCTGCGATGAGCGGGGCCGTTTGATTGACGGCGATGACGTCCTCGCCATCATCGGCCTGGAACGCCTGGCCGAAGGAACGTTGCGCGGCAACACCGTCGTCGCCACCGTGATGAGCAACGCCGGGTTGGAGGCCGTGATTCAGCAGGCGGGCGGCAGGCTCCTGCGCACCGCGGTGGGCGATCAAAACGTGCTGGCGGCGATGCTCAAGGGAGATCACAACGTGGGCGGAGAGCAGAGCGGCCACATCATTTTCCGGGATTTCAGCACCACGGGCGACGGGTTGATCGCCGCGCTGCAAATTCTGCGCGCCATGAAAGCCAGCGGCAAACCCCTGTCGCAACTGGCCGCGTGCTGGACGCGTTTCCCGCAATTGTTGACGAACATCATGGTGCGCGAAAAGCGGCCGCTCGAAGAGGTGGACGGCCTGCCCGCCCTGCTGCGGAAGGCGGAAGCCGATTTGCAGTCCCACGGCGGCCGGATCTTGCTGCGCTACTCCGGCACGGAGCCAAAAGTGCGCCTTTTGCTGGAAGGGCCAAAAGCGCCCCTGCTGCGCCGCTGGAACCAGGAGATTGCGAAGTTGCTGCAGACGCAACTCGGTGCCTGACCCAGCCGATACGGAACCCTTGACTTTTTGGAGTGCGGCGGCTTGCCGCCGCTTTGTTCCCTGCCAATCGTGCCCGTTGCGAAAGCGGGAGCAAGCTCCCGCACTCCAAATAAGGCCGGCCATCTTGGCGCAATGATCCTCTCCAATTCATTATCTTTGAACTGTTGGGAGGCGGCGGTGTCAAACTCAAATATGGCCCGCACAACCTGCAAAATGGGTGGATTTACAGTGGTTGGAATATTTTTCGCTGTTGTTCTTATTGTGCTCATCGCTTGTTTGATCGGGACTCAGAGCCATATTGGCGGCGGCCCTGGCCCCAACGCGGCTTGCATCAGCAATCTACGGATCATTGACAGCGCCAAGGCGCAATGGGGTTTGGAACTTCACAAACAGCTAACGGATATTCCAACCAGCAGCGACATCCAGCCTTATATGGGTCGTGGCCCTTCTCACCAATTGCCCGTCTGCCCGGCTGATCCCAAGAGTACATTTGACACAAGTTATTTAATCAACAATCTTCATACCAAGCCGACTTGCAAAATCAATCCAACCAATCACATCTTGCCCTGACCAAGCGACCGGCAAATGGGTAATCGGCATCCAATGGCGGCATCAGATTTTGGGCAGGCTGGAGAAGGGCCTCATTTTTTCAGGAGTTGTTCGTAAACGTCGTGACTGCCGACCCAGAACCAAGCCAAGCCTTCCGCTCTTTCTTTGGCCAGCGCGCGATGGCGCAGACCGATGCGCACGGACCAAAAGACGCCAGTTCTTTTCAGCCGGAGCGAGGGATGGCGGGGGTCTGATTTCAGCAACTGGAATTTTGCGTCAGCCAATTCGCGAAGCTCCGGCGTCAGCCGACGGTAATGAAACCAAAACTCAGGTGTGGCAAAGTGGTTCAAAGGGGGGTGCAGCGACCCGCGTCAAAATGCTCATCGGCCTGCCTGGCAAGGTGATCGAGTTTGCCATTGGCAATGTCAGTTTCGATCTGCTCATCCCACGCGTCGGCAACGAAATCCTCGAACCATTGGGAAAAAGCAGCCAGGTCCGGCTGCGACAGCCGCGTCACTTCCGATTCCAATTCCTGAATGCTCATGGCGGGATTCTAATCCACCACACCGTCGGAAGCAAGCCCGCGACCGCCCGCGAAAGCCGCCCCCAATCTCGCCTGAGAGAATTCCGATCCTTCTTGAAGAGGACGCAGAAATTGCTTCAGTTCCCGGCGACCGGCGTGAACCGCGCCACGGCTCCGCCGGCGGGGGCCAGGGACAACTTGAGTTTCTCGCCGGCGGTCACGATCCGCTCCTCCAGATCCAGATGCTGGCCTTGAACCTTCGCGTCAGCCGCGTCTTTCCACAGGCTCATCTTCCATTTGCCCGGCGTCAGGAAATCCAGCTTGATCGAGATGTTCCGCCGGCTCCGGTCCGTCAACGCCCCGAGGAACCAGTCTTTGTTGCTGCGGCGGACCATGACCAGGTGGCGGCCCACTTCGCCATCCAGCACTTTGGTGTCATCCCAGACGGTGGGCACAATTTTGAGGAAATCCGCCCCCGGCTGGTTCTGGATGTGGCTGGGATGATCGCAGACGCAGCAAATCGGGCTGTCGAAGCAGACAAACAACGCCAGCTCCGCGCAACGCGTTCCCTGCACCTCGGTCGCGGTCGGCGCCGGCCCGCGGCCCTTCCGCGCGGCGCCGGTTTGCTGCACAGGTTGAAACTGCGCCGGCGGGGTGTTGAGGAAGCCGCCCGGCGTGAAATCGCCCGGCCCCAGCGCCAGGCGCGTGAACGGCAGGGTGGTCTTGTGCTCGGGCGTCACCCGCGTGCTCCACTTGTTGTATTCGTTGCCGAGAATGCCTTCGCGCGTGATTTGGTTGGGAAAGGTGCGAATCATGCCCGTGGGCTTGAAGGCGCCGTGGAAATCAACCATCAAATGATGTTCCGCGGCCGACTTGGCGATTTTCTCATACCAATTCACCATGTCCTGGTCGTCGCGGTTCAAGAAATCAATTTTCACGCCGGCCAGGCCCCACCGTTGATACATCGGGAAGGCTTTCAGATAGTTGTCGTCCCGATCCATCGTCGTCCAATGCGACCAGACCCACAGCCGCACGTTGCGCGCCCTGGCGAACTGGAGAATCTCCGGCAAGTTCACGTTCGTGCTGGGCGTGATGGCGTCGGTGCCGGACGCCCATCCACCGTCCATGAGTTGATAAGGCCAGCCCATGTCCGCCGCGAACTGGATGAAGGTCTCGTAGGTTTCGGTGCTCGCCTCGCCGATGCCGGACCACCAATTGTCCCACGCCATCATGCCCGGCTTGACCCACGAGACGTCGGCCAGTTCGCACGGCGAAGCCAGATTGTTGATCAGGTCGCTTTCGATCAGTTGCCCTGGTTTGCGGGCAATCATCAACACCCGCCACGGCGAATGCCGCGGGAAGGCCGACTTGACCAGTCCGATGCCATCCACGCGAGGCGACAGCCGTGCGGCTACCGTCACGCCGGAGCGGCGGGGCGTGGCGATGCGGCTGAACCACATTCCCGCCCAGTCGCGCAAATCCGACTCGGCCACGCTCACGTAAGCCCCCGGCGTCTGGACCAGCAGCGGCGCGCCTCGCACCGTGTTGGTGGGAAGTTTCGCCAGGGTCGTCGGGATGAAATTCATTTCCTGCGATCCGACGAAACCGACCAAGTTGCTGGAGGTGCCGGTGTTCTCGTTTTCGCCCGCGAAACACGGGAAATTCTCCGGGAAGGAAAACTGCGTTTGCTCCTCCACCAGCACGAAATCCTGTTTGGCCGCCGAAGGCGACTCCGGCAGCACGTAACGAAAGGCGACGCCATCATTGAAGGCGCGGACAATGATCTGAAAAGGCCGGTTCCCCGCCGTCGCCTCGGCCAGGGAGAGCCGCAGCTCGTTATGGTGGTCGCGGACCACGAGGCGTTTGCCCAGCCGGTCCACGCGCGTGGTGTCCGACTCGTCCCGCTGAAGGTTGACCAGCAGGGCGTAGGTTCCCAGGGTCGTTCCATCCTGGAACTTCAAGCCGAGTTTGGAGTTGAGCAAGATGGGGGTGCCGTCCACCGAAACGGAGTAAGTCAGGGGACCATTGGCCTGGATCGAGAACTCGATCGTGCCGTCGGGAGATTTGATGGTGGTTCGCGCGCTGGTGAGGGCCGGTTGCGCCGATGCGGTGGCGCCGGCCAGCAAAAGGAGGCTCAGGGCCGCCAGGCGGGTTGCGTGGGCAGGTAATCGCTTCATGCCGCATAGTGTCGCGGCGCATTTTGCCTTGTCAAGGCTGTTGGCGGGGTGGGCTTTTTGGAGCGCGGGAAGCTCGCTCCCGCTTTTCGAAAGCGGCGGCAAGCCGCCGCACTCCACGACGCTTCGCGTTCCCACCGCGCAACCGGGGCGCCGACAGGTCTTGGACCGCGGTTAACGGGAGGGCGAGACTCTGTCGAGCCGTGACTTTTCCCAGGAAATCGAGTTTCGGCTCGACGGAGTCTCGCCCTACCGTCCAAGGCTGTTTTGGCGGTTCAGGCCACGATGTTGACGAGGCGCTTGGGGATGATGATGACTTTCTTGACAGGCTTGCCTTCGAGGAAGGGCTTGAGCTTTTCGCAGGCCAGGGCGGCGGTCTCCACTTCGGCGGCGGAGGCGTCGGCGGAAATGAGGATGCGGTCGCGGAGCTTGCCGTTGACCTGGACAGGCATTTCAATGGTTTTCTCCACCAGCAGCGAAGGATCGAATTTCGGCCAGGGCTGGTAGGAGAGGCCGGGAATCTGGGGCCGTCCATCGGCGGGCAGTCCCGACGTGTCGGGAGCCCTGCCTTCCTCACTCCAACTGCCTTTCCCCGTCAATTTGGCGAAGAGTTCCTCGGCCAGGTGCGGCGCGAAAGGATGAAGCAAAATCAGGAAGTCGCGCAGGACGGAGGCGGGCTTGGTTTCCCAAGTGATGGCGTCGTTGACGAATACCATCAGGGCGGAGATGGCGGTGTTGAAGCGCAAGCCATCCAGGTCTTCCGTCACCTTCTTGATGCAACTGTGCAGGGTCTTCAGTTGGGCGGCGCTGGGCGCGGTGTCCTGAATGGCGGCGCTGAGTTGAATGTTCTCCAGCGCGGACGGGCCGCCGCCGGGTTGCGCGGTTTGGGCTTGCTCAAATTCCGTTTCGCTTTGCTCATCCACGAACAAGCGCCAGACGCGGCCCAGAAAACGATAGACCCCTTCGACGCCCCGCGTGTTCCACGGCTTGACCATTTCCAGCGGCCCCATGAACATTTCGTATAGGCGGAAGGAGTCCGCGCCGTATTCGCGAAGGATGTCGTCGGGATTGACGACGTTGCCGCGGGACTTGGACATTTTTTGGCCGTCTTCGCCGAGGATCAAGCCCTGGTTGACCAGTTTGTGAAACGGCTCGGGAGCGGAAACATGGCCCAAATCAAACAGGACTTTGTGCCAGAAACGGGCGTAAAGGAGGTGAAGGACGGCGTGCTCGATGCCGCCGACGTAAAGGTCCACGCCTTGACTTGCAGCGGCGCCTGGCGTAGCGGCGCTTGGCAAAGCGCCGCCATTATGCGGCGAACTTCCGTTCGCCGCTACGGGGTTCATCCAGTAACTCTCGGCCTCCTTGCCGACAAAGGCGGTGGAGTTTTTCGGATCAGTGAAGCGGAGGTAGTACCAGCAACTGCCGGCCCATTGGGGCATGGTGTTGGTTTCGCGGGTGGAACCGTCGGGCAGGCGGACCCAGGCGGCGGCGCGGGCCAGGGGCGGTTCGCCGGTGGCGGTGGGTTTGAAATCGGTCAGTTCGGGCGGCAGCACCGGCAGGGCGGATTCCGGGAGGGCCTCGTGGCCGGCCGGCTTCCACACAATGGGGAAGGGTTCGCCCCAATACCGCTGGCGGCTGAACAGCCAGTCGCGCAGTTTGTAGTTGACTGTTTCCCGGCCCAGCCCCTTTGCCTCCAGCCAGGCGGCGATCTTCTGCTTCGCCTCGGCGGTGGGCAGCCCCGTGAGAAAACCGGAATTGACGCTGACGCCGTCTCCCACAAAGCCGGTGGATTCACAACCCTCGGGCGCTTGCACGACGACGCGGACGGGCAAATCAAATTTTCGCGCGAATTCCAGGTCCCGCACGTCATGGGCCGGAACGGCCATGATGGCGCCGGAGCCGTAGGTGGCGAGGACGTAGTCGGCAATCCAAATCGGAATTTTCTCATTATTGACAGGATTGACGGCATAGGAGCCAGTGAAGACGCCCGTCTTTTCCCTGGCCAGCTCGGTGCGTTCGAGATCGGATTTGCCGGCGGCATAAGCCTTGTAGTCCTCGACCGCTTTCTTTTGTCCCGGCGCGGTGAGTTGCGCAACGAGTTTGTGCTCCGGCGACAGCACCATGTACGTCGCGCCGAACAACGTGTCGGGCCGCGTGGTGAAAACGCGAATTCTTGAATCCGCAATCCGCAATCCGCAATCCGCAATTTGAGTCTCCGCAATTGGAAAATCCACTTCCGCCCCTTCGCTGCGGCCGATCCAATTGCGCTGCATTTCCTTGAGCGACTCGCTCCACTCAATTTGCTCCAGGCCCTCGAGCAGACGTTCGGCATAGGCGGTGATGCGCAGCATCCATTGGCGCATCGGCCTGCGCGCGACCGGAAAGCCGCCCACCTCGCTCTTGCCGTCCACGACCTCCTCGTTGGCGAGGACGGTGCCCAGTTGCTCGCACCACCAGACCGGGGCCTCGGCGACATAAGCCAGGCGGTGATTGTCCCGATGGAGGCGGCGCGCTTCCGGCGACAGGTTGCCGGGCGGATCGGGCAGGGTCTCGATTGGCTCGGCTTTGTTCGTTTGCGGATTGAACCAGGAATTGTAGAGCTGAAGAAAAATCCACTGGGTCCATTTGAAATAGCCGGGGTTAGTGGTGTCAATTTCCCGGCTCCAATCGTAGCTGAAACCGAGGGACCTGATCTGGCGCTTGAAGACGGCGATGTTGGCCTCGGTGGTTTGCCGGGGATGCCGCCCGGTGCGGATGGCGTATTGCTCGGCGGGCAGGCCGAAGGCGTCCCAACCCATCGGGCGGAGCACGTTGAAACCGAGGGCGCGGCGGTATCGGGCCAGGATGTCGGTGGCGGTGTAGCCTTCCGGATGCCCGACATGCAGGCCGGCGCCGGAAGGGTAGGGAAACATGTCCAGGATATAATACTTGGGCGGAAGGCGGCCGGCGGCGACCGGGCCTTGCAGGCCGTGCCTCCTGGCGAACGGATGCTCCGGGGGAATCGGCTCCAGCGGGTTCCACGCGCGGAAGGTGGATTGCGCGTCCCAAAAACGCTGCCATTTGGCTTCGATCAAATCAAAGGGATACTGCCGTCGCATAAGCGGGTTCAACCCCTGGCATGGGGCATTGGTTTATTGAGGTCTCCATCCGGTGCCTTTGGAAAGCGGCGGCGAGCCGCCGCACACCATACTGGTATGGGGATTGGTTTATGGTTTCCATCTGGCGTCCCGGCCCTATTCCTTTCCCTGCGGAATCACGCCTTCCTGAATCAGTTTCTTCAAATGCGGGGTGATGATAAATTGGCAATAGCCCTGGTTCTTGTTCGAGTTGTAATAATTCTGGTGATAGCCCTCGGCGGGATAAAACGCCTTGAGCGGAACGATCTGGGTGACAATCCGGTCCTTGAACTGTTTGGCGGCGCGGGCTTTGGAAGCCTCGGCGGCCTTCTTTTGCGATTCGTCGCTGTAGAGGATAATCGAGCGGTATTGGGTGCCGGTGTCGTTGCCCTGCCGGTTCAGCGTGGTCGGATCATGCGCTGCCCAGAAGATTTCCAGCACTTTCTCGTAGGAGAGGACGGAGGGATCATAAGTGAGCTGGATCACTTCGGCGTGGCCGGTCGTGCCGGTGCAGACCTGTTCGTAGCTGGGGTTGGGCACCGTGCCGCCGGCAAAACCGGAAACGACGGATTTGACGCCGGGGATGCGTTGGAAAACGGCTTCGGCGCACCAAAAACAGCCGCCGCCAATGGTGGCGGTTTCCGTTTTGGCAGGCTTAGGTGTGGTTTGAGCGTTCATAACAGGGGCCAGACAGCCCAGGAGCGCGATGGCGGCGGGGAGCGCGAACCACCAGCCCGGCCTGTCCGGGTAAAAAGCGAAACGAATCATAAGTCTGGCATAAAATGGCCCTTCCGGGCGCAAGTTGCAAATCAATCGTGCAAATCAATCGTGCATGCGAAATGGAAATCTGCGCTTTAAACTTTGACCTTCCGATGGCCTCGACTATGCTAAGAATGAATGAAAACCCTTTTTTCCGCGGTATTTCTGATCGCTGCCACCCTCGCCGCAAATGCCGGTCAAGCGGTCATCACCTCCAGCCCCAAAGACCTGACGATCAATGCCGGTTCCACCGCCGATTTCATTGTAACTGCCACCAATGCAAAGACTTACCAATGGACGTTTCAAGGGGCCGGCATGACGCAAGCGACGAATATCGCCGGGGCGACAAAATCGGAATATAAAATTGACGACGCCAGCACCAACCAAGCGGGAATCTATTCGGTGATTGTCGGTTCCACGGGGACGAACCTTACCGACTCGGCCAACTTGACCGTCATCCAGGGAACGATCATCAATTTCCAAATCTCTGGCTTTGCCACCGGACCGAGCAACATGCTGGTGGAGCTGTTTGACCACGACAAACCGGCCACCGTGCAGAATTTCGTGCATTATATAAGGTCGGGCGCGTTTTCGAATATGTTCTTTGACCGGCTCCTGCCGGGATTCGTGTTGCAAGGCGGCGATTGGTACTCGCTGGACCAGACGAATTCCACCCCCCTTCCGACGGTGAACCCGGTTTACCAGACGTATGTCGGTATTACCTCGGAGCGAGTCCTGAACCCGACTCTGCCGGATCAGGTTGACAGTGAGTTTTATGTCGGGCCAAAGGTGAGCAACACCAAGGGAACCATTGCCATGGCTCTGTCGGCCGGCAATGCCGATTCGGCGGCGAACGGCTTTTTTTTCAATCTTGTGGACAATACCAATCTCGATGTTTTCACCAACAACCAGGGGCCTTTTACCGTCTTCGGGCGGGTGCTGAACGACACGAGCACGAACGTCCTGCAATACTTCAATAATCCCAAAGCATTCTCCAAGCCGGCGTTCACCAAGACCCCAACCCGCAACATCTTCACCAATGGCATTTTCGACGAGATTATTCTCCAGGGCGACACCTTCACCGATCTGCCGGTCAATTATCATGGGACCAATCTGCCCGCCGACAGCAGTCTGTTTTTCGTGGAGTTCACCTTTCCAGATACCAACGCGCAGCCATTCATTGACACCAACCCGCCCACGGCCACGACTACTTACCCACCTCCCGATATGATGTTGACCAATGGCACGGTGTTGACGGTGCGGGGAACGGCGCAGGACAATGCCGGACTGGCGCTGGTGAACTGTTTGCTGATTCCACTCAATGGGGCTTTTGGCGGGAGTCCCTTCAGCGGGTATGCCGTCGGCACCACCAATTGGTCGTTCAACGCCAACGAAGCCCTGGTGCAGCTAGGGTTCAGTCCATCCAGCTTGGAGCCGGGTACCTACAACATCCTCGTTACGCCCCAGGACGGCGCGGGGAACATTGGCAACACCAACTACCTGGAGCAAACCGTGACGATTACCGCGGTGCTAACCAACGGTGTTGGCGCCGTCACTGCGACCAATTTGTCCACGGGCGTCGGCGTCGGCGATGCGGTGGGCGCGAATCTGGTGCCTGGAACCAATTACGCCTTTGCCGCCCAGCCCGGGCCGGGCCAGTTCTTTGTCAATTGGCAGTACGGAACCAAGAGTTCCCTCAATCCGAGCCTCACCCTCAAAATGACCACGAATGCGGTTTTGACCGCGAACTTCATGTCGAACTCCGTGCCCGGCGGCATCGCTTTCACCTACCCGCCTGTGGGAGGGAATACGCCCAATGGCACTTTCTCCATTCAAGGCACGGTGAGCGAGCTGCTCACCTCGCCGGTCACCATCACCTGCCGGCTGTTTTCCTCCGCCAACCAGCAACTGGTTGGTTCCGTGAACCAGACCGTGGTCAAGGCGCACAAATTGAACTGGTCCTTCCAGTACCCCAAACTGGCCCTGGGACAGTATTACGCGGAAGTCACGGCCCAGGACAGCGTGGGTCAAGGCGCGGTCATTACCAACGATTTCACTGCCGGGTATCCCCTGACCTTGCAGCAAAGCGGCAACGGCCAGGGCACGATGACGTCCAGCAGCGGAATGTATCTGTTGGCGGGGCAAAAGTATTCCGTGACGGCGGCGCCTGGCTTTGGCTCGCTCTTCGAAGGTTGGAGCGACGGCGTCCATTCCAACACCAGCCCGGTGTACAACTTCACCATGGAGCCTGGCCTGGTCCTTACCGCCAACTTCATCTCCCCCTCCATTGCCGGCGGGATCGCGTTCACCTATCCGGCGTTGGGAGGGTATGTGCCCAATGGCACTTTCTCCATTCAAGGCACGATAGGCGGAGCGCTCACCCCGCCGGTCGGCCTGAAATGCCAGCTTTTTTCATTTACGAATCTGTCGCCGGCGGGCCGGGTGTTGCAGACCACCGGCAAGACCAACTGGTCCTTCGCCGTGTCCGGTCTGCCGCTGGGTCATTATTATGTGCAGGTCGTTGCCACCAATGCGGCCGGCCAAGTCACGCTCATCACTAATGATTTCACCGCCGGGATTCCCTTGACTGTCTATACCAGCGGCAATGGCCAGGGCACGCTCAGGGCCAGTTTTACCGGGCAATTCCTGGTGGGGGGACAGCCCTATGAGTTGGAAGCGATCCCTTCAAAAGGCTCCCTCTTTGCCACTTGGAACGACGGTGTCCATTATACCAACAACCCGCTGTACAATTTCATCATGAGGTCCAACCTCGTCCTCACCGTTACTTTCCTTTCCAACGATATTCCCGGCACGATGGCCTTCACCTATCCTGCGTCCGGCGCCAAGCTCCCCATTCAAAGCTTTGCTCTCCAAGGCACGATCAGTAACGCCGTCACCAACCCTTTTGTCACCTATCAATTATTCTACGGATCTAATTCCCCGTCGCCGCCCAGCACCAACGTCACCCTCACTCCCAGCCGGCTCAAGACAACCTGGTCCGCCGGGCTGACCAACCTCGCTCCCGGTTATTACACGGTGGTGGCCACCGTTTCTGATAGTCTGGGGCGCAGCACCTTGATCTCCGAAAGCTTCCAGGTTCTGGCGCAGGTGCTTCTGCAAATTGCCCCGGCCGGGTTTGGCACGGTCTCCTCCAATTGGACCGGGCAATATGTTTCGGTGGGTGTGCCTCACACCATCACCGCCAAGACCAACGGGGGCTATGTCTTTGCCTTTTGGAACAACAGCGTGGGCGGCCTGAGTCAAAACAACCCGCTGACATTCACCGCGACGACCAACATGACCTTCACGGCCTGGTTCGCCTCCAATTATTTCCCCAGCGTGGCCGGCAATTACTACGGCCTCTTCTATCCGACGAATACGGGCAGCGTCATCTCCCCCACCAACTCGGGCTTTTACATGCTCTCGGTCAAGAACAACGCGCTGTTCAGCCTGAGCCTGTCCTTCCCAGGCGCCAGCCTGAACTACTCCGGGACCTTCCCCCTTTATGTTTCCGATCCGTCGGGGTTCGCCCATCTGGAAACTTCCTGGAAAGGGCTGGACGGCCAGCCCGTTACTAACATTGTCAACCTGGATATGACCAACGGCACCTATTCCCTCAACGGCGTCGTGACCAACGCCAAGTTTTCGTCCGCTCTGACTGGCTTCCGCGCCGCGACCCGGCTGACGGCCGGCAGCGCGGTCATTCCCGGAACCAATGTGTTCCTCATCCCCGGCGATCTCAACCCGGCCGATAATCTTCCGGCCGGAAACGGTTACGGCTCGCTCACGGTGGGGAGCAATGGCGCGATCAGCCTGATTGGCCGCCTAGCCGACAACACGTCCATTTCACAAGGCACCTTTGTCTCCACCAATTTCAATGGCACCAACGGCATCTGGCCCTTCTACGCCTCGCTTTACAGCGGCAAGGGGATCATTCTCGGCTGGCAAACCTGGCAAACCGCCGCCGCGCCCACTAATTTTGAGGGATGGGTCGCGTGGAGCAAGCCGGCCAAGGGGAGTGCTTATTACACAAACGCTTTTCTGTTTCTCACCAATGCCTGGTCCGCCGGCTATATTCCTCCCTCTCCAGGCAGCTATCAGATCGTGTTCGGCGGCGCGACCTTGACCAACAGGCTGACCAATACACTGAAGGCCGGCACGAACGGCCTGTTCACCGTGGTATCCGGCCAGGCCAATAATTTGACGCTGACGAATAAACCTTTGTCCGGCTCCTTCTCCTTTCCATCCGCCAGGAATACGCATAGTTTCTATGGCGCCTTTGTCAGTCCGGACCAGGGCGGTTCCGGTTACTTCCTGGACACCAACGGCCAGACCGGCTGGTTCGTGATCACCGGGATCGCTCCGTGAACGGCCCGCAGGCCGATTCCGCCGATGACCGCATTATTGATCGCCACCCGCAACGCGCACAAGGTCCGTGAAATCCAGCAGATCCTGCCCGCGGATTATCAATGCTTGACGCTTGACGATTTCCCCGGCGCGCCCACTCCGGTCGAAGATGGCGCGACTTTCGCCGCCAACGCCGCCAAAAAAGTTTCCGCCCTGGCCGATTGGCTCAGTTCAAGTGCTGGTAGGGCGAGACTCTGTCGAGCCGTCGAAACCTCAAATAGTGGCAGGGCGAAACTCTGTCGAGCCGTCAAGATTCCCTCCTCCCGCGAGGAGGGGAGAGAGATTCCTTCCCCCCCGCTTTGCTACCTCTTGGCCGACGATTCCGGCCTGGAAGTGGACGCGCTGGGCGGCGCGCCGGGCGTCCTCTCCGCCCGCTTCGCCGCGCTGGACAGCGCCGTTGCGGAAAACTCTCCCGACCACGCCAACAACGCCAGGCTCCTGCGCCTGCTGGAGAGCGTTCCGATGGCGCGGCGGACGGCCCGCTTTCGTTGCGTTTTGGCCGTGCGCGAATTGCTTCAGCCGTCCGCGGCCGAGACCGTTCTTTTTGAGGGCGTGTGCGAGGGCCGCATCCGCCTGCAACCGGCGGGCGGCGGCGGCTTTGGCTATGACCCGCTGTTTATCCCGGAGGGTTGCTCCCAATCTTTCGCCGAACTGGGCGAAGCGGTGAAGAACTCCCTAAGCCACCGCGCCCTCGCCCTGCAAAAACTCAGGGACTATTTGGCAACGCGCACGGGCAGTCCCTGACGCGAATTATTCCGGGATGCGCCGGGGGTGCATTTGACATCGCTTCTTCGCCGACAGGAATCACCCAAAAAAGTGAAATGCACCCGTTTGCGACACATTTTGCAATGAAGGCTTGCCAGCGCGGGGCGGCGGGGGTATGAGGTGGGGCGCAAGAAGGAAGTTATGAGCATCATTGAACGCATTTCAGTCCAGAGGCCCGCGCGGCGCGCCCTGAACCCGCGAACTCTTTTCGTCCTGCTGCTGGCCGCCGCCGTGCTTTGCGGATGCGCCCGGTATGACATTACGTTGACCAATGGAGGGTCCGTGACCAACGTCCGAAAACCCAAACTCGACAAGCAGCGCGGTTCGTGGACCTATGTCACCTCCGACGGAAAGACGAACATCATCTCCGCGAGCCGTGTCATCAATGTCGTTCCGCACGGGGAGAAGAACTAAGTCACCCATGGCCCGTCACAAAGCGTTCCACGTATTTGCCGAGCAGGTCGGCCTCCAAATTCACCTCGTCGCCGATCCGGCGCTCGCGCAACGCGGTCACGGCCAGGGTGTGGGGAATTATCCAGATCCGAAAACTCCTCGCCCGCGCCGCCGCCACCGTCAGGCTGATTCCGTCCAAGGCCACGGAGCCTTTTTGGACGATATAGCGCATGATGTCCGGGGGCGCGCTGATGTCCAGAACATGGTCGCGGCCGGACCGTTCCCATCGGATGATCTTTCCCACACCGTCAATGTGGCCGGTGACAAAATGGCCGTCCATCCTGCCGCCGGCGCGAACCGAGCGCTCCAAATTGACGGCGGCTCCGGGTTGAAGGCTGTGGAAGTTGGTGCACCGCCAGGTTTCGGCCAGCAGGTCGAATTGCAGGACCCGGTCGCGCACGCGTCCGGTTATTTTGGCGACCGTCAGGCAGCAACCATTGACGGCCAGACTCCCGCCGGCCTTCAATCCGCGTCCGCACAAGCGCGCGCGCACCCCCAGGCGGATCGAGTTCCCGCCCGGCACGATGGATTGGACGCGTCCGCTTTCTTCAACAATTCCAGTGAACATGAGTTTGCTCCAGGGGCTATTTTGCCCCGTTGACGCGGGCGATCAACAAGAAATCGCCGCCGAGCCGCCGCCAATGGACATCGCGCAGGCGGAGTTTGCCGGCGGGCGAACGCGCGCCGTCGCCCGCGACGGCGGTGGGCGCCTGGCGGCCGCCCAGGATGATCGGCGCATAGAAGAACACGACGCGCTGGCACAGCGGCATCCACAAGGCGTTGGTTTCGCCGCCGCCTTCCACTAGGAGGCTGGTGACGTTTTCCCGGCCCAAGGTCTGGAGCAGCCAGGGCAGGCGGATTCGCCCGCGCCGGGCGGGCGCCACCAGCACGCGCGCGCGCCGCCGCAAAGCGGCCAGCCGTTTGGCCGGGGCGGATTTGGTGACAACCAGCGTGGTCAAATGCGCGGAGGGGCCGCCCAAAATCGCGGCGGCCAGGGGAGTCCGCCCGCGCGGATCCAGCACAATGCGACGCAGGTTCTTGCCGGCGAACCCGGGCCGGCGCAGGGTCAGGCGGGGATTATCCCTTACTATAGTATTGACTCCGACCAGAACCGCGTCCGCGCCGGCCCGCAGCCTCATGGCAAAGGCGCGGGCGGGTTCGCCCGTGATCCATTTGGATTGCCCGGTGACGGTGGCGATCTTTCCGTCCAGCGACATGGCGGCCTTGACCGTGACAAACGGGGTGCGGCGCACGATCCAATGGTTGAAGGCTTCGTTGAGTTGCCCACATTCGCGGGCCAGGACGCCCTGCGTGACAGACAGGCCGGCGCGCCGGAGAACGGCGAAACCCCTTCCGGCGTGCCGGGGATTGGGATCGGTCGCGCCGGCCACCACCCGGCGGATGCCGGCGGCGATGATGGCTTGGGTGCAGGGCGGGGTGCGGCCGTGGGTGCAACACGGTTCGAGAGTGACGTAAAGCGTGGCGCCTTTGGGGTTGTGACCGCGTTCCCGGGCGTCGCGGATGGCCTCGATTTCCGCGTGCGGCTCTCCCGCGCGCCGATGCCATCCCTGGCCGATGATTTTCCCGCGCCTGGCCAGAACGGCGCCGACCAGGGGATTGGGCGAAGTGCGACCATAAGCGCGGCGCGCCAGGCGCAGGGCCAGACGAAGAAATTTAGGGTTCGTGAGCACAAACTTCCAGGTTCCTCGAGACTTTTTGTAGGTGAGAAGGCGATGCTTTTCCGAAAGGGGGCAGCTAATTTGGAGTGCGGGAGCTTGCTCCCGCTTTCGGATCGCGCATGGTTCGCGGGGGGCAAAGCGGCGGCAAGCCGCCGCACTCCATAAAGTCATGGGTTTCATTTCGGACAGACCGCCGTTGCCCACGCAGCCTCGTATCTCGGATACCCACAAAACGTCGAAGAACCATAAAAGAAAATGGCCCGTATCACTCGTGACGCCTTTCGGCGTGCTTTGATCAAGGACGAATGAATGGGCCTTTTTATCTGCACCAAACTATCGCTCCATCCGGCTTTTGGGTCAAGCCCATTTTTCATCAAAATATCTTCAAATTCATTTCCCGTATGCAACTCCGGCCTGGCGCTCTCCCAATGCGGCGTCGGTGGGTGCAATCCGTCAACGATTTGATCGCTCAACGGCGATGGACTTCGAGGCGGGCAGCGCCGTAGATGAAGAACAATAGACAACCCATCCGATCCGTCCCGTTGTTGGCTTGTCATCCTCCGACGCCGCCGATAGTTTCTCCGCATCGAACCCGTGGGCATGACTTCGACCCAACAGAACTCGGTTCTCGCCGCCGCGGATTGTCAGGTCGCCTTTGACAATCTGACCCGCCAGCTTTACGCCACCGACGCCTCGCTGTATCAGATCGAGCCGCTCGCGGTCGCCTTCCCGCGCAACGCCCGCCAGGCCGCTTCCATCATCCGCGCCGCGGCGGAAGCGGGCCTCGACATCATCCCGCGCGGCGCGGGCACGGGCCTGGCCGGCGGCGCGGTCGGCGCGGGCGTGGTCGTTGATTTCTCGCGCCATAACCGCGAAATCGCCGGACTGGACCTCGAACGCCGCTCCGTTCGCGCCGGCGCGGGCGTGATCCTGGATCAGCTCAACGCTTTCCTGAAACCGCGCGGATTTCGTTTCGGCCCGGACGTGGCCACCAGTTCGCGCGCCACTCTAGGCGGCATGATTGCCAACAACTCCTCCGGTTCCCATGTGCCGTTCTACGGCGTCACGGCCGATCATGTCCTCTCGCTCGAAATCGTGCTGGCGGACGGGCGTATCGGGCAAACCGCCGCGCCGCAGGATTCCCTGGCCGCCCAGCGCCGCTGGCTCGCCCAACGGATTCGCGATGACGCCGCCGCGATTGGCCAGTATTTTGCCCCCGGCTTGTTGAAACGCCGCCCGGGCTACGGCTTGGACCGATTTCTGCGCGACCCGGACAATCTGAGCCATCTCCTGGCTGGCAGCGAAGGCACTCTCGCCGCCATTATTTCCGCCGAACTCAAAATCGTGCCGCTGCCCAAGGCCAGCGGCGTGGGGGTGATCTTCTTCGCCTCCGTCGCCGACGCCATGCAAGCCAGCGTCGAACTCCTGGACTTGAAACCCGCCGCCATCGAACATATTGACCGCGTGCTGTTCGATCAAACGCGCGGCCAGCTTCAGTTCCAGGCCGCGCGAGATCTTCTCGAACTGGACTTCAAACCGTGCGAAGCCATTCTGATCGTGGAATTCTTCGATGAAGAGGTGGCCGAACGCCTCGCCTTGCTCCGGCAAACACGCCTCGGCCTCCGCACAACTATACTTGACAACGCCGCCGAAACCGGCCTCGTTTGGGCGATGCGCAAAGCCGGCTTGTCCCTCCTGACCGGCTGCAAGGGCGACGCCAAACCCGTGCCCGGCATCGAGGACACCGCCGTGCGTCCCAGGGATTTGCCCGCCTACGTGGACGGCCTGCAATCCCTTCTGCAATCTCTGGGCTTGCGCGGCTCCTTTTACGGCCACGCCGCTTCCGGTCTTCTCCATGTCCGCCCTGTGCTGGACCTCCATCGCGCCGGTGACCGCGAAAAACTCCGCCTGATTGGCGGCCAGGTTTCCGCCCTCGTCCGCCAGTTCAACGGTTCGCTCTCCGGCGAGCATGGGGTCGGCATCGCCCGCACCGAGTACGTGCCCGACCATCTCGGACCGCGATTGATGCGCCTCACGCGGGAAATCAAAGCCTCCTTCGATCCCAAAAACTCTTTCAACCCCGGCAAGATCATCCCCGACGGCCGTTACCGGATTGACACCCACCTGCGCCTGGGCGGCCCGGCCCTCCAGCTCCCCTTCCGGCCCGTTCTGGCTTTCGCGGCCAAGGACGGCTCCTTCGTCGCCAACCTCGAACAATGCAACGGGTGCGGCGGCTGCCGCAAGGACGCCCCCACCATGTGCCCTACATTTGTAGTCACTGGCGACGAAATCATGTCCACGCGCGGACGCGCCAACACCATCCGCGCCGTCCTCGAATTGCGCGGCGTCGCGGGCGACCCATTGCGCTCGGCCGAATTGGAAGCCGCCCTGAGCAATTGTCTTGCCTGCAAAGCCTGCGCCAGCGAGTGCCCTTCCAACGTCAATCTCGCCCTGCTCAAAGCCGAACTGCTTCATGGCCGCCATCAGCGCGACGGCTTGACTTGGCGCGAACGCCTGCTCAGTTCCGTGGACCTGCTGGGGCGGTTGGGCTGCCTCATGCCCGCGCCCGCCAACGCCGCCCTCCGCTCTCGCTGGTTGCGCGGCTTGCTCGAAAAAACCCTCGGCCTGGCCGCGCAACGCCCGTTCCCCCCCTACGCCGCGCAACGCTTTGACCGTTGGTTCGCCCAACATCCCCGGCGCGACCGGCCTGCCCGTGGCCGCGTTGTTTTGTGGGACGACACTTTCGTGCGCTACCACGAGCCGCGCATCGGCATCGCGGCGCTGGCGGTGCTCGAAGCCGCCGGGTTTGAGGTCGTCTTGCCGCACGGTCGCCGTTGCTGCGGCCGGCCCGCCTTCAGCCAGGGCAACTTGGACGCCGCCGCCCGCCTAGGGCGGCACAACTTGGACCTCCTTGCCGCCGACACCGCCAACACGCCGGTTCTTTTTCTCGAACCCTCCTGTTATTCCATGTTTGCGGAAGATTATCGCGAATTGAATCTGCCCGGCGCCGGCCGCATCGCCGGCCGCTGTTTTCTCTTCGAGCAATTCATCGAAGACCTGCTCGAGCGCGAGCCATCGGCGCTCCGCTTCAATGAAGAACCCGCGGCCATTGCGATTCACGCCCATTGCCACGCCAAGGCCCTCACCCAACCGTCCTTCATGGCCCGGTTGGCGGGGCGGCTGCCGCAACGCCGCGTCACCCTGCTTGACACCGGATGCTGCGGCATGGCCGGCGCGTTCGGCGCGCTCGCCTCCAAGTACGACCTTTCGCTCAAAGTCGCCCAGCCCCTCATCGAGAAAATCCAAAGCCAGCCGCCGGACGTGATCCTTGTGGCTTCCGGCGCCAGTTGCCGCCATCAGATCGGGCACCTCACCCCCTTGCGTCCCCGGCACATGGCCGAACTCCTCGCCGCCGCGCTGGCCCCCAAGAAATAGGGGTCAGTTTGTGGCGCGAGATGCCGTCGGCGGGACGCCGACGGCGGCGGTCGAGATGACCGCGCTCCCGAAGAAGCCGCTAATGATTGGGGTTGTCGCGCCATCGTTTTGAAATTTGCTGGAACAGTTGGGAATTTGAGATTACCTGTAGTATTCGCATGAAAAAAAACCTGGATCAGAATTGTCCAGTGACCAGTCTTGTGATGACAACCACCACGACAACTCATTCCTGGCGGTTCTACCGCGCCGGCGGTTTCGACCAGGTGCGGCTGCAATCCGGCGCCGATCTGATGAACCTGGATCAGCTCGACCAGAAATTATGGGTCGCGCTGGCCTGCCCCATTGCCGGGCTGGAATTTGATCCCAAGACCGCCGCCCTGATTGACACGGACCACGATGGCCGCATCCGCGCGCCCGAGCTGATCGCCGCCGTCCAATGGGCCGGCGGCGCTCTCCAGAATCCCGACACACTCATCCGGGGCGGCGACTCCCTCGGCCTGGACGCCATCAACGACGGCGCCGCCCACGGAAAACAAATCCTCGCCTCCGCCCGGCGCATTCTGGCCCATCTCGGCCAACCCGCCGGCGCGCCCGTGACCCTGGCGCAGGCGATGGACGCCAACAGCGTCTTCGCCTCTGCGCTGTTCAACGGCGACGGCGTCATCGTGCCGCAGTGCGCCGAAGACCCGGCGATTGCGGCCGTCATCAGCGAAATTGCCGGCTGCATGGGCGCTGTCAATGATCGCTCCGGCAAACCGGGCATTGACCAGGAACGGGCGGACAAGTTCTTCGAGGCGTGCGCCGCCTTCGACGGTTGGATGAAGCAGGCGGAGGCGGACGCGCGCTCCATTTTGCCCGCGGGCGCGAAGACCGCCGCCGCCGCCGCCGCGGCGCAGGCAATCAAGGGGAAGGTGGATGATTATTTCGGGCGCTGCCGGGTGGCGGCGTTTGACCCGCGCGCCCGGGAGATTCTCAACCGCACGAAGGAGGAATATGTGGCGATTGCGGCGCACGAACTGAGCATTGACGCGAGCGAACTGGCGGCGTTCCCGCTGGCGCAGGC
>Ga0182027_10005342_pt1 | contig 19554 bp, 9 predicted proteins | sample 712E1DmetaG_FD_121300 | JGI IMG/M metagenome (GOLD analysis project Ga0182027, IMG submission 121300) | Permafrost microbial communities from Stordalen Mire, Sweden - 712E1D metaG (Illumina Assembly) | ecosystem: Environmental > Terrestrial > Soil > Wetlands > Permafrost | place: Sweden...
ATACCGGCGGAGGTCATGAAGCCGGTCAAGACTTGGCATGAACCCGCGACATAGTGACGGAATGAAATGGCAACTCCTTGCAAACAAAACAGTTCGTTCCGACGAGCGCGGAAGTTAGGCTAGGTACCGCACCTACGGCGCTCCTGCTTTCCCCTGCCACGGTTCCCAGCCCTCACGGGCTGGGCTAACCTCTGCCGCGCTTCCAGCGCTGATCATGCGCGAAATGCATCTCGACCCAGCGCCGGAGGCGCGCAACATCCCTCTCACCAGCACCGGAAGTGCGAAACAAGTTAGCCCAGGGCGTCAGCCCTGGGTACATGGCGTATAACGATTCCTAGCGCCGTACGCGCGGCACCTGTGCCCGCCGTTTTCTGGAGGACGCGTCACATCCCTCTCCCCAGCACCGGAGGTGCCAAACAAGTTAGCCGGGTGCCCCACCCTCGTGGTGCGAGGGTGGGGCATGGGTTTCTCTCCATATTGAACTTACAACTTAGAACTGAATACTTAGAACATTCTGGGTGGGTCCGCTCATCATCTTCTTCTCTCCCCTCTCCACCTTCTCTCCAGTACTGAATCCCCAGGCCAGTTCTAGTCCCCTGTCCCTGTTTTGCCCCTTTGTTTTTCCCTACTGCCCCTCGATTCCGCCTCAACACTTTTCCCGGAAGCACAGAAAGGCGGAGGGTGCCCCGTCCATCCTTGCTGCATCTTGTGAGAAATCCGGGTTAGGGCGTAGGCGAGGCCGGCAGCTGGCTCTTGGAGGGTTGCGCCGGAGCAGCCGCCGGGACCTGGGCCTCCCGCGAAATGATCTGCTGCGAAGTGGGAAGCGTGGAGGAATCCCAACCCCCGCCGACCGCCTCAATCAACTGCACGCTGGCCACGATTTGCTGGATACGCAGGTCCACGGCGGTCTGCTGATTGCCGAAGAGAGTTGTCTGGGCGGTAATGACGTTGAGGTAGGGGTCGATGCCGAGGCGGTAGCGATCCGTGGCCAGATTAAGGCTGCGCTGCGCCGACTGGATGGCGGTATCTTGCTCCTGAATTTCCTTGGAAAGAACGCGCAGGGTTGAAAGATTGTCCTCAACTTGTTGAAAGGCGGTCAGAACGATGCCGCGATAGTTCGCGACCGTCTGATCATATTGCGCGCGGTACTGCTCGACAGTGGCGCGACGCAGACCGCCATCGTAAATCGTCTCGGAAATGGCCGGGCCGACGGACCAGAGCCGGCTTGGCCAGGTAAACCAACTGGAGGCCTTTGTGGATTGAAATCCGGCGGAAGCACTCAGTGTCAGCGTTGGATAAAACGCGGCTCTGGCGACGCCGATTTGCGCATTGGCCTGGGCCATCAGGCGCTTGGTTGCGGCGATGTCCGGACGGCGCTCCAAAAGTTGCGAGGGAACGCCAAACGGAATGGCGGGCGGCGGAGTTTTCAAGGGCTCGACGGCGATCGAGAAAGAAGAAGCAGGCTGGCCAACCAAGAGTGCAATGGCATGCTCGTGTTGCGACCGCAGAATGCCAAGATTGGTGTCTTGCGCGCGGGTGGCTTCCAGTTGAGTTTCGGCTTGCGCGACGGCTTCGTCGGAGTCGATGCCCGTTTCATACAGCGCCTTGGTCAGTTCCAGGGATTGCTCGTACGCCACCACGGTCGAATCAAGCAGTTGCTTGAGAGCGTCCTGCCCGCGCAGTTGGAAATAATCGACGGCGAGTTCCGCTTGAGCCGTCAGGCGGGTATTATCGAGGTCGGCCGCGCTGGCTTGCGCGTTGGCGACGCTGGCGCGAACAGTGTTGCGCACGCGGCCCCACAAGTCGGGCGTCCAGGAGGCGTCGAAGGGCAGAGAGTATTCGGTGAAGGTCGTTCCGCCTGAAGAAGCGGGCTGGTGCTGGGGAACGATGCTTGCACCGACGGAGACGGTTGGGAAGTATTGCGAGCGAGCTTGGCGCACCAGGGCACGCGCCGCCATGAAGCTGGCAAAGGCAGCGGCGACGTTTTGGTTGGAAATGTTGACTTGCTCTTCGAGTGCGTTCAACTGGGAATCGCCAAAAATCTCCCACCAGTTGCCATGGAGAGCGGTGTCCTGGGGTTGCGCGACTTTCCAGCCGTCCATTTTCTGGAGATCGTCGGGAGTGACCTCTTTGAACGTCGCCGGCACCTTGGCCGCGGGGCGATTGTATTTCGGGCCGACATCGCAGCCCTGGAAAAGTACTGAGCCGCAAAGAAGCGCGGCCGCAACACGCATTTTGTTGGTTGCTTTCATCGGTGCCTCAGACTTCTTACTTGGATGGCCCTTTCTGATAGCGAGTTCGCGTGGCGCATAAGAACCTGTCATCCGAAGGACTCGAGTTGTCTCTGCTGTTCGAGCTTTCCGTGGGCGCGAAGCCACTTGACTCTCAAGCGGTCCAGGGAAAGGTAAACGACGGGCGTGGTGTAAAGGGTGAGCATTTGGCTCAGAATCAGCCCGCCAATAATGGCGATGCCGAGAGGATTACGTAGCTCCGAACCCGTCCCTCTGCCGAAGGCCAACGGCGTGGCGCCAAAGAGGGCCGCCATGGTGGTCATCAGGATGGGGCGGAATCGCAGGATGCAAGCCTGGAAAATGGCTTCACGAGGGCTTTTGCCGTCGATGCGTTCCGCAGCCAGCGCAAAGTCGATCATCAGGATGGCGTTCTTCTTGACGATGCCGATTAACAGAATAACGCCGATCAACGCAATGATGCTGAGGTCCTTGTGAAAGATCATGAGCGCAAGCACGGCGCCGACTCCCGCGGAGGGCAGGGTGGAAATAATCGTGAGCGGGTGGATGTAACTCTCGTAGAGAATTCCCAGGAAGATATAGACGGCCATGAGAGCGGTGATAATGAGAAAAGGTTCCGTCGCCAGGGAAGATTGAAAGGCCTGAAGAGTGCCGGAAAACATGCCGTGAATGGTGTTGGGGATGCCGATTTTCTGTTCCATGGCAAGGATGGCTATGGAAGCGTCGCTGAGGGCAACACCGGGGGCCAGGTTGAAGGAAATGGTGACCGAGGGATATTGACCCTGGTGATTCACGGCCAGCGGAGCAGTGGAGGGCTCGTAATGCGCGATGGCGCTGAGAGGAACGACTTTCCCTTGCGCGGCCCGGATATAAACATCGTTCAAGTTCACGGGTGATTGCCAGAACTTGGGAGCGACTTCCAGCACAACGTGGTACTGGTTGATGTTGGTATACATGGTGGAAACCTGGGCCTGGCCGAAGGCTTCGTAGAGGGAATTATCGAGCATCTGCGGGGTAATGCCGAGGCGCGACGCGGTGGCACGGTCATAAGTAAGCATGGCCTGAAGACCGCTGTTCTGCTGGTCGGTATTGACGTCGGTGAGCATCGGCAATTTGCGCATCTGTTGGAGCAGGACGGGGCCCCACTTAACGAGCTCCTGAATGCTGTCGCTCTGAATGGTGTACTGATATTGTGCACTGCTCATCCGTCCGCCGATGCGCAGGTCCTGTCCGGCTTGCATAAAGGTGTTTGCACCGGAGACCGAAAGGAGTTTAGGACGCAGACGGTCAATCACCTGGTTGGCGCTGGCGTCGCGCTGGCCGAGGGGTTTCAGACCGACGTACACGAAGCCGCCGTTGGTGGGGCCCCCGCCGCCGGTGAACGCCATGACGTTCTGCACGGCCGGATCCGTTTTGATGACGCTGACGATGCGCGCCGTAGCCTTTTGCATAGCCTGGAATGAAGTGTCCTGCGAACCCTGTATGCCGCCGAAGACGACGCCGTTATCCTGCTGGGGGAAGAATCCTTTGGGGTCGATCCAAAAAAGGTAGAAGTTGAGAGCGATGGTGAGGCCCAGAACGAGGAGCGTCAGGCGGGAGTGTTCCAGGACCCACCCGAGGCTCCGCTCGTAGGCCCCCAGGATCGCAGCGAAAGCGCGCTCGCTGGCGCGGTACGCCATGCCGTGCCTCTCATCGCGAAGATTCCTGAGCAGCCGAGAGCACATCATCGGCGTAGCCGTCAGTGAAATGCCCAGGGAAACCAAGATGGCGACCGAGAGGACCACGGCGAATTCCCGGAAGAGCCGGCCGACGATACCTCCCATCAACAGAATGGGGATGAACACTGCAATCAGAGAGATGCTGATGGTCAGGACCGTAAAGCCAATTTCGCTGGCGCCCTTGAAGGCCGCTTGCATGGGCGACATGCCCTGCTCGAGATAGCGAGTGATGTTCTCGATGACCACAATGGCATCGTCAACCACAAAGCCCGTGGAAATGGTGAGCGCCATGAGCGAGAGGTTGTCAATGCTGTAGTGAAACAGGTACATCACGCCAAACGTGCCGATGAGGGAGACGGGGACGGCGACGCTGGGAATGAAGGTGGCACGGACGCTGCGCAGGAAGACGAACACCACCAAGATGACCAGGGAAATCGAGATCATTAGATTACGCTCGACGTCGCGAACGGAAGCGCGAATGGTGAGCGTACGGTCCATCACAATTTCCGAGTCAATGGCGGCAGGGATGGAAGCTTTGAGTGCCGGAAGCACGGCACGGATGCGATCCACGGTGTCAATGATGTTCGCGCCCGGCTGGCGGAAAATGATGATGAGGACACAGGGTTTGCCGTTCGCGTACCCGGCAGCGCGCACGTTTTCCGTGGAGTCCTGGACGTTGGCGACATCGGACAATTTGACGGCGGCGCCATTGTGGTAGCCCACCACAAGAGGCATGTAGTCCGCCGCCTTCAGGAGCTGGTCGTTCGTTGTGATGTCCGCTGACGTCGCGTCATCCGTGATTTGGCCCTTGGGACTATTGGCATTCTGCCGGCTGAGCATCGCGGCAACGTCCTGTAAGCCCAGACCATAGCTGTTGAGTTGGGTAGGATTCACGTCCACCCGCACACCCGGTAGCGAACTGCCACCAACGCTCACTTGTCCGACTCCCTGAATCTGAGAAAGACGCTGCTGCATGATGGTGGAGGCGGCGTCGTAAAGCGTGCCTTTGTCGTACACATTTGACGTCAGCGCCAGAATCATGATCGGAGCATCGGCCGGGTTGACCTTGCGATAGGTGGGATTGCCAGGGAGATTCGAGGGCAAGTAACTCCGCGCGGCATTGATCGAGGCTTGGACGTCACGCGCGGCTCCATCAATGTTACGGTTCAGATCAAATTGCAGGGTGACGCCGGTCGTGCCCAGATAACTGGAGGACGTCATTTCCGTCACGCCGGCAATCCTTCCGAACTGGCGCTCCAAGGGCGTCGCGACGGAGGAGGCCATGATCTCCGGACTGGCTCCCGGCAAACCGGCGCCAACCGAAATCGTGGGGAAATCGATCTGGGGAAGCGGCGAGACCGGCAACTCGCGAAAAGCCACGGCCCCAGCCAGCGCGATGGCCGCCGTCAGAAGAGTGGTGGCCACCGGCCGTCGAATGAATGGAGAAGAGAGGCTCATAGCATCAATCCGCTGGGACAACCTCAAGTCCGGCTTCGGGCGCGCGACGCGAAGAGAAGCGTTGCGCGAGCCGGTCGAAGAAGATGTAAATGACCGGAGTCGTGTAGAGCGTCAGAACCTGACTCAAGAGCAAGCCGCCAACCATGGAGATGCCCAAGGGGCGACGCAGCTCCGAGCCTATTCCGGTACCAAGGGCCAGTGGCAAGCCGGCCAGCAATGCAGCCATGGTGGTCATCATGATCGGACGGAATCGCAGGAGGCAGGCTTCATAAATGGCGACTTCCGGCTTCTTGCCTTCTTTGCGCTCCGCCTCGAGAGCGAAGTCGATCATCATGATTCCGTTTTTCTTGACGATACCGATCAGAAGGATGATACCGATGAGGGCGACGACGCTGAGTTCCTGGCCGAAAAGCAACAAGGCCAGAATGGCACCCACCCCGGCGGAGGGCAGCGTGGACAGAATTGTGAGGGGGTGGATGTAACTTTCATAGAGCACGCCAAGGACGATATAAACCGTGACCAGCGCCGCGAGGATCAATAGCGGCTCGTTCGACAAGGAGGCTTGAAACGACGCGGCGGTGCCCTGAAAGGCGCCCTGCACGCTGAGAGGCATGCCAATTTCCTGCTGGGCTTTGTCGATGGCCTTGGTGGCTTCGCCAAGCGACGCACCGGGTGCCAGATTGAACGAGATGGTGACGACGGGAAATTGCCCCTGGTGATTGACGGACAAGGGGCTGCTCTTCATTTCGAAGCGGGTAAAGGCGCTGAGGGGAACCGCGCCACCATTTACGGTTGCTACGGGGCTAGGATTGGCAGAACCGGAGCTGACAGCCGTATTGGGGACAGCGGAAGGGCTGGGCGCAGCAGAGGAAGCCGAATTGCCGGAAGACGTCGTCGCCGTGACAGTCTGCGTACCTGAAGAGCCAGTGGTGAGTGCAGTTGGAGCCAGAGCAGAACGCACGTAGATGTCCTGTAATTTCGAGGGGTTCTTCTGAAACTCGGGTTGCGTTTCAAGAACGATGTGGTACTGGTTCACCTGGGTGTAGAGCGTCGAAACTTGGCGCTGTCCAAAAGCATCGTAAAGCATCTGGTCGATCGCTTGCGGCGTGATGCCCATGCGGGAAGCGGTGACGCGGTCGATGGTGAGGGAGGCGGCCAAGCCGGAAGTCTGCTGGTCCGTGGCCAGATCGCGAAGCTCCGGAATGGCTTGCAGTTTGGCCATCAGCTTGGCCGTCCAGTAATTCAGTTCGCGCTGATCGGGATCTTCGAGGGTGTACTGATATTGCGTGCGGCTCACGCGGTCTTCGACCGTAAGGTCCTGCACCGGCTGCATGTACAGAGTGATGCCATCGATCTTTTCCAGATTTGGCTGGAGCCGCCGGATGACATCCGAGGCGTTGATTTTGCGCACTTCCAGGGGCTTCAAATTGATTTGGATACGCCCGCTGTTCAATGTCGTGTTGGTGCCGTCGATACCGATGAAGGAAGAAAGACTCTCCACGGCAGGATCCTGCAAGATCAAGTGGGTGAGTTGCTGCTGCTTATCCGCCATGGCCGGAAACGATACGGACTGGGCGGCTTCCGAAATGCCTTGAATGATGCCCGTATCTTGCACCGGGAAGAAGCCCTTGGGGATGAAGATGTAGAGGATAACAGTGAGCACCAGCGTGGCGGCGGCCACAAGCAGAGTTGCGGTTTGGCGCTTTAACACCCACGTTAGAGTTCGTCCATAGAAAGCGATGATGCGGTCAAAGGCTCTCTCCGAAGCCATATAAAAACGGGTCTGCTTTCGCCCGTGCGTGCTTTTCAAAAGACGCGAACACATCATGGGTGTGAGAGTCAGAGAAACCACCGCGGAGACGAGGATGGTAACGCTCAGGGTGATGGCAAACTCGCGGAAAAGCCGCCCGACGATGTCGCCCATGAAGAGCAGGGGAATCAATACGGCAATCAAGGAAATCGTGAGCGATACGATGGTGAAACCGATCTGCTCGGAGCCTTTCAGCGCGGCTTGCAGCGGCGGGTCGCCCTCTTCGATAAATCGGATAATGTTCTCGATCATCACGATGGCGTCATCGACGACGAACCCCGTGGAAATCGTGAGGGCCATCAGCGTGAGGTTGTTTAAGCTGAAGCCCGCGAGATACATCACGCCGAACGTGCCGACGATGGAGAGAGGGACGGCGACGCTGGGGATGATGGTGGCGGAAACATTGCGCAAGAACAGAAAAATGACCATGACGACCAGCGCCACGGTGAGCATGAGTTCAAATTCCACATCCTGGACGGAAGCCCTGATCGTGGTGGTGCGGTCCGTCAGTACATCCACTTGCACGGCGGCGGGGAGATTGCTTTTCAGGACAGGAAGCAACTTTTTAATGCGATCGACTACCTGAATGATGTTGGCCCCGGGCTGGCGCTGAATGTTGACGATGACCGCGGGAGTTTCGTTCATCCAGGCGGCCTGGCGGTTGTTTTCCACGTCATTTTCGACCGTAGCCACATCGGAGAGTTTTACGGGCGACCCGTTGTGGTAAGCAATGATGACCTGCTCGAAATCGGAAGCGTTGAGCAGTTGGTCGTTCGATTGAATCTGGTAGTCCTGTTGCGGGCCGTCGAAGTTCCCTTTCGCCTGGTCGAGGCTGGTTTGCTGGAGGGCCGTGCGGACATCCTCGAGATTTATGCCGTACGAGGAGAGCGCCGTGGGATTCACGCGCACGCGAACGGCCGGCTTTTGCCCGCCGCTGATGCTGACGAGTCCCACGCCCGGAAGCTGAGAAATTTTTTGGGCGAAGCGCGTATCCGCGAGGTCTTCGACTTGCGACAGCGGAATTGACTTGGAGGAAAGCGCCAGCGTAAGAATCGGCGTGTCCGCCGGATTCGTTTTGCTATAGATCGGGGGGATCGGCAGATCGGAGGGCAGATAGGTTTGGGCGGCGTTGATGGCGGCTTGTACTTCCTGTTCGGCGACGTCGATGTTCAATTCAAGTGAAAACTGCAAAACAATGATGGAACTCCCGTCGGAGCTCGTGGAAGTCATCTGATTGAGGCCGGGAACCTGGCCGAACTGGCGCTCGAGTGGCGCGGTTACGGCCGAAGCCATCACATCCGGATTGGCGCCGGGATAAAACGTAACGACCTGAATGGTGGGGTAGTCGACCTCCGGCAGCGCCGAGACGGGCAACTGGAGATAGGCGACGAAGCCAGCAAGCAAGATGGCCGCCATCAATAGCGACGTCGCTACCGGCCGTAAAATGAACGGACGAGAGGGACTCACTGCGACGAGCCTCCCTTTTTGCCTGCCGGGGCGCCTGCCCCACGGGTTGTGGGCGGACCAGATTGGGTATCCTGGCCCGTTTGAGGCTGCTGGCCGGAGGCTCCGGCACCGCCGCTGGTGGGCTTGCGAACGGTAACTTTCGAGCCATCCTGAAGCTTGTCGAATCCATTGACAGCCACGACTTCCTGAGGTGCGACTCCCTCGACAGCGGTCACGGAACCATCCGTGGTGCCGGGGGTTATTGTCCGCATGGAGGCGGTCTGGTCACTTTTGATCACGTAGACAAAAGCCCCTTGGGCGCTACGCTGAATCGCCGGAGTGGGAATCAAAGTCATATTGCGTTGCGTGTCGACGAGCAGTTTGACGTTCACGAACTGGTTGGCGAAGAGAGCGTTGTCCGCGTTTTCAAAGATGGCTTTGAGTTTCAACGTGCCGGTGGTGGTGTCAATGACATTATCGAGGGTGAGCAGCGTGCCGGACGCAAGTTTCGTGCTCTCTGCACGGTCAAACGCATCGACAGGCAGCTTTTTCCCTTTGCGCAATTGCTGTTGAATCTGGGAGAGCTGATCTTCGGCGATGCTGAAAATCACCGTGATGGGCTGAAGTTGCGTGATCACGACCAAGGCCGTGGTGCTGTTGGCCTGGACGATATTCCCGGGGTCAATGAGGCGGAGTCCAACGCGCCCGGCAATGGGTGCGGTGATATGGGTGTAGACGAGATTGACCTTGGCATTGGCGAGCTGGCCCTCGTCGTTTTTGACGGTGCCTTCATCCTGCAACACGACCTGCTGTTGATCATCCAATTGCTGCTTGGCGATGGCGTTGCGAGTGAAGGCTTGCTGGTAGCGTTCCAAATCGATCTTGGCTTCGTTCAAGACGGCCTGATCATGCGCCAGTTGTCCTTCGACTTGCGTTAGCGACGCCTGATAAGGGCGGGGATCGATTTCGACCAGCGGGTCGCCCCTCTGGACCATTTGCCCTTCGTGATAGTAGACCTGGGTAATCTCGCCCTGCACCCGGCTTGTCACCGTTACGGTGTAGACAGGAGTCACCGTGCCCAATGCGTTCAGGTAAATTCCGATGTCGCCCTGGTGCGCTGTCGCCGTCGAGACCAAAACTGGCCGGGAGGCAGGGTCACCGCCGGTTTTCGCCGCGGGAGTGGCCCCGCGAAGTTGCCACCACGCCACGCCGCCAAGGACAAGGGCTCCGAGGATCAGCCAGATCCACCAGCGGCTCTTGTGTGTGGATGCGTTTTCAGTTGCGTAATGCCCGGGCTTCCCGGAGTCCGTTGAGTTTGCTTGTTGTTCCGTCACTTGCACTCCTCAAATCGATGAGGGACAGTCCTCTCGTGAAAAATGAAGCTGCGCACCTTCTATCGTGTGGATAAGACGCACATTCAGCGGAAAGAGCCAACCACAGGTACAGTCCTCTCCCCACACTTCCAGTACATCCTATCATCGTCTTCACTATCTTTTCGACGTGCGGGAGGGGCGGCAAGTTTCATTCGATTACCGGAGAGGGATACGGCGAAAAGGGTCGGGGGCATCGCTTACGGCGTCCCGCGATGGCCGCGTGACTCGATGTCGCGCTGGGCGCAGCGGTCAAGGGAAACGATTGTCCCCGATGGAGCAACAGTTGTCGCTCATCGTGTTGATAGGAAACAAGGTTGGCAGGGGATGAGTGCCGTTGAATGCGTGTTTACCGCAGCGAGCTTCGTGGTAGACTACGGGCCACGAAATCGCTGCTGGAATCGCCATGAAAACCTGCCGCGTCTGTCAGCGGAGCTACTCCACTCATTTCGCCAACTGTCCCCAGGACGGGACGCCCCTCATCCAGTCGGAAGAATGGGCCGAGGGGGAGCTGGTCCGTGGAAAATACCAAATCATTCAGAAGATCGGCCAAGGGGCCATGGGCGCGGTGTACAAAGCGTTGCACATGCACTTCCAGGAGCTGCGCGCGCTGAAGGTGATTGCGGCGGCCCTGGCGAGCGATAAGAAGTTCGTCAAGCGTTTCGAGCAAGAGGCCATCCTGGCGCGGAAGCTCCAGCACCCCAATGCGGTGCGCGTGGACGACATTGACGAAACGGAAGACGGCCAACCGTTCATTGTCATGGAGTACATCGAGGGCAAGAACCTGAGGGATGTCATCGCCGAAGAAGGCCCGATGACGCCGACGCGGGTGGCCTCGATCATCCGGCAAGTGGCCTCGGCGCTGGACGCGGCGCACCACTTGGGAATCATTCACCGCGACATCAAGCCGGAGAACATCGTTCTCATCCAATCGCAAAAGGAAGTTGTGGCCAAGGTGCTGGATTTCGGCATCGCCAAGCTCAAGGAAGGCCTCAGCGGTTCCTCCGCGACTTCCATGACCGGCACAGGAATGGTGGTGGGCACGCCGCTGTACATGTCCCCGGAACAGGCCATGGCTTCGCCCGGCAAGGACCTCGACGGCCGGTCGGACATTTATTCGCTCGGCGTCGTGATGTATCAAATGCTGACGAACGAACTCCCGATTCAAGGCGACACTTCGCTGCAAATCGTGATGGCGCACATCCAGACTCCTCCCATTCCCATTCAATGCGCGCAAGCCGGAGTAAAAATTCCCCAGCCCCTCGCTGATCTGGTGATGAAGTGCCTGGCAAAAAATCGCGAAGAGCGGCCCGCGAACGGGCAGGCAATCATTGAGGCGCTGGACCGGTGGGAATTGGAAAGGCGTGAAAAAGAAGAAGGAGAGACGCTTTTGGTTGCGCCCGGGGGTGCCACGCCGCGCCGGGAAACGGCGGCGCGTTCGACGGTGCAGGTGGCGAAGGGTTCCGCATCCGTGAATCCGGCGGGAACTATTGGGGTTGCGCCCGCAGGCCAGCAAGTTTCATCGCGTTCGGCGCGTAGTTGGATTCCCTGGGCCGCGTTGTTTGTCGTGGCGGCACTTGGCATTGCCGGCGGGTGGCGGTACCGCGGCGTGTTGCTCCGGGCCGTAGCTCGGCGCGCGAATTCCGCGGCTTCTTCGAGTGCGTCCCAGCCAAAGACGGAGACGCCCAGCCCGGCGCATCAGGCGGACACTTTGCCCGGGATTCCAACGGAAAAGCCCGTTGCACCGGCAGCCGCCTCGGAGAATCTTGCCGCGGAGAACGGAGCCGCTCCTCCAGCATCGCCTTCCACGAAACCGGTGCTGCCGCCGGACCCGGCGAAGACCAAATACTACACCGACGCTGCGGGACGCAAAGTCTCGAATGCGGTTGGTACGGCGGCCGAGCACAACGAATTCAAGGCGGTGCAAGCCGAAAAAGACGAGGCGCACCAGATCCAGCGCCTGAACGACTTCGTGTCGCGGTTCCCGAATTCCGAGCTGCTTGTGGATGCTTATGCGCTGTACTACCGGGACTATCGTGAACTCAAGAATTTCCCGAAGGTGATCGAGTACTGCGACAAACTTGTGGCGCTGGGAGACAAAGCCGATGCCAACGCGCGATTCCAGGCGCTCTACGCCCGCGCGATTGCCTACGACGCGCTGCCGCCAAATGATCCGGCGCAAGCGAAACAAGCGAAGGAAGCAGCCGCGCTGGGGTTGAGCACCCTGAACGAGATCAAGAAGCCCGAAAACGTCACGGAAGCAGCGTTTGCCGCGGAGAGAAAGCCAATCATGGTGTACCTGGATGAGACCTCGGGAACGGCCTCCATGACGTTGAAGGACTATGCGGGCGCAATCGGGGCCTACCGGGCCGCGCTGGCGTTGGATCCGGAAGATGGCAACGCCACTTACCAGCTTGGGCTGGCGTATTTGGGAGCGAGCCCGCCGCGCCAACTGGACGGCTTCTGGGCCTTGGCGCGCGCGGCTAGCGCGAAAAACAGGGGTGGGCCGCAACCGCAAGAGATCAAGGCGTACCTGAAAAAACTGATGGCGAGCTACGAGCAAACGGGATGCCCGAGCCTGGTTGACGCCCAGCTCAGCGAATTGATGCAAGTTGCGGGTAGCTCTTCGGAGCGCCCGGAAAGTTACAGCCTGCCGAGCAAGGCCGACCTGGACGCCGCGAGAAACGTCATGACGATTACCAGCGTCGTGGCGGACATAAAGGGCCCCGCCGACAAAGCCAAGGCGACTTGGCTGGCGGCTTGCGGAATGGAATTTCTGAACTTACCCAGCAAAGTAATCAGCGTGGTGCAGGGCGATCCCGTTGTTTTGAAAGTGGCCCTGGTGACCACCGAACTGGAATTCCGGGCGGCGCGGAGGGCGAACATGGATGTCAGCGTTGCCGGGCAGCCGGAGGCGGCGACGCTTCAAGTGGGCAGCCTGGTGCGCTTTACGGGCACCCTCTCCGGTTACGACCGGACGCCTCTGATGCTGCACTGGCAGAAAGCCAGAATCAATCCGCACGATATCCCGGCGGCCAGCAAGTAGTCCGCGTGAATAACGATTCCCAGCGCCGGAGGCGCGCATTTTGCGCCCGCCGTTTTCTGGAGGGCGCGAAACACGTTAGCTCAGGGCGTAAGCCCTGGGTACGCAACAAACACAATCGCAAGCGCCGGAGGACGCGGCACATCCCCCACCCGCCAGCGCCCAACGACCAATAATCCAAAAAATTCTCAACCTGCCCTTCTCTTGTATTCACCGGAGCCGTCCGTCACAATATCGCCCGCGCCGACAAACCCCATGCTCAACTCCCTGCCCGCACCTATTCTGCTGGACATCGCGATACTCTTCACCGCGCTCGCTTGGGGGCTCGGGCTTTACCTGGTGGACAAACGGGTGTACCTCTTTGCCTCGCTGGCGATTGGTTGTTTTGTGTGCCTGTTCGGGTACAGCGTCGCGAGCCTGGGTGCGCCGGTCTGGGCCGTGGTTGCCGCGCCACTTCCTTTGGATGTGTTGCTGCTCTGGTATGTCCTGCGAAAACCACGAAAAATAGCACTGGCTTACGTGTTGATTTGGGCGATTTACATCGTTTTTCACATGCTTCTTAGTTCTTTGCTTCGTTACGACTCCCTGGTCCCCGCATGGAGACTCCATTCCTGGGCGCGCCTCATGCGTCCGCCGTTTTCTGGGGAAAGCTCCACACGCTAGCGGACATACCTTGAAGATAATGTGCACTAATGTTTATGAGGATACAACCACGGATTTTCTTTCTACCGGGCAATTTGCTAGCCACCCCTCTGCAACGCTTGCAAACCCCGAAGCCACGCTATCGGCGGGTGGCGCACCCCTTTGTAGGCAGGCAAGACGTGGGCGGGTGGCAGACCCTTAAAGCGGTGAGGCAATCATGGGTGGCCTATTCGGATCGCGCCACGCACGTCCACCACGCTCTGCGCTGTGATAGCATCGGGAGTATGATGAGCACTCACCGAAAACAGCCCTGCCGCTGCGGGCACGGTTCCACAATCCACAGGCCGGAGCCCGGAAGAGCGAATCGACCTCGCGTAATCTGCTATTACCCCGGCTGCAAATGCAAGAAGTACAGGCCGGCGGCTGGCGCACGCTCAAAGCGCTGAGGCAATCTCGGGTAGCCTATCATTTACGGCGTTCGTAAAGGGTGAGCCCGCTCTTCGCCCTGCTCTCTTCCTTCCTCCCCTTTACCCTGCTTGCCCCGAGCTTCGAGGGGAGCGCTCTTCGCGAAGGGCTCCTCGTGCCAGTTTCGAAACTAGTACCCACTTATTACATATTGACATGTGGTAAATAACGTGCTACCATGTCTTATGAATACTCGCCACCATCCCGCCCGCGCTCCAGACTCCCCCGACAAACTCACTCCCTGCACACCAGTTCGCATCAATAGCAAAACAAACGCTTTATCCGTATTTTCACCTTTTGCGGGAAAGCATCATGGAGCCCATTGCGGACAAGAGCGGACAAAAAGATAGAGCAGCATGGTTCCTCAAGGTCTGGTTACCATGACGCGTAACAACAGAGCCATCTATCCCTCTTATCGCCGCTGCAAGACGTATGAATTGGCTGATGCGCCACGGGGCGATATCCTGCCGCGTTTGCCACCGCATCCAGCCGCGTGACAAAGCCCGCCGGGTAACCAATGTCGTTACTACGGGAACTCAATCGCCCGGCCGAACCACAGCTTTACACTGAGGCTATCAACCGGCGGGCCAAAGCTACTGCCGAGTTCGCATTCTCGCTGTAGCCGTCAGCGCCGATCTCGTTGGCAAATTCCTGGGTCACCGGTGCGCCACCAATCATCACTTTGATTTTCTCGCGGATGCCCGCTGCCTTCAATGCCTCGATCGTGGTCTTCATGGAGGGCATCGTCACCGTCAGCAGAGCGGAGAGGGCCAGGATGTTGGCGTTGGTATCCTTCAACGCCGCAATGAACTTCTCCGGCGGCACGTCCGCACCAACGTCGATCACTTCAAACCCGCCACCTTCGAGCATGGACACGACCAGATTCTTGCCGATGTCGTGAAGGTCGCCCTTCACCGTTCCGATGACCACGCGTCCCACCGGTTTCGCGCCGGAAGCGGAAAGTAAAGGGCGCAACAGATCCAACGCTCCCTTCATCGCACGGCCCGAAAGGAGCAATTCCGGAACGAAATACTCTTCACACTCAAAAAGACGCCCCACCTCGGCCATTGCCGGGATCATCGTGTTGGCAATCAATTCCCCAGGGTCCATCTTTTCGGCGATTGCCTGTTGCGTAATGGCGACCGCTTTCTTTGAGTCACCGTTCACGATTGCATCATGAAGTTGCTGCAAGTCTGCCATATCTGCTCCTTCCCGCTTACCCGTTCGATGATCTCGTGGAACAGCCGTCGCATCCCTGGCCACGCCGATTGATTGCTATGGCGGGCAACGCGAACTTAATCTCTGGCACCAGGAAGACTCCGCAATTTCTTATCTCTAACTTCCAAATTCCTTTACCGCATCGATCATGGCAACGATGTTTTCGACTGGGGTCGCCGCCTGTATGTTGTGAATGGTGTTGAAGACGAAACCCCCACCTGGAGCAAAGATTTCGCATCGCCGCAGAACCTGCTCCCGAACTTCAGAAGCTGCGCCGAATGGCAAAACCTTTTGTGTGTCCACGCCCCCGCCCCAGAAGACCAGGCTGTCTCCAAAGTTCGCTTTCAACTGTTGCGGTTCCATGCCAGCCGCCGAGCACTGCACAGGGTTGAGAATATCGAAGCCGGCCTCGATAAAAGACGGTATGAACCTCGCGACCGAGCCGCAGGAGTGTTTGAACGTTTTCCAGAGTGTGTGGGAATGGATCCAGTCGTTGACTTGTTTGTAGTACGGGAAGTACAGCGCGCGGAAGGTTTTCACGGAACAGAATGCAGAGGTCTGCGTGCCGAAATCTGTGCCGCAGAGGAACACCGCATCCACGTTTTCGCCGACAGCAGCGTGAATGCGCTCGAGGTTCTTGAGGGCGATCTCACACTGGCGTTCAAAGATCTTGTGGATGTAGTTTTGACGGCTGCTGGTGGAGACATACCATTCCGCGATGTCGCGTATCCCTTTGGGGTACTTGAGAGATGGCGCTGGAACCAGGGCGATATCACCGAACGCTGTCCCCCCGAAAGAGGCAATCACAGCACCGCCCGTAGCCGCTGCTTGCCGCACCGAGCCCACAAAGTGATCGAGATCTTCCCGCGAGATCGGTGCAAACTCCTCCAGGTTGTCCTCGGGATTCAGCTTTTCTTCCTCGATCGGCGGCTGTCGTACGATGGCGTCGAAGAAGTAGCCGCCTCGCGGCATGCGTCCGCTGGCAGGAGCCGTGATGTCCCCTTCGGGATAGATAAGAGTGTCGCCATGCGCGTCAACCGTTGTGTTGAAGCCCTCCGGAACCAGCACTTCGAGTCCATTCAACTGCCAGCACTTCCAGTTCTCTGCCGGAAAGCCGAACATGGTCTTTCGGGGAAAAACGCCGACGACATCAAGACCCATCGCATCCCGCAGATCATCTTCCACCAGCCCCAGCATTTGAAATGGTTCGTGAATGCGTACGGGCCGCTTCTCGAGGCCGTAGTGGTCTCGCAATGCGGCCACGCAACTGGCGTGCACGCCGCTGACGGCGGTTCCTCCGAAATCAATCGGGATGCGGTCCGGTTCCTTGTGATCCAGGGCGGTGACGAGCCGCTCACGGCTCGACTTATTCTTGACTGAAGTGCCCATCGTTTCCGCTCCAGCGCCTCGATATTTTCCAGGATCGCCCACGACAATTCCGGCATGCCGCACCAGCATAGAAAAAATACCACCACCAAGACAGCAAGGAAAATCAACAGGAACATTCTGATCAAGACAACGGCTTAAATATCCCCTTGGTGCTTTGCTGGCGAGTCTCCTCGCTACCAGGAATTTTTCAGCTCGCCGACCTCGGCGGTGACGGCGTCGAGGACGGCGCAGGCCTTGACCGCGTCTGTCATGGCGTTGTGGTCTGTGAAGAGCGGCCGGTCCGCGTCCAGGTGCTCCACGACCTTGCGCACGGCGGCCTTGGCGGCCAGCGTCCCTTTGCCCGGCGTGAACTCGCGGAAGTCCAATCCTTGGGCGGCGGCGATGAACTCGATGGCCAGGACGCCGTTGGCGTTCTCCAGGATCTGTCTCGTTTTGAGTGCCCCGTTCATGCCCATGGAGACGAAATCCTCCTGGTCCGCCGCCGCGGGGATGGACTGGACGTAGCTGGGGGCGGAGAGGATGCGCTGTTCGACGATGAGCATGTCGGCGGTGTACTGGCTAAGCATGTGGCCCGAGAACATTCCGGCGCCCTTGGTGAGGAAGGCCGGCAGGCCCACGGAGAGGGCGGGGTTGAGGAGGCGGTTGAGGCGCCGCTCGCTGAGGACACTGACCATGGTCACGCCCGCGCCGACCACGTCCAGGGGCAGGCTCACGGGCGTGCCCTGAAAATTGGCGCCCGTGTAGACCTTGTTCTCCTCCGCCACGAAAATGGGGTTGTCCGCCACGCCGTTCAGTTCCGTCTCCACCTGCTTGCGGGCGTAGGCGAGCAGGTCGCGCAGAGCGCCGATGACCTGGGGCGTGGAGCGCATGGAGTAGGCGTCCTGCACCTTCACCTTGAGCTTGCCCGTGACCAGGTCTGAGCCCGCGATGACGGTTCGAAGGTTCGCCGCTACGGTCTGCGCGCCGCGGAAGCCGCGTAGCTCGTGAAGCTTGGCCTCGTACGGGCGCATGTTGGCCAGGAGCGCCTCCAACGTCATGGCTGCGGCAATCTCCGCCTGGGCCACCCAGCGCTCCGCGTCGTAGAGTTCCAGGCACGCCATTCCGGTGATGAGGTTGCTCCCGTTAATGGCCGCCAGGCCGTCGCGGGCCTTGAGGCCGGGCACCGGGATGCCTGCCTTGTCCAAAGCCTCCTGGGTGGCCATTCGCTGGCCTTGGTAGAAGGACTCGCCCTCGCCCATCAGCGACAGAGCGCACTGAGCCATGGGTGCCAGGTCGCCGCAAGCGCCCACACTCCCCTTCTCGCACACGACGGGCGTGACGCCCGCGTTGAGCATGGCGATGTAGGTGAGCGGTATCTCCGGCCGGCACCCGGAGAAGCCCTTGGCGTGCACATTCACGCGGCTGAGCATGGCCGCGCGCACGTGTTCCACAGGCGCCGGCACTCCAATGCCCGCCGCGTGATTGTAGATGAGGTATTTCTGGAACTCCTTTACCTGCTCATCGTTCAGGACCACTTCGGAGAACTCGCCGATGCCCGTGTTCACGCCGTACATCGTTTCGTGGGCCTGGATCTTTTCCTCCAACATCCCGCGGCAGGTTTTGATGCGCTCGAGCGCTTCGGGCGTCAGCTCCACTTTTTCCGCATGGCGCGCCACACGCACCACAGCTTCGATGGTCAGGCTGCTGCCGTCAAGACGGATCGTCATGGTGTTCCTCCTGGTGGGGCCGCATCGACTTGGCAGATCCCGGAGAAAATGCCGCGCGGCTCATCCTCCCGCGGTACCCAGATGGAGCGAGGGGTGGGGGTCAGACCACGGCGCAGACGAGTGCGTGGATTGACCCGACATTTCCAGTATGAACTTCGCGCTGCCACCATCATAAACGATTCCACACAACCTGCTGTCAAGCTATCACCTTCGGAGCATTTTCAGGGCTATATCCCCCTGGCTGGTGGCATAAGAGGGCCTTCCCAGCGCTCGGCGTGTGGTCTTCCGCATCGATCTTCCGATGGTCCACAAGGATTCTCAGTCGTTTTTCCCAATACGCACGCCAACCTGGAGGCCACTCATTTTTGTGAAGTAACCTGCTGGAAGAGAGGATACAACGCAAGGCTCATCATGTCCGAAGCCAAAGCCCGTTAGCGGCTGATGCAAATCGACCCGGTTTAAGGACCGTTCCGAATATAGGACTTGGCCGCTCACATTTTCACCCAGGGTTGTGGGATTTTTGCGTTTATCGGGCAGGCAGCAAACTGGCCAAAGTCACCGGGTCAGAAAGTTAGCAGCAATACTGTTCACTTTAGTGGGTATCATTGATATTTTCTTCGGAAGGAGGAACGAGAAATGGCCCATAATCCTGCCGAATTTCATTCCAACTCGCACATCCGGCTGGACCAATGCTCGCGTTGGCCGGTGCGCCAGAATTGCGGGCAGGAGTGCCTCTCCCAGGTGAACGCGGACCCGGCACAGTGCCTGGTCTGGAACATCGTGGACCAGTGGTACAAGGGCAAGGCGTGCGCGTACTGCCAGAAGCCCTTCACCGAAATCCACTGGCATGAGCGGCACCCCGCGTTGATGGCACCGGATCACACTTGCGTGCAGTGGAATGAAGTGCCGCCGGAAAAATTGCCGGAGGTTTTCGAGTCGTACCTGCCGGTGTGCTGGAACTGCTACATCGCGGAGACATTCCGGCGGCAGAATCCCGAGAAGGTTCTGGACCGGACATGGGAGCGCGGCCCGGGCGGCGA
>Ga0182027_10005343_pt1 | contig 19553 bp, 15 predicted proteins | sample 712E1DmetaG_FD_121300 | JGI IMG/M metagenome (GOLD analysis project Ga0182027, IMG submission 121300) | Permafrost microbial communities from Stordalen Mire, Sweden - 712E1D metaG (Illumina Assembly) | ecosystem: Environmental > Terrestrial > Soil > Wetlands > Permafrost | place: Sweden...
ATGGCGAGCGCGGCGACGATCGGTGCAAAACGACCAATGATAATCGCGATGCCCAGAGTCACGTCATACCAGGGCACGTTTGCGTTGAGCCCGGCGAAGGCACTTCCATTGTTGTTGGCGGCCTCGCCAAAGGCGTAGAGCACCTCGCTCAATCCGTGCGGGCCGGCGTTGTTCATGCTCGCGATGCCGGCGGGCAATACCACGGAAATTGCGGTCGGAATGAGCGCGGCCGCGTTCGGGGCAAGCACCCCGATCACGGCCCAGGTGGCCTCCCAGGCGCCAAGCTTTTTGCCGAGATACTCTGGCGTGCGTCCTATCATCAGCCCGGCAATGAAGACCGTGATCAGGACATGAAAGAGCATGCAATACATCCCGCAACCAATCCCTCCGAACATGATTTCGCCGATCAGGATGTTCCACATCGGCATCAGGCCCGCGATAGGCATCCAGCTGTCGTGCATCGAATTCACCGAACCGTTGTCGATGGCGGTACATGAAACGCCCCAGAGCACGCTGTTCATCACGCCAAAGCGCTGCTCCTTGCCCTCCATGTGCGGCATGATGTTGTCGGTGACAGGATTCGGCCGCGTTTCGGCATACCAGGCCACGGCGAACGAGAGCACGTAGAGGCCGAGCATCACGGAGAACAAGCACCATGCGTGGCGTTTATTGCCAACCAACAGTCCAAACATGTACACCTGCGCCATCGGCACCACGATGATCGCCAGCATCTCCAGGAAATTCGCGAGCGGCGTGGGATTCTCGTAAGGATGCGCGCTATTGACGCCGTACCAACCGCCACCGTTCGTGAAGAGTTGCTTGCAGGATTCGAACGATGCCACTGGACCGATCGGAATTGGTTGCGTGTCGACCTTTTGATCCACCATCACCGGCTGGTCGGTCATCACAGGCTTTCCGTCGGAACCAATGACAGGCTTGCCCTGGTCGTCCAGTTTCGGCGCGGGGGCCGTCACGGGCTGGCCCTTGTCGTCGGTCTTTTGAACCTGCCCAATGTAGGGCTCAACCAGGTGCGCGGTCGGATAAGACTTCCAGGTTTGCGGAACGCCCAGCCAGGCGAGGGGAATTGCCCACAGAATCGACAGAGGAATGACGACGTAGAGCGTGCACCGGGTGAGATCGACCCAGAAGTTCCCGATGGACTTGACCGAAGCTCGCGCGAGCGCGCGGCCTACTGCGACCAAGATCGCGAGGCCTGCCGCGCCGCTTAGAAACTGGTGCACTGAAAGCCCGAGGGTCTGCGACAGATATGTCATCGTCGCTTCGCCTGAATACGACTGCCAGTCAGCATTGCAGGTGAAGCTCCATGCTGTGTTGAACGCGAGGTGCCAGGAGAGATTATCCAAGTCTTGGGTATTCAGGGGCAGCCACTTCTGGGTCATCAGAATGACCATCAGCGAGGCAAAGCCCACGCAGGTCATGACCACGACCGACCACATGTATTTCAGCCATGACATCTCTTCGTCGGGGTCGACGCCGGTTAGGCGGTAGACAAGCTTCTCAACCGGGAAAAGAAGCGGATGGAGAAAGGTTCTTTCCCCTTTGAAAACTCGGGCCAGGAATCGTCCGAGCACGGGCGTCAGGGCGATCCCCACGCCGAAAAATAGGATGATCTGGAGCAGGTCGGTGATTTTCATTGTGCAGTTGTAGCCATTGAGTGACGGTCTAGCAGGCGGAGTGCCCCGGGTTCTTCGAGGCAGGTAAAAGTCGGGCCGTTTCGCATTAAAAGAACATTAATGGGTGCAGCTTTGTGGCTTCGTCATTTATCGATTGTCTGCGCTTTGGCAGGGGCTTACGGTCCTTCAGAATGAATAAGGCGCGGGTGCGGACCGGGAACTCCTTGCCTCAAACCGGCGCCAAACCTCCAGGAGGACTTTAATCCATGAAGCCGGGTTTCAGAGACTTACTTTGGATGGCAGTTGGATCGGCCGTGTTGCTCGCTTTCGTCCTGCTTGTGCTGCATTTCCGGGATTTGCAGACTCCCACCGAACAGCTGGCCTTCAAGGCAAGGCGCGTTGAATTGGTGGAACGGATGCGGCTGTCAGTCGCGCTGGCGTCCGAAGCGGAGAAGAGCGCCGTCATGGCCATCACCGACGAGGACTCGCAGATTTACGCCGACAAGGCCCGGGCGGCAACAGCCATCGTGGAGCAAGGGCGCAGGGAGTTGGAACAATTGCAGCAGTCGGGTGGCACCAGGGACGAGATTGCTTTTTTGACGCAGTTTTCCGGCGCTTTCGCCGAGTTTCAGCGCATCGATAAGGGCCTGTTGGAGCTGGCGGTCGAGAACACCAATCTCAAGGCGTATAGTCTGGCGTTTGGCCCAGCCGCCGAGGTGCTAAACGAAATGGATGCAGCGCTGGCTCGCATCGCTGCAGCGAGCGGCAATTCCCCTTCGGCGGACGATATCAAATCCATACGACTGGCCGACGACGCCAGGATCGCGGCGCTACGGCTCGTCAGCCTGCTTCCGCCGCACATTGCCGAGGAAAGCGACCAGAAGATGGATGAAATGGAAGCCTTGATGGCCAAAGAAGACCAGGCGGTGCGTCAGAATCTGGAAGGTTTGGCCGCGCTCCCACGCCTTGGCGGCAACCCCGATCTCTCGACTGCCAAGGTGCGCTACACCCGGTTATCCGAACTAAGAACGCAAATCCTCAAACTCTCTCGTAAGAATACCAACGTGCGCTCCCTGACCATCTCTTTGAGCGAAAAGCGCAAGATCATGATGGTGTGCCTGGACGCCTTGGCTGCCCTCGAACAGGCCATCGAAGAGGAGCCAATCGCAGGTTTATCCAATCACGCTCCAGCCAGTCCTCGGTAGGCCAGATGGTGCGACGGATGAATATCCAAACCATTGCGAAAGTCGCTTTGTCGCTGTTGGCGTTCTTCCTCGCTTTTCCTGGGCCTGCGTGGGCTGAGAGCACACTCTGTATTGGTCGGCGTCAATCACACGATGCGGGCGTTTCTGTTCGCCCCGGACGGTCCCGGCCCTTATCCGGCCATTTTGGTGTTACATACGAGCGGGGGACTTTAAGGATCGGATTTAAGGGGACATCTCTCAATTCCTGACAACTTCTGACAACGGGTGTGGGCGATCCGAAAGGGGCGATCCGAAAGGGTCAGGATTTGGGGTTTGGGGTCCATCTCAACCATATCAGGAGGGCGATCCGAAAGGGTCAGGATTTGGGGTTTGGGGTCCATCTCAACCATATCAGGAGGGCGGGAACAGGCTCCCGGGTCCACGCCGTCACCTTGCGCCTGACCGTCGCCTGCAGAATTTCTTCGACTGATCGCCCGTCCTCAGCCCTGCTTTCAGTTTCACATGAAGATCTCCCTCTTTGGCATCACTGGCATCCCGCTCGGCAAACACAACGTCAAGGACGCTCGGCTCGACCTGGTCAACAAATTGGTCGAGGCGAAGAAAAAAACGTATGTTCAGGTGGACATTGCGAACGAAGAGGAGGTGGTCACAGCCGACGCGATCGCCGCGTCCGATTCCGGCCGCCTCGACGTGATTCTGCGGGATCTCGAGTTCGTCGAGAACCGGCTGGCGCGCGACCCGCAGGAACCTGAGAAATCAGTGCTCAACAAGATCAAGACCGCGTTGGAGAGTGAACAGCTCGTTTCCGCCGCAGGATTGAGTCCGGCCGAGTTGCAGGCGGTGTCCGCGCACGCGTTTCTATCGTCAAAACCGGTCGTCGTCGCCCGCACGACGGATCTGGCGAACTTCGATGAATTTCTGGTCCGGGTTCTGACCGAGAGCGGCTACATCAGCTTCCTCACGGTCGGCGGGCCGGAGAACCGCGCCTGGCTCATCAAGAAAGGTACGACTGCGCAGGAATCCGCCGGCGCCATTCACACGGATATCCAAAAAGGGTTCATCCGCGCCGAGATCATCAGTTACGCGGATTGCGTCGCGGCCGGAGGCGAAACCCAAGCGAAGCATGCGAACAAGCTGCGCCTGGAGACAAAGCAGTATGTCGTCCAGGATTTCGATCTGGTCAATTTTCGATTCAACAAATAGCCCAGCGAGGCAAGGCCTCAGACCATCGATCGCAGAGGGCGAACAGGATTTGCGGTCGACCAAGGCTCGGCCGTGTAACGCGCCTCGATTGGCTACTCGTCGCCGAAACTGATGCCCAGCATGCGCGCCGTCTGAACGATATCGCCGTCAATCGGCACGGTGCGCAAATGTCCGATGGCTTCGGTGATTTTCACTGCGACCGTGTCCGGCGGATGCAACGCGACCATATAACCGAATTTGCCCTCCTGCACGAGTTTCACGGCACGGGCGCCAAAACGAGTGCACAGCAAACGATCGAATGTCGTCGGTCCCCCGCCCCGCTGCAAATGGCCGAGAACGACGACTCTCGTCTCCTTGCCCGTGCGCTGGGCGAGTTCGGCAGCAACGGCCGCGCCTACACCTCCGAGCCGCGCCTCACGGTCTGCTTCCGCCGAGCCCTGGGTAACAAACGTGCTGCCTTTCCCGCGGGCGCCTTCCGCCACGACAACAAGCGTGAACTGCCGGCCCATCGCTTCGCGCTCCGCGATCTTCCGGCAGATCGACTCATAGGCGAACGGGATCTCAGGAATCAGGATGATGTCACCGCCGCCCGCGATTCCAGCATGCGCAGCGATCCATCCGGCGTAGCGCCCCATCACTTCAAGGACCATCACGCGATTGTGGCTCGCCGCCGTCGTGTGCAACCGGTCCAGCGCATCCGTGGCACAAGCCACCGCCGAATCAAAGCCGAAGGTCATCGCCGTGGCCTCGAGATCGTTGTCGATGGTTTTGGGAACTCCAACCACCGGAACCCCTCGTTCAAACAGCTGCTGCGCGATGGTCAGGGAGCCGTCTCCACCCACGCAGATGAGTGCTCGCAAGCCAAGAGCATCGAAATTCAGTTTGGCCTCGTCGAGGATTTCGCGCGGGATCTCGTGCTGCTCACCATGACCGGTCTTGGCGGCGAACCGCCCCCGGTTGGAAGTGCCGAGCACCGTGCCGCCAGAAGTGAGCAGCGCGCCCATTTCGCGATAGTCAAGCGGCTGGTACTTCACTGGGTTTAGCAACCCTTCGAATCCGCCGTGAAAACCAATCGTCTCCCAACCGACGCGAGTGGCCGACTTCACAACCGCGCGTATCACTGCGTTTAGGCCGGGGCAGTCGCCGCCGCCCGTGAGGATGCCAATGCGTTCTGCCATAGTGTCCGTGGAATGCCAGAGCACGACCACCGACACAAGCCATCTTCAGGCAACCTTCGCAGCCGCCAGCGGCGCCACACGTCCGCAAAGACCGGGGCGGTCAGCTATCGAGAGCCAGGGGATCGGAGTGGCACCAGTCAGACCACGGGACATGACAATCGTGCGCCAAGTCTCTCCTGGAAGCGACGGATATTCCTCCGCCGTGAATCCGCGTTTCTCGTAGAGATGAATCGCCAGCCGGTACTCGTCCTCCACGGTTGTCCAAAGTCGGAGAACAGACCGCCCTTCATCGCGGGCTGTCCGGATGACCCAGTCGAGCAACCGCCCTCCGTGACCCCGGCCGCGGGCGACCGGCAGCAGGCCGTACCACGACAGCCAGACGTCAGACTGCATGCCGCGATAATCGTACAAGCCGGCCAGTCCTGCCACCCGGCCCTCAAAACGCGCAATCCAAAATCGAGCAGCATTCAACCGCCGCGCTTCCAGAAAGCCCTCGTGGGCCTCTGGAAAAAGCGCGGAGCGGAGCGCCGTGTGATGTTCATGTTCCCAGGGGAAAAGCTCGGAGGCCACGCGCTGCGTTTCTTCCAAAACGGCAGGCTCGAGCTGCTCGATTCTCATGTTGTCCCAGAGCCTAACGCATCCTGCCAGACGCTGAATGTTTCATTGTCCGGCAATTTTGGCTAATTAGTCCGCTGATTCTAATTATTCTGCCGTCGAATCTTTGGTAAATCGCCTAGGATTCTTGCGCGGTGTATCAAGCTATTACACATTGGGATTTTGCGTTTAACGCCAATTATTAGCATTAGTAGATGCCACTCGCCTTCATCTTCGTGATTTTAATGCCATCCGCTTGCTTTAACCCGTCCAATGGACTCCGCTGGTCCCGATTTTCGGCGTGAATGGGAAGCCCTTATCGATTTTACTCATCGCGTTGCCATGCCCGTCGAGCGTCTCTTCATCGCGATTCCGTTTGCCGTCGCAGCTTCGATCGGAGGCGGAAACTCGCCGCATAATTTACACCGTTGCACCCCAGAAATGGCTTGAACCGATTTTGACTTGCATAACAGATAAAACCGGTTTAACCTGTTTTAATGAAAAAGATCGAGATCAGTGAAGAAGTTTATGAAACCCTCAAGAAGCTGACGAGCGACTTTCACCAGAGCCCGAATGATGTCCTCGCCGGCCTCCTCAACATCGGAATCGCGCCGGATGCAACCGATGAGCCGCTCGTCGGGTACATCTTGGGCGCCGAATTTCGCACCAGGTTCAGCGACGCCGACAAATATCTGGCAATTCTCGGTTGGATCGCCGCCCGGCACGCCACTGAATTCAACGAGTTCATCCTCTCGTTATCAGGCAGCGCGAGCGGTCGCCGTTTCCTCGGACTGTCACGCGAAGAGATCGTCGACCAGTGTCGCCATAATCAAGCCCGGCAGATTCCCGACACCCATTATTGGGCGATCATGAACATCGACACTGCGACAAAACGGCGGTTCTTGTCACGCGTGCTCGAGTTCATCGGCTTTCGCGAGGAAATCGTCAATTTCGTCTGTAACGCCATCGGCATGCGGAACACGTTTGGGCGCCCAGCGCGTCCCCCCGTCTCTTCGGCTTGCCTCCCCTAGTCTCCTTGGACGCGAAACATGTTGCGACCAGGTCAAGTTTTCAGACAACGGTTTCTTCTATCGAACAATGATTCCATTTCGTGGATCGACGCGTCCGCGCCGCGCGGACGCCACAGCGAGGCGCTTCACACTGCCGGCTCCTTGTTGGCCGAAAACCGAGTCCCTTTGCGCGCGATGCTCTGAGGCTGCGCCTCGCTGGCCTATCGCATCCGGACAAAGAACCAGCCGGCTACGCCGACCATGACCAAGTTTGGCAGCCATGCGGCCACCTCCGGGGTGAGCAACCCACGCGCTCCGATCGTGTTCGCCACATTGGTGAGCAAATAGTAGACGAAAAACAGTCCGATCGATTTCGAAACCCCCACCACGGGACTCACCCGGACGCCCGACACCGCGAACGGAATCGCGATCCCGATCACGATGAGGCAACCCAGGGTGTCGGCGATCAGACCGTAGTAACGCAAGGCGTACTTTGTCACCTTCGGACTTCCGTCGGAGATCAGATAATCCATCAGCATCCGCAATTCGCGAAAAGACAGATCGATCGGATTGCGGTCGATCAGCAGCATCAACTGCGGATTCTCATGGAAATTGGAGAACTCCCGCTCCCGAAATACGGTCGGTCGCACCATCTCACCCGTTTCGAGATCAAAATCGATCTCGCTTCCATCGCGAAAAGTCCAAGTGCGCGTCGCCAGATGAAACTCCGCCTCCCGCGCCAAATATCGGGTTAACTCACGCCGCCGGGCATCGAGGATCGATACGGTGACGCCGTAGGCATGACCAGTGAACTGGCTATAACGATTGATGTACCACAAGCGGCCGGCCGGCCGGTTGTCGAACGTCACACTCTTGACCAGGCCGGCGCTGTCCGCTCCATCGATGCGGGCCTGGTGGCGGAATTCCATGCTTTCTTTGATGCGGCGGGATTCCTCGACCGACCAGGGTACGACGCGCGAATTGCACAGCCACATCAGGCCGCTGCAAAGCAAACCCACCACCCAGATGCAACGAGTGAGGCGGAAGAGACTCAATCCCACGGCGCGCATGGCGGTGAACTCGTTGTTCCGGTGCAGCTGCCCCAAGCTGTACAGGAGCGAGATCAGCAGCGCCAGCGGCAGGACAACCGTGATGTAACTCGGCAGACGCATGGCATAATACACCGCGATGTCGCGGCTCCCGGCGCCATCGTCGAGAAGATCGCGGAAACTCTCGTACATCTCCTGCAACAACAACAGCCCAAGGGTCGCCGCGAGCACGAGGCCGAGCGTCTTGAGCCACTCGCTGAGAATGTGCCGGTCAAGCGTGTTCAAAGGTGATGAATTGTTTCGCGCTGCGACGGTCGATCATCGGCGGTCGCTTCATGAAAGGGCTCCCTGCGTCAGAGGCAAAGCTTTCATTCAAACAGCATGCAGGACTCCGGCGAAGTCTTAAGAGGTCCCGTTCGGTGTCCCGCCCGTAGCAGCCCTCTTGCCCACGCACCGCGCCTCCTCCATCCAGAGCAACGCCCCGGCGAGGAGCGTCAACGCGACGCTGCGGAGCAAACTGCCGCGCAAGGCAACTACGCCAACGTCGCCCCCGCCAAAACATCCGCAGCTGATATTAAGCTTGCGGATCCACGCCGAGGCGATCGCGATTCCAAAAACCAGACACAGGAGAAAGAGCAATGACAGCGCCCCGAGCCGTACGCGGGGCCAGAGAACACCCAGCCCGGCGGCGATTTCGAGCCATGGCAGATAGAGCGCCAGCGCCGCCCCGACCGGATACGGCAACAGCCGGTAGCCATCGATGGAATCCGCGAAGGCGGCCGGATCAAGCGCCTTGGCGACACCAGCATAAATATAAACTGCCGCAATAATAATCCGCCCTGCCATTTCCATCAGCGACCTTGTTTGTGCGTTTTGATCCATGCGCTCCAACCTCCTTTCAATACCACGATATCGTTGAGGCCCAATTCGCGCCGCAGACGCCTGGCCGCCGATTGCGCCGAATCACAACGCAGGCTGTCACAATACACGACCAACCGGGCTCCGGGCTGCCAGGCCCGGGCCACCGTCACCATTCCGCCATCCTCTGGACGCGCACCAAGCCACAAGGCACCCGGGATGTGGTCGTGTTCGTAGGCTGCGCCATTCCGGGCGTCGATCAATAAGACCGGCGAATGCGATTCCTGGACCATCTCCCATTCCACCTCCGGAACCACGGCTTGGTCCCGGGACCACGCCGGGCGCCGGGGATGACACCACGCAGTGAGAACAGCAGGCACAAGCGCCACCAACAAGATCAACCCAGCCTGGCGGGCTCCACGAGACCAGAGAATGTTGGACTTGGCGTTGGTGGTCATTTCACTGCTGCGTAGATGACATACGTCTGCGAGCGCCCGCCGACGACCGCATTAAGATGCACCATAGCTTCGTCGGGCTGTCGCGTGTCGGCTGGCCTGATAGTCAGTCGAAACACGCCCGGTCGTCGAACTGAGAATTTCGTCTGAAAATGCGAGTTGGCGCACTCGATTCCGTCGAACGTGGTCGTCTTCGGATCGGCCACGACCAACTCTGCAGATTTCGCTTCCGGCGCGTCGCCCACCTTCCAAAACAGAAACCGCGGCGTGATTACAACCAGTTCCGGAATATCCACGGTAAGCGTCAGCTCGGCGAACCGCCCGTTTGCGTCGTCCGTAACCACAGCAATGCTGCGCCGCACCCGGCCCGAATAGCCGGCTACAGCGAGTTCGACCCTGATCTCACCCGATTCACCAGGCGCGCAAATCTCCTTGTCCGGCGCGGCCGACATACAGCTGCAGCTCGGATCGAGTGAGAGAATCCGCACCGGCCGGTCGCCGGCGTTGCGAAACGGAAACGTCACGCTCATCGCCTGCTGGCCCGGCTGAGCCGTCAGCTCCAGATTGGTGGTTTTCCATTCCAAGGCAGCCGGACAGGCAACGACGCCAGTCAATACAACCAGGATGAGTGCCCCAACTTTATTCACGCGCACCAATTTGCGGGCCGTCTCCTCCAAAGCCAGCCGATTTCTTCCACGAATGCCCCGCTCAACAGAAAGGCCCTTGGATCCGGATACCCTGCCCTCTTTCCCTCAAAAATACTTCCCTTGCGTGGGCCGTTGCTCCACTGTGTCAGTACGCGTCGGCTACCGACGGCTCTGTCCACCAGATTGGTTTGGTGACGGCTCCTGAACCTCCTGCGCGGCTTCTCTTCGGGAATAGCAGCGTCGATTCGCAGGATCAAACATGTCACATCCAATCATCGTTCAGGGCGGAATGGGCGTCGGGGTTTCCGACTGGCGACTTGCCCGTACCGTCTCGCAACTCGGCCAGCTTGGCGTCGTTTCCGGTGCGCTGCTGGCCATCGTGTTTGCCCGGCGGCTACAGGCCGGCGATCCCGGCGGCGCAATGCGCCATGCGATGGATCACTTTCCGATTCCCAGTGTGGCAGAACGCGTGGTCGAAGAATATTTCGTGGCGGGCGGCAAGGAGCCGTCGGCAGCCTTCCACCTGAGCGCACTCCCGGCGCTTCATCCTGGTGCGGCGCTGGTGGAACTGATGGTCACCGCCAACTTCGCCGAGGTTTTCCTCGCCAAGGAAGGTCACGACGGCCTGGTGGGAATCAATCTGCTTGAAAAAGTGCAACTGACCACCCTGCCGTCGCTCTTCGGCGCCATGCTGGCCGACGTAGATTATGTGTTGATGGGGGCCGGGATACCCCGGGCAATCCCCGGAGTGCTCGACCAGTTTGCGGCTGGCGCACCCGCCGAACTGCGCATCGATGCAGATGGCGCTCAACCCGGGGAAGAGTATGTTTCAACCCTGGATCCACGCGTTTTTTTCGGTGATCTGGTGCCAAAATTGAAACGTCCGCAATTCCTCGCGATTGTGGCCTCTGCCACCCTGGCCATCACGCTGGCCCGAAAATCAAATGGCAAGGTGAACGGTTTTGTGATCGAGGGTGACGTCGCCGGCGGACATAATGCCCCACCACGAGGTCCCCTGCAGCTGACCGCGGAGGGTGAGCCAGTTTACGGCCCCCGCGATGTGCCTGATCTCGAGAAATTCCGCGCGCTCGGCCTGCCCTTCTGGCTGGCGGGTTCGTATGCACGGCCGGAAAAACTTGCCGATGCGATCCGCGAAGGCGCCGCGGGAATCCAGGTCGGAACCGCGTTCGCGTTCTGTGACGAGTCAGGAATCGAACCCAGTCTTAAGCGGCAGGTCTGCCAGCTCGCAAAGACGGGCCACGCGAGCGTTTTCACCGATCCGCTCGCATCCCCGACAGGGTTCCCTTTCAAGGTGCTGCAGATGGCGGACACTCTTTCGGAAGCGGGTGCCTATGCAGCGCGAGAGCGCTTCTGCGACCTGGGCTATCTGCGCCAGTCTTATCGGAAATCGGATGGTACTATCGGCTACCGCTGCGCCGCCGAACCGGTTGCGGATTACGTGCGCAAAGGCGGTGCCGCCCAAGATACCAATGGTCGCAAATGTCTTTGCAACGGGCTGATGACTAATACCGGTTTCGGCCAGATCCGATCCAACGGCACCCGCGAACTGCCGCTGCTGACGGCCGGCAATGAGGTCTCTGAGCTGGCGCGTTTTCTCAAACCCGGCGTCGACTCGTACACCGCCGCCGACGTGGTCGCCTACCTGCTCAATCCGGCGCCAGCCTGAGCCGTCGCTATTCATTGATCCTTCCCTCACCCGGGAACAATGATGCCCCATAGATGATCGCTGCAGGCAGAATCTCAAAAATCGAAGCCCGACGCTGGTAGGGTTATTTTCCAGGGAGGCCTGAGGATTCGTCCTGCTATACGGCGGGCGCATCGTGCCGATAGGATGGTGTTTAGGCGCACCATGGGCAGATTTCAGCCAGCAACACATCTTCTGGACGCGGGAGGTCTTCACGGGAATTCCCGGATGATCTTCGCTCTCAAGGAAAGGCTTGGTCTGTTGGCACAGAGGGGACGGGAATTCTGGGAGAAGTCTCGAGAAACCAGACGGTCTGACTCCCGCAACCGCCGCACGATAGGATTAACAATTCTGGAGGTGATTGTGGCGGCGTTGTCACGTCGGTGGTATATTGCCAGCGGCTTGGCGCTCATAGAGTGGACCGGTCTGACTGGATTCGCCAAGATGACCGCGCGCACAGATTTTCTGTGTTTTTTTGCACTTCGTAACCGCAAAGCAATGATTTCGTCATTTGACCGTATGCGCCAAGAACCGTTTGCCGGCAGGAGACGCCTCACCACCTTCGTTCCTTGGGCTGTACGCATTGCGGGGATTTGTGTCATTGCGCTGGCGACCGGATGGACGTTAACAACAATCTTCTTGTTAGCTTTCGGCGAAGACCTTCACGATGCCCTCATCCCGAATACGGGCATCCGAATTGGATGCAAAGTCGAGCCCGGGCACCCGCTCATCCAAGCGCTCGCCAGGAATGTGCGCACTGCCACCAGCAACCCCCTGGAGCGGGCTGCCGTGGCCGAACAGGTCACCTGGAACCTGATCCGCTACTGGGATACCGACGACGTCTGGGGACACAATTGCGTTCCGAGCATCGACGAAATGATCGCTCGCGCCAGGACCATGGGCTGGGAAACCCCTCGCGGGAACTGCATTTCCCAGTCGATTGTGCTCTGTTCGCTGCTCCAGGCTCTGGGCTTTGATTCTCATATCAAAGTGAATCCGCGCCATGCCTACGTGGAGTTCCAATACCGGGGAAAAACGCTGAACTTGCTCTTCCCGGCAGACAGCCTTTCGCTCCAAGAGCATCTTCCTGTCCATTATCCGACCGAATCAGCGCTCAGGGCCGCGCAACGCCTCGGTGCCAGCCCGGCAGGGATGTTCACCAGCCTTGCTGAACTTCGGGCAACCGCACGGGCAAGGAGCTATTTCTCGCAACCACAGTTTTTGCTCCTGGGCGTGCCCTTCCTCGGTTTCTGGTTATTGGTCTTTCAGGCCTGGGATGTTGCCACGACACGGAGAACAGTCCGCGAAAAACGCGACGATGCCCTGCGCACCCCGGAACGACAGCCCAATTGGGAAACCTCGCGAGCGCTTCTCCGGGCTTCCTGCCTTCTTGCCCCCCTCCGCTTTTCAGTTCGTATCCTCATGACCGGGTCCAGCCGCGCAGTGAGCGGCGGCCAAATGGCATTGGAAGAGAACAATAGCGCCCGACTAAGCGTGGCACGACGGTGAAGTTCCTCACGCTCCTGGCCTGCGTCCAGGAGGCGCAATGCATCGCCCGGAACTTCCCTGACTATCACAATGACTTTGGATCGCGACGGGCCATCTCGCGCTGCGACATTTTCCGGCGCCAGGCACAACGCAACGGATAGCGCACCGCTCCGTGGTAGAGCGCCATGAACAACAGCATGCCGCCCGCGGCGTACACCATGCCTTCGATGGTGGTCGGCACCGCCGGCCTAAAAACGCCCCACGTCGCCTGCGCGATCGAAAAATCGACGTGACGCAGGAAGACAAACGGGCGGCTAAAAACCGAGGCATCCCGGATGGCGGCGTCCGCCGCTGAAAGCGCATCCACGCGGACCACGGTAGCGTGCATCAACTGGCCGAGACGAGCAACGGTCACTTCGGAGGCATCGCGGCTCTTCATCATCAACTGCTCGAACGTCAGTCCGGATTTTGCCGCGATCTCCTGGAACTGTCCGAGCTGCCGTCGGGCCTCATCGAGATGCCCGCCCAATCGCTGAAGGTATTGTTGAATGAATTCCGGCAGCTGCGAACACAGCACAGCCCCCACGACGCAAAGCAGACGGTCGATCAGGCCGTCGCCCGCTGAAAGAACAGACTGCAACGGACGGGGCAGGCGCATGACCTGACATTCTCCGGTTGTCAGCCCGGGGCAAGCCTGCATCGGGTGCCTGTCGGGGTTCGCCCTCCATGCTCCTTGGCATATGGCTGCGCCATTTGGAGCAGAACGGCAGCATTTCTTTCTATTTGCCGGAGAAGTTTTGAACTTTGGAGCGGATCCGAAACGCAGCTAGCCCGCATATTTCACAGTCTTCGCCATCGCTATGACCATCTTCCTGCTGGCGATTCCTATGATGGCGGTAGTCAAGGGATATGCGGGCTAGATTCAAAACCGCCCCTCCGAGGAGAGGTTATTCCACCGCGTACAACCGAGATCTGTTGTCTGGTCCGGGAAAATCCAAGGAACTTGCCTGGCCTCCTTGCGGAGCGTTCTGGGGGCGGTTTTGCCAGTAGCCCGGATGTGCCGGCCAGCGCGCTCGGCCCGTGGATCGTCTACAGTCTGCACGCAGGCTATCGAGTAGAGTGTGAAACATCCGGGCTAGCCGTCGACCCGCCGCAGTTGCTCGGTCAATGCCGCCACCATACGGGGATAAAACGTGGCTGCTTGCTCGCCTGGCACATTGAGGCCCGCCGCACAGGCATGCCCGCCGCCGCCAAACTGGCCGGCGACAAGATCCATCCTAAAAATCGGCTCTTTGGCGCGCAGACTGGCTTTGATCCCATCGGACCTTTCCTCAATCAGAACCCCGACGTCGACTCCATCGACGGCGCGAGTGTAGTCTACCAAGCCCTCCGTGTCCTCTGCCAGGCTGCCCGTCTCCCGGAACACCCCGGCGGGCAGCACGCCGATGCACACGCGGCCACCGCATTCGAAGCGGAAGGAGGACAAAAACCGCTGGAGCAACTGGAGTTTTCCCGCAGTCTCGCGCTCATAGAGTTCATATCCGGCCTGTGCCGGCTTCGCGCCCCGCGCCAGCAACTCGGCGGCAAGAAGGAAGGTGCGACGGGACGTGGAATTGAAACGGAACTGGCCGGTGTCGGTGAGAATGCCTACGTACAAACCTTGCGCCGTCGCGGCGTCCACCGCCAACCCGCAATCGAAAAAAAGTCCGGCCAGGATTTCTGCCGTGGCCGATGACGCGGGATCGATGAGATTAACCCCGCCAAACCCGACATTAGAAAGGTGATGATCCACGACGCCAACCGGCGTCGGAAAGAGCGTCTTCATCAATGGACCCGCCCGGTCATGATCCGCGCAATCCAAAAAAACAGCGGCATAATCGCGCGCCACCAATTCCTCCGGGCGGACAAACGTCATCCCCTCCACCAAAAACTTCAGGCGCCGTGGCACAGGGTCGGCGTTTACACAGACCGGGTCACACCCCATAACCTGTAGAACCCGTGCCAGGGCAATTTGGGAACCAATACAGTCTCCGTCGGGCCGCGCGTGTCCGACCACCGCGACGGGCCTACCGCCGAGTTGTCCCAGCAGCCCGGTGAACCGCGCCATGAACTCCGGATAGAATGTCTCCATCAAATGATGCGAAGGCTTCCTGTCCGCCCCTACGATGTCGGATGCTCCTTGGCCGCGAGATCATCCAGAAGCTGGACAATCCGCGTTCCACGCCCAGGAGAAGTATCGAGCTTGAACGTCAGCTTCGGGACGTTCTTGAGGACGACCGTTTCCCCCACGACGTGGCGGATCTCGCCGCTCTTCTCCTCGAGCCAGCGCCCGCATTCCACCTCTGCCGGTTTTTCGCCCAGCACCGAGTAAAACACGCGGCCCTCGCGCAGGTCCGGCGATATGATCACGTTCGTGATGGTGATGCGCACGGCTTCACGTTGGTAACGCGTGTGCAGATAGGCGCTGATTTCGCGCTGGATGAGCTCATTGATGCGGAGAGTACGATTGCTCATCAGAATTTCGATTTTTGAGTTACGATTTTTGAATTGCGAGTCCCAGACAGACACGGGGCAACAAGGCCCAAATCACCACTCATGAACAGATCGCTCAGCCGATCCTTGATACGGTTTACCGGTGGGCGGAGCAACGTGGACAAATCACAAATCAAAAGTCGCAAATCAAAAATCACAGAGACGCGCGGACCTTTTGGATCTCCAGGCATTCGATGACATCGCCTTCCTTATAGTCATCAAAGCCGTCGACCCGGATGCCGCACTCCAGGCCTGCGCGCACGTCGTTGGCATCGTCCTTGAAGCGCCGGAGCGTGCCGACCTTGCCCTCGAACAGGTTCTCCTTGCCACGGCGCACCCGCGCCGGAGCGTTGCGGGTGATCTTGCCCTCGGTGACAAGACAACCGGCGACAAATCCCTTCGAGACCGGGAAAATCTGGCGGACTTCGGCGGCGCCAAGCTTGACTTCGCGCAGGTCGGGTTCGAGCAGGTCCGCCATCATCTCGCGCACTTTGTCGCCCAATTCATAGATGATCTCGAACGTTTCGATCCGAACGCCGTGATGTTTGGCGAGGGGCGTGACGCCGTTTTCCAAGCGGGTGTTGAAACCGACGATGACGGCGCCCGCGGCGCCCGCCATGAGGACATCGTTCTTTCCGATCAAACCGACTTCTCCGGAAACAATCTCCAACGACACTTTCTGGCTCTTGATCCCGTCGAGGATGTTGCGCACGGCCTCGATGGAGCCGAACACATCGCACTTGAGCACGACCCGTAGCGTCTTCTGTTGCGAGGCGGCGATCTCGGCGAACAGCTTTTCGACCGAGATCTCCTTGGGCTTCGAGTCGAGCGTGACCGTCGCCTTGTTCAGGAGATCCTGCGCTTCCTCGGCCAGCCGCTCCGCTTCGCGGGCGTTTTTCACCCCCCGGAACGTCGCGCCGCTGTCCGGCGTGCCGGACCAGCCGATGATCTTCACCGGCGTGGACGGCGGCGCCTCTTTCACGGCCTCGCCCCTGTCATCAAACATGGCGCGGACACGGGCATAGTTGGCACCGCACACAATCGCGTCGCCCGTCCGGAGCGTGCCGCGTTGCACAATAACCGTGGCGGACGGCCCGCGACCGACATCGATCTGGGATTCGATGATGACGCCCGCTGCCTCCGCCTTCGGATTGGCCTTCAATTCGATCACATCGGCTTGAAGAAGGATATAATCCAGAAGATCGTTGATGCCCTGTTCTTTCACAGCCGCGGTGGGCACAGTGATTGTTTCACCGCCCCAATCCTCGGGCGGAATGCCTCGCTCCTGCATCTGGCCTTTGACCCGCTCGATATTCGCGCCCTTCATGTCCATCTTGTTGACAGCGACGATGAGAGCGACCTTGGCTGCCTGGATGTACTTCAACGCCTCGTCGGTTTGTGGCATGAAACCGTCGTCGGCAGCCACAACGAGGACGGCGATGTCGGTTACGCTGGCGCCCCGCGCCCGCATCTTGTTGAAGGCGGCGTGACCAGGGGTGTCGAGGAACGTTATCTTGCGGTTCTTAAATTCGACCTGATAGGCGCCGATATGCTGGGTGATCCCTCCAGCCTCGCCGGCAGCGACGTGAGCTTTGCGGATGGCATCCAGCAGGGAAGTCTTGCCGTGGTCAACGTGGCCAAGGATACAAACGACCGGAGGCCGGGGCTCGAGAAACTTGGATTCGTCCTCCGTCGGTTTCTCGACCTTCACCTTGGGCACAACCGGGGGTGCGGTCTCTCCGCGGTGCTTGATCTCGAGCATGCAGCCGTGGCGTTCGGCAATCTTCATCGCCACGTTTTCCTCGATGCTCTGGTTCATCCCGGCGAAAATCCCCATCTCCATCAATTCGCCTGTGAGTTTGAACGGTTTCAGGCCCAGCGCCGTCGCGAAGTCACGCACAATGACCGGCGGCTTGAAATGGATGATCTTGACGTCACCTGACGCGACAACCGTGACCGACGGTGTCGTGGCAGGAACCGGCAACGGCGGCGGCGTTAACGGGCGGGAGACCGGGGGCGGCGGAGGCGAACTGGATTGCGGACTCGCGGGAGGCGGCGCAACCGGGGCCGGCAGGGACACAACAGGCGCGGGGATCGGGAACGAACTCGGGCCCGGGTTCGGACGCGGCAGCGGCGCAAGCGGAGGCGACACGACGGGTGGCGGGGAGATCCGCACCGGCGGCGGCGCCGAGACCGGCGCAGGCCGACTGACGGGGTAAGCGACGACCGGAGGCCGGTTTTGGACTGGCGGAGAAACGCGCATCGGCGGCAGGGGCGCGGGGCGCGGGGCCGGGAACACCACTTGCGGCCGGTTGGCCTTGGCGACCTCTTCCTTTTCCCGGGCAATGTCCTGCGCCGAGCGTACGAACACTCCCGTCGTCATCCGTGTGGTGAAAGCCGGGGGTTTCTCAGCCTCAATCTGCACCGGTGCGACAGGCGCTGGCGCCGCAGCGGGTTCTCCCACAGCCGGCACGGCCGGCGCATTCGGCGCAGCCGGCACAACCGGCGCAGCCTCCGACGGCTTCTTCGCCAGTTCCTGTTCCAGCGCCTCCGCCGTGATCTTGTCGATCGTGCTGGAGACCGTCTTAACTGGATAATCCCGCTCTTTCAACAAGGCCATGAGGTCCTTGTTGTCCATGCAGAGTTTCTTGGCGAGTTCGTGGAGGCGGATACTCATCAGGTACGGGTGAGGGCGTGCGAGGTCAGAGGTTGGAACGATACGGCGTCACTTGGGGACGTCAGCGTGAGCCGCGACTTTCTTAAGGATGTCTCCGGCTTCTTCGGCGGTGAAGCCCGCCTCGACCAGATCGCCGGATTCAACCCCGTCAAACAGCTCGACCGAGGCAAAACCCGCGGCAACCAGACGCTGGGCGATGCCCTCGTCGATGCCGGGAATCCTGGTGAGACCGGAGGCTGCAATGCCTTTTTTCTGTTCCAGCGTGGTGGCGACCGTCTGCAGCTTCATGATGTCGATCTTCCACCCGATCAAACGTGAAGTCAGGCGGGCGTTCTGGCCTTTCTTGCCGATCGCAATGGCCAGATCTTCCTCGGAAACCACGATGCCGACGCGGCGGTTTTTCTCATCCACCACGATATTGCGCAGCACGGCCGGCTTAAGCGCTTCGGCGACCATCTCGCGCGGATCGGAGAAATATCGGACGATGTCGATCTTCTCACCGCCGAGCTCCCGGACAATTGATTTCACCCGGGCGCCCCGGGCGCCCACGCAAGCCCCCACCGGATCCACCTTGGGATCGGCGGTGGACACTGCGATCTTGGTCCGGTAACCCGGTTCGCGGGCAAAGGCTTCGATCTTGACCGTTCCATCCGCAATCTCAGTGACCTCGAGTTCAAACAAGCGGCGGACAAATCTCGGACTCGACCGGCTCAGAATCAATTCAGGGCCGCGACTGGAGTTCTCGATTTCCAGCAAAAGGCAGCGAATGCGCTCGCCCGGAGCATAATCCTCTCCCGGCACCTGCTCCTTGGCGGGCATCATGGCTTCGGCCTTGCCGAGGTCGATAAACAGGTCGCTTCGCTCGCGGCGCCGCACGATCCCTGAAACGATGTCGCCGACGCGATCCTTGAAATCGTCGTAGATCCGCTCTTTCTCGAACTGGCGCAATTTCTGCATGATCGCCTGCCGGGCCGTTTGGGCGGCAATCCGGCCGAGATATGAAGGATCGACTTCCTTTTCCAGTGTTTCGCCGATCTGGACGCCAGGCTTCAGCACCTGCGCCTTTTCCACATGAATCTCGGTTCTCGGGTCACTGATGGAATCAACAACCTTGAGCAAAGTCCACGCATGGAGTTGGCCGTTCTTGGGATTGATCTCAATCTTCAGCTCCTGGCCGGAGTTAACGCCTTTCTGAGCTGCCGTCTTGATGGCGTTGACAATCGCGGCGATCATGTCGTTGCGACCGATCCCCTTTTCCTTCTCCATGTATTCGAGGACGGAAAGGATTTCGCTGCTCATATGGATTGATTTGTGGAAA
>Ga0182027_10005344_pt1 | contig 19553 bp, 23 predicted proteins | sample 712E1DmetaG_FD_121300 | JGI IMG/M metagenome (GOLD analysis project Ga0182027, IMG submission 121300) | Permafrost microbial communities from Stordalen Mire, Sweden - 712E1D metaG (Illumina Assembly) | ecosystem: Environmental > Terrestrial > Soil > Wetlands > Permafrost | place: Sweden...
GCCGGGGGCAACGGCGGCCGCCTGGATTACGCCGCTACCGCCGACCAGTTCCACTCGGCGGGCGAATACGCCAACGACTTCTTTCGCGACACCAGCGGCACCGCCAACGTGGGCTTTCGCATTTCGCCGGACACGCAGGTGCGCGGCATCTTCCGCACCTTCGACGCCGTGACGGGCACGCCTAACCAGGTGGGCTACGGGATCACTGATTACTACGGCAGCGAGTCCACGCGCGATTCGCTGGTCTCGGCGGCGGTGGACGATGTGCGCGGCGCCCACTACGTGCAGCACTTCTCGTTCGGCTACCATCGCTCGAACGATTTGTTTCTGGAGCCGGTGGGACAGGGTCCGTACGACGTGGCGGCCTGGGTGCGGAACGTGGGCAACCGGGTGTATTTCGAAGGGCTCGCAAACCCGGCCGCGCCCGTTCCGGCGGGCCTCACGCTGGTGACGAATTCCATTGGCATTTACCAATCCGATCCCTATCTGAGCCTGAGCTCGCGAACGGATTTCGGCTACCAGGGGACGCTCACGCACACCGGCGGCGCGGCGGTCTTCGGATATCAGTACGAGCGGCAGGACGCCGATATCAGCGGCAGCACCGTTGGCCGCGAAAACCACAGCGCGTTTCTGGACGAGCAGTATGCGGTCTCGCGGCGGCTGTTTCTGACGGGCGGCATTCGCTACGAGCAGAACAGCGCCTTCCATACCAAGATCGCGCCGCGTGGTGCGGCCAGCTACCGGATCGCCGATTCCACCTATCTGCGCGCCAGCGCCGGCATCGGGTTCGTAGAGCCGAGCCTGCTTCAGAACTACTCGCGGGAGTCGTATGCCGTCGGCAATCCGGCGCTGCGGCCGGAGAAGACCACCAGCTACGACGCCGGCCTGATGCGGGAATGGTTCGGGCGCCGCCTGACGACCGAGGCTTCCGTTTTCTCGAACTCGTTCCAGGACCTGATCGTGTATGTGTACCCGACGTGGCAGAACATCGAGGCGAGCCGCGCGCGCGGCGTCGAGCTTACCGCGCGGATGAAGATCGCGCGGTGGCTTACGGCCTCGGGCGGCTACACGCGGATGTGGACCCGCATCACGAGCTCGAATACGCCGGATTCGATTTTCTACGGCGTGGGCGAGGAGATCGCCCGGCAGCCCGGCAATGCCGGCACGGTTTCGGTGGCGCTCGCGCCTCGACGGTGGACGCTGCAGGCCGGCGCCATCCTGGTGGGGGAGCGTCAGGATCCCGACGCCTACGTCTTCGGCGTCACGCGCAACCGCGGATACCAGAACGTCTATGCCGCCGGATCCTACCGGATCGACAAGCATCTGACGCCGTTCGTGCGCGCCGCTAATTTGCTCAACCAGAACTATTCTGAGGTGCTGGGCTACCCCGCGCTCTCGCGGAACGTCTACGGAGGCCTGCGCGTGGAATGGTGAGTTTCCTGCTGATCTTGGCGCTTTGGGGGGCGGGCACTGCCCCGCCCCAGCGCATCGTCTCGACAGCCCCGTCGGTCACCGAGATGCTGTACGCTCTCGGCCTGGGGGACCGCGTGGTGGGGGTCACAACCTACTGCCACTATCCGCCGGAGGCCGCGAAGAAGCCGAAGATCGGAGACTATTTGCATCCGAGCCTCGAGACCATTGTCGGGCTGCGGCCCGACCTGGTGGTCTCGGAAGCAAGCGGGGTGCGCCACGCCGAGCGGCTGAGCTCGCTGAATTTGAAGGTGCTGGAGATCGACGACTCGACGCTGGCCGCGATCTACGATTCCATACGCCGCATCGGCCAGGCCGCGGGAGTGCCGGCGCGGGCGGACGCGCTCACGGCCCGTATGCGCGGTGAGCTCGCGGCCATCCGCAGCAAGGTGGCGCCGCTCGCGCGCCGGCGCGTGCTGTTTCTGGTAGGCCGCACGCCGGGGCGGATCGAAGACCTGATCGCTGCGGGGCGTACGTCGCACCTCAACGAGCTGATGGAAATTGCGGGAGGCCAGAACGTGTTCCGCGACTCGGTGGCGGCCTACGGCAGGATCTCGCTCGAGGAGCTGCTGGCGCGCAATCCCGAAGTGATCGTGGACATGGGCGAGATGTCGGAAACCGTGGGCGTCACGGAGGCGCAGAAGCGGGCGGTGGTGGAGTTGTGGAACCGCTACCCGAAGCTAGCGGCCGTGCGCGAGCATCGGGTCTACGCCGTGGCGTCGGACATTTTCGTGGTGCCGGGTCCGAGGGTGGTGGACGCCGCGCGCGCGCTGGCGCGCATGTTCCACCCGGAGGCCGGGCTTTGAGCGTGCTCTACTCGCTGGCGGACGCGGGGATGCGGTACCACGGCGCGCCGGTGCTCGATGCGGTCACGCTGAGCTTCGCAAGCGGTCAACTGGTGGCCATCATCGGCCCCAACGGCGCCGGGAAATCGACGCTGCTCGGCATCATGGCGGGCCTGCGTCCGGGGCACACCGGCCGCTGCGAATACCGTGGCGTGGAGCCGACGCGCTGGCCGCGCCGAGCGTTCGCGCGGAAGGTGGCGTTCATCCCGCAGAGCCTGCGCGTCGAGTTTCCGTTCACGGCGGAACAGGTGGTGTTGATGGGCCGCACGCCGCACTGCGACGGGCTTTTCGAATCGCCGTCCGATCTCGACGCCGTGGAGCGCGCGCTCGCGATCACCGACACGCTGGCCTTCCGGCACCGCGATTTCCGGTCGCTCTCGGGCGGCGAGCGACAGCGCGTGATCCTGGCCTCGGCGGTGGCGCAACAACCGGAAACGCTGCTGCTCGACGAGCCCACCACCTTTCTCGACTTGCAGCACCAGGTGGCCATCTACCGTCTCTTGCGCGACCTGAGCCGCCAGGGAATGCTGGTGGTCGCGGTGACGCACGATCTGAACCTGGCCGCGGCGTTCGCGGACCGCATCGTGGTGCTCAACGCGGGCCGGGTGGCGGCCGACGCCGCGCCCGCCGAGGTGCTGCGGCCGGAGAAGATCCTGGAAGTGTTCGGCGTCGCCTCGGAGCTGCATCGCGGACCGGAAGGCCGGCCCTGGATCCTCTATGGCCAATAGCCGCCGCCGATTCTGGATCGCGGTGCTCTCGTCGGCCGCCGCCGCCCTAGCCGTGCTGTGCCTGGCGCCGCTGGTCGGGTCAACCTCCATCGACTTTTCGCGCGCGCTGGCGGGCCTCTCGCCCGACCATGAGATCCTGTTCTACACGCGCCTGCCGCGGGTGCTGCTGGCGCTGCTGGCCGGAGGCGCGCTGGCCGTGGCGGGCGTGCTATTCCAGGCGATGCTGCGCGACGCGCTGGCGACGCCTTACACCCTTGGAGTTTCGAGCGGCGCCTCGCTGGGCGCGGTGGCCGCGATCTGCATGGGCTGGCGCGAGGTGGGGCATCTTCCGGCCATCTGGCTGGCGTCTTTCGCGGGCGCGGGGCTGGTGTTATTCCTGGTGATGGGGATCGCTACCGAGGGCCGCCGCATGTCGTCCTTCACGCTGCTGCTGGCGGGCGTTTCGATCAACACCATCTGCCTGGCGGCGATTCTGTTCCTGCAGTACATCGCGAATTTCGGCCAGACGTTCGCCATCGTGCGCTGGCTGATGGGCGGGATCGACGCGGTGGACTACTCGACGCTGGGCTGGTTCGCCGCCGCCGTGCTGCCCGCGGTGGGCCTGATCTTTCTGCGGGCGCGCGACTGGAACCTGATGGCCGTGGGCGAAGACTGGGCCGCGGCGCGCGGCGTCTCCGTCTCGCGGCTGATGCTGACCGGATATGTGCTGGGCTCGTTTCTGGCGGGCTCGGTGACGGCGCTGGCCGGCCCCATCGGCTTCGTCGGGCTTATCGTGCCGCACGCGTTGCGGCTCAAACTGGGCGCCGACCACCGGCTGCTGCTTCCGTGTTCGTTCTTCACCGGCGCCGCGTTCCTGGCCATCTGCGACACGGTGGCGCGCACGGCGCTGGCGCCTACGGAAATTCCGGTGGGCGTGGTGACGGCGTTGCTGGGGGGGCCGTTTTTCATCTGGCTGCTGCGATCGAAGCGGCGGAGTTTGTGGATATGAGTCCGCTCCCTGTGGTCGCGGCTCGGTATAAGATGGGAACTTGACCAATAAGCTCGTTATTGAGAACCTGCGCTTCCGTCCGGTCCGTACTGCGCTCAGCGTGGTGGCCATTGGCATTGAAGTCGTCATGATCCTGACCATCGTCGGGATCAGTCGGGGCATGCTGGTCGATTCGCAGCGGCGGATGCGCGGGGTTGGCGCCGACGTGATCGTGCGGCCGCCGGGCAGTTCCGTGATCAGTTTGAGCTCCGCGCCGATCCCGGAAAAGATGGTCCCGTTCATCGAGCACCAGCCGCACGTGACCATGGCCGTGGGCGCGGTCAACCAGCCGGTGGGCGGCGTGACGATCGTCACCGGGGTCGACGTGGCCCGCTTCAACCATCTGAGCGGCGGCTTCCGTTACCTCAAGGGCGGACCTCCGCGCCAGCCCGACGATCTGCTGGTAGACCGCTATTACGCGCAGCAGAACAAGCTCAAGGTCGGCTCCCCGGTCCAGCTCATGAATCGCCGCTGGCGCGTGTGCGGCATCTTCGAAGAGGGTAAGCTGGCGCGACTGGTGGTCCCCATCCGGATTCTGCAAGACCTCACCAGCAACCCCGGCAAGCTGAGCCAGATCTTCGTGAAGGTGGACAATCCGGCGAACACCGACGCCGTAGTCGCCGAGTTGAAGGCGCAGCTCAAGGGCTACCAGATCTACTCGGTGGAGGAATTCGTTTCGATGATTTCGATGGACCACGTACCCGGCCTCGCGGAGTTCATCGGCGTCATCATCGGCCTCTCGATTGTTGTGGGTTTCCTGGTGGTGTTCCTGTCGATGTACACGGCGGTGCTCGAGCGCACGCGCGAAATCGGCATCCTGAAGGCGCTAGGCGCTTCCCCGGCGTTCATCCTCGGCATCCTGATGCGCGAGACGTTTCTGCTGGCGATCGGCGGATCGGTGCTGGGCATCGCATTCTCCTTCGTCACGCGCTGGCTGATCATGACGCTGGTTCCGGGGTCGCTCTCGCAGCACATCGCTCCCGATTGGTGGCCGATAGCGGGGGCCATCGCGCTGGCGGGCGCGCTGCTGGGATCGGCCTATCCCGGCTGGCGAGCGGCGCGGCAGGATCCCATCGAGGCGCTGTCCTATGAGTAACCCCATCATTCAGGTTCGCGACCTGCGCAAGGTTTACCGCGTGGGCGATGTGGACGTCGAAGCCCTGCGCGGCGTGAATCTGACGGTCGAGCGCGGAGAGCTGCTGTGCGTGGTTGGCCCGTCCGGCTCGGGCAAATCGACGCTGTTTCACATTCTGGGCGGACTGACAGGGGCGACCTCGGGCGAAGTAATCGTGGACGGGCGCGATCTGTCGAAGATTTCGGACGCCGAACGCACCGACATGCGCAAACGCATGGTGGGTTTCGTGTTTCAGAAATACAACCTGCTGCCGACGCTCAGCGCCGCCGATAACATCGCGATTGCGCGCTTCATCGGCGGGCGGGAGGGGCCGGAGGATCCGAAGTTCCTCGAGGTTCTGCGGCTGCTTGGCATCGGACACCGCCTCCATCACAAGCCGCGCGCGCTTTCGGGCGGAGAGCAGCAGCGCGTCGCCATCGCGCGCGCCATCGTGAACGATCCCGCCATTCTGCTGGCGGACGAGCCCACGGGCAACCTGGATTCGAAAAACTCCGAGGCCGTGCTGGGCGTGCTGCGCGACCTCAACGAGCGGCTGGGCCAGACCATTCTCATGATCACGCACGACTCGCACGTGGCCACGTATGGCCACCGCGTCGTCCACATGCTGGACGGGCAGATCGTCGAAGCGGGCTGAGCGCGGGTCCGCTTGCTTACGCGCTCGGTTCCGTAGCCGGTCCCTTACTTCTTCTTGGCCAGCTCGCGGAGATACCCTACCACGGACTGAATCTGCTCGTGGCTAAGTTTCTTGTCGTAAGCCGGCATGTGATTCTTGCCCTTGGTGACGATTTCGGCGAGCTGCGCGTCGGTCATTTTCTGGGGCTCGGCCGAACGGAGGTCGACGAGCTTGAAGGTCCGTCCCATTGCCGTCTGGCCGGAGCCATCGGCGCCGTGACAGCCGGCGCAATTCCTCTTGTAGATCGCCTCTCCGGTCTCGGCCTGGCCAAACAGCGACGGGCCTAACGCCAACGCTATGGATGCCACCGCGGGCAGCACGAGCTTCTTCGAAAGTCCAGTGGAAAAGATCATGGGCACATCCCCTTTCGGTATTCAGTATAGCGATAGCCGTGCGCCCGGGGGGCGGCACATGGTAGACTCCGACGCATGGGAACCGCCCGTCGACGTTTCGGGATACTGGCCATTCTGTTGTGCTGCGCGGTCGCGGGACCGGCCGCGGGGCAGGTCGGAGCCCCTCCGCCGCCGGAGAAAGTGCCCGCGGACTTTCCGCAGGATTGCCCCATCATCCCCAAGGCGATCATCCGGGATTACCTGCCGGCGGTCAAGAACCATGTCAAGGTCGGAAACATCCTGGTGCTCGAAACGCCGGCGTCGGAGGATGCCGTCGTCGCGTTCTACAAGAAGGAACTGGCGGCCAGCGGCTGGACGGTTCTGAAGCACCCCAAGAGCCTGTCCGACACGCTCGAGGCAACCAAGGATAGCCGGCGCATTCTGCTGGGCGTGGTGGGGACGCACCAGGGGGCGAATCCCAGCACGACGTTTCGGTTGGTGGCGGTCGGCAAGAAGTAAGGTCAGGCCGGCGGGCGCCCGTGATAGATGTCGTGGAGCCGGATTAACCCCAGGCAGCGGCGCGTCGGCCCGTCCACCACGGGCAAAACATAGATCTGCGACGGACGATCCTCCATCAGCCGCAACGCTTCGTGGAGCCGCGCATCGGGCGCGATCACGGTCGGTGAAGGGGTCATGATCTCGGCCGCGGTCAGGCGGCGGATATCGTCGTGCTTCTCCAGTGCGCGCCGCAGATCGCCATCGGTGATGAGTCCCGCGAGGCGCCCTTGATCGTCGATCACGCAGGCGGCCCCCAGGGGATGCTGAGTCATGGAGATCACTACGGCGCGCAGCGAGTCGTCCGGCGTGGCCCAGGCCGTGTCCGCGCCGCCGTGCATCACTTCGCCGACCTTCAGTTCGAGATTGCGGCCCAACTGGCCGGCGGGGTGATAGACCGCGAAATCTTCGGGCGTGAACCGGCGGCCCTGCATGATGGCCACGGCCAGCGCGTCTCCCAGGGCCAGGGCGACGGCGGCGCTCGATGTGGGCGCGAGGTTGTGAAGGTCGGCCTCGGCGCGCACGGAGGCATCGAGTACGATATCGACGGCGGAGGCGAGCGGGGAACAGGTATTCCCCAGAATCCCGATGAGGGGCGAGCGAAAGTCGCGGAGGACGCCGACCAGCCGCAGCAACTCGGCGGTCGATCCGCTCTTCGAGATCATGATGGTGGGGTCCTCAGGCGCGTAGACCCCCAGATCGCCGTGGACGGCCTCGGCGGGGTGCAGGAAGACGGCGGGCGTTCCCGTGCTGGACAGGGTGGCCACCAGCTTCTGCGCCACGCGGCCGGACTTCCCGATGCCGGTGACGACGACTTTGCCGCCGTGCCGCAGGATCAGTTCGACGGCGCGTGCGAACTGGGCGTCGAGGCGGCTGGCAGCGACCGCGATCGCCTGGGCCTCGGCCTCCATGGCCGCGCGGCCGCACGCCACATAGTCCAGATCGGGCGAAGGCATCTCCCTAGTCTAAACACAACGTCGCGGGAAGGTGCGTACCGGGCACGCAACTCCGAACCGCGACCGTGAGGGAGCGGACATGTTGGCGGCAGGTCCGCTCCCTTACGGTCGCGGTTCGGAAGCGACGATGTGCGATTCCGATTGGAACTTCTTGTAGTCGCGATAGCTGAAATCGAGCTCGCCCGAGAGCCGCTTGAAAAGCAGAAGCCGCGCCTGCCAGGTGACCGTAACGTGCTTGGGCAGCCAGATCTCGCCGTTGACCCGCGTCTGCTCGAGATTGAATCTCGTACCGGGTCCGACGCGCAGCGCGAAGCCTCCAAAGCTCACCGTGTCGACGGTCTCGGCCTCGGCCTTGGCCCATTCGTAGGTCTCGGCGTCGATCCACAGCCTGCCCTTCATTTTCGTGAGGAGCTTGCCGTCGTTGCTCCTGGGCTTAAAGTCACTCCGCGGCGTCGCGTCGATCACGTACACGCGGCGTCCGTCGAGCGTCTCTTCGCCGGCCAGGCGGAAATGGAAAGCGTCGGGCACCTCGCGCAGGAACTCGCGCTCGTGGTCGCGTCTGCGGCGCCAATCCGCCAGGCGCTTCTCGCGCTGGGCGGGCGTTTCGGCGCGCCGCTGCTCGATGCTCTTCTGGAGCTTGCCCTGCTCGCTGCGCTCCTCCTCGGTCGGGAGCGGCTTGTCGTCGCGCGCAATCAGCCGGCGGTAAGGCGAACCTTCGGTCAGCGTGACATCGAAGGTCTTCACCGAACGGCGCTCAACGCGGCCGTGCGAATCGAAGCCCCGCTGGTCCTGGCGCTCGATGAACGTGTAGCTCTCGGCCAGTTTCCCGGCGCGGCGATTCTCCTCGGTAGAGCGGCGCACGATCTCGCGTGGATCCTGCGCTCTCAGCAGAACGGCAGTGACGACGAGAAACGCGCCGGCGCGTAGACATCTCCTCATGCTCTGTTTGATTGTACGCGGCGTTCGGGCCGGCGGTTTCGCGGACCCGGTATACTCACGGTGGGAATGGGAGATAGCCCTTGAATCGCCGGCTCTTGCGCGCGCTCTATTTCTGTGTCGCATTGGCAGCCCTGATGGGGATTACCGGGCTGATCGCGCGGACCCGCGTGACCGGCGCCACGAAAGACGACCTCGCCGGCGCGCTAGGCCAGCGGCTAGGCGTCCCGGTGTCGGTAGGGCGCGTCGATCTGGACCTGGCCTCCTGGCTCGTGCTCAGGCCCACCATCTCGCTCGGCGACGTCGCGATCGGAAATCCGCCCGGCTTCCGGGGGCAATACCTGCTCACCGCGGGGCGAGTGTCGGTGCGCGTCGCGCTCATCCCTCTGCTGAGCCGGAGGATTGAGATGAGGTCGATCGTGATGGAGGCGCCGCGGATCGCCGTAGAGAGCGATGCGCACGGCGGGACCAATGTTGAGGCGTTCTTGAAGAGGCTTTCGGCGCCGCGCCCGCTCGGCGGCGGCTTCCGGGGGCCGGCGGGCATCGACGAGTTCCGGATTTCCGGTGGCCAGGCGCGCATTGTCGGAGCGCCGGTGCGCATCGACGCGATCGACTTGCGCGTGCGCAACCTCGCGAAGGGGGCCGCCTGCCCCCTCGAAGTGAGCGCGAAGCTTTTTGATGACGCCTACGAGATGCGGCTCAGCGGGAGCGCCGGCCCGTTCGTCTTCCCGGTGCTGCCGATCAAAGCGACGCTCAAGCTCACCACCGCGTCCGCGAAGGCGACTCTCGAAGCCTCGATTCAGGGCGACCTGTTTAGCAACGTTGCGGGAACCGGCAAACTCACGCTGTCCGCGCTCCAGAGCCAGCGGCTAACCATCGACGGCGAGGCCCCGGCGCTGTTCTCGGCGCGAAAACCGCTATCCGCGCCGGTGTTCCATCTACAGGTGCTGCACGCGAAGCTGAAACTCGGCCAGGGCGAATGGGCCGGCGCGGCGGATTTCCATATGCGCGGAACCACGATCAGCGGCGCCAGCCGCGGCTCGCTCCACGGCGTCGACGTCAGCGCGCTCGCGGGCGGGCGTCTTCATGGCGTCCTCGATGTCCCGGCGTACACGCTGCTCTTCACGGGGAACTCGATCGAAGGGGAAGCGCGGTTCTCCGTGACCAAGGGTCGCATCGTTGTGCCCGACCTGCCCTTCACCTCGCTGACCGGCGACCTCAGCGTCCAGCAGGCGCGGCTTGAGGTGAGCGGGATCGCGCTCGATAGCCCCGCCCTGAAGGTGACCGGCAACGGCACCATCGGCTTCGATCACAGCATTCATTTCGACCTGCAGGATAGCGGCGGCGGCGCCATGACGATCACAGGCACCCTCGACCGGCCTCAAATAGAGCGCCGTTAGTGTGTGGCGCACGCTCTCAGCGTGCCGCGTCGCCACTCTTGGCGACGCCTGTCCGCGAAGTTGGCCGAAGTCGCCCGAACGCGACACCACGTGGCAAAAAACACAATCCCTTTGTTTTGGGTGCGCCGCGTTGTAACGGTCGTGGTTCGGAATCCGTAGAATACAGATAGATGGCTATCGAACGGCTGGTGTTGCTGGTTGCGCTCGGCTGCGTGTGCGCGGGATTCGCGTCCGCCGAGGAAGAAAAGTATTCGGGACCGCGCCCGCCCAAAGCGGATCTGCCGTACCTACAGCACGCCGACAATCTGGTGGCGACCGAGGCGGGCGAGGCGAAGGAAGAGCGCCACGGCAAGAGCGACTCGACCTACATCATCACAGGCGCGGCCTCGCCGGCGCGCACGCCGCTGGCCGAGCCGATTTTCATCTTTGAATCCGACAAGATCGCGCCCGAGACGTTGCAGCTTTTCCGGCTGGAGGTGAAGGGCGGGAACCGCGCGGTGGTGATCGGCAAGAAAAAGTCGGGCCGCGCGCTGCACGTGACGGTCAAGCCATTGGGCGGGCGGCTCTATCGGATCGAGGTGAACGAAGGCCTCGGCCTCGAGACCGGCGAATACTCGCTCAGCCCCGAGGGCTCGAATACTGTCTTCTGCTTTTCGGTGTTCTGATATGAACCTATCCCACTTTGTTCTCGCGCTCGCGCTGACGGCGCTCGCCCACGGCGCCGCGGATCCGCTCGACGATGCGCGCAACCGGCAGGACCGCGGCTACATACGGTGGGCCGTGACCCAGGCGGATTCCGCCGCCAAACGGAATCCCAAGGATGCCGCGGCGCAGTACCGCCTGGCGGTGACGCAGTCGATTCGCGCCGAGGTGGCTCTCGAGGTGCACGACAAGGCGGTGGCCCAGAGCGCGGCGGAAGACGGGTACACCGCGGCCGAGCGCGCCGTGGACCTGCAGCCGCGCGTGGCTGAGTATCATCGCATCCTGGGCACGCTGTGCGGCCAGGTGATCCCTGCCAAGCTGTGGCTGGCGGTCCGGTACGGCGGATGCGCGCGCAGTGAAATCACGCGCGCAATCGAGTTGGATGGCAAGTCGGCGAAAGCCTACCTGAGCCGCGGCGTAGGAAATTACTATCTTCCCCCGGGAATGGGCGGCGGGTTCGACCTGGCATTGCGCGATTTCGAAAAGGCTATCCAGATCGATCCCAACCTGGCGGACGCCTACCTGTGGCGCGGCATTGCGTTGCGCAAGCTTCGCCGGAACGCGGAGGCGTACCGTTCCATCGCCAGGTCGCTGCAATTAAACCCCGGCCGCGTGTGGGCCAAGCAGCAGCTCGCCAAGACGCCGCAGCGGTAGGTCCGCTCCCTCGGCAAGAGCAACCGCACGCGGCCGGCGCACGTCAAACAGGCATGAACAGATTGCTTCTGGGATCGCTGAGTTTGCTTCTTGCCGGAGCACCGCTGGCGTTGTCGGGCGACCTTTTCTCGTTTGGCGTCAAGGGGGGCATCCCTCTCAACGATGCCTTCAATACGGCCACCACCGGCAACTTGTCGTACGTGGCCAACACCAAGCGTTTCGTGGTGGGCCCGGAATTCGACATCAACCTGCCGGCGGGTTTCGCCGTCGAGATCGATGCCCTCTACCGGCGGCTGGACTTCGAATCGAACCAGAACCTGGTGGATGTTGTCGCCCACCAGTCCACGACCTCCAACGCCTGGGACATCCCGCTGTTGCTGAAATGGAGGTTCGCTCCGATGGGCCCCATCCGGCCTTACGTGGGCGCTGGCCCAACGTTCCGCGGGCTCACCAACATTCACCAGGTGACAAACTTCTTCGGGGCCACGACGCCCGGCGGTTCAACCAGCACCAACTCACCCGCGGAACTGAATGACAGGTTCGTCACCGGTTTCACGGCCGTAGCCGGGCTTCAGCTATTCAAGCACGTTTCGCCGGAAATCCGGTACACGCGCTGGGGGTGGGACTCGTTTCGGAATCCCGGCACGGCGTTCCGGTCCAACCCCGATCAGTTTGACTTCATGCTGGGGCTGACGTTCTAGACCGCGAGGTCCGCTCCCTCACGGTCGAGCAGATACCGAACCGCGCGCGTAAGCAAGCGGACGTTCACTGGGCAGCCAGGAAGCTCTCCACCTCAGCCCGTGTGGGCATGGAGGATTGAGCGCCGGCGCGCGTTACCGAGATGGCGGCGGCTGCGCTGGCGAAACGGAGCGCTTCGGGGATTGGCCTGCGCTGGGCCAAAGCGACGGCCAGCGCGCCGTTGAAGGCATCCCCGGCGGCGGTTGAATCCAGCACTTGGGCCGGAAATGCAGGCTGGTATACCTGGCGCCGGCCGTCGTCGAACAGGCACCCCTGATCGCCGAGTTTGAGGACCACGGCCTTCGCCCCGAGTTCCCTGAGCGCGAGCGCCAGCGCGGGAGCATCGGTCGCAGCGACACGAGCGGGAGGGCGCCCGAGCAGGATCAGCGCCTCGCTTTCGTTGGGCGTCAGGATGTCGACCGCGGCGAGCAGCTCGTGGGAGAGCGGGCGCGCCGGGGCAGGATCGAGAATCGTGCACGCGCCTTCCTCGCGGGCCAGCGCCAGGAGCGCTGCCACGGTGTCCAGGGGCGTCTCGAGTTGCAGCAGGAGAAAGGCCGCGCCGCGCAGCGTGGGCCGCAAGCCCGCGACGTCCGCCGCGGCGAAGGATTGGTTTGCGCCCGAGGCCACCACGATCGAGTTCTGGCCCTGGGCATCGACCCAGATGAGCGCCACGCCGGTGGCCGCCGATTCGGTGCCGATGACCGCGCTGGTGTCCGCGCCCGCAGCCGCCAGGCTGGCCTTGAGGTGATCGGCAAACAGGTCGTAGCCAACGCGGCCGGCCATGCGAACCGCAATTTCCGGCCCCGCCAGGCTTGCCGCCGCATAGGCCTGATTGGCGCCCTTCCCGCCGGGCGTCATGAGGAAATCGCGGCCCAGGACGGTCTCGCCCGGCTCGGGCAGGCGCTCGACGCGCACCACGAAATCCATGTTCAGGCTGCCGGCGATGACGATCGCCGACGCGCTCATCGCGCCAGATCGATGCCCAGCTTCTTGAGCTCTTCCTGGTAATAGCGGCGCAGCAGGATGTCCCACTCTTCGCTGCCTTCGGGGATGTCGCGCTTCTGCGAGCGGATTTTCTGGCGCGCGGCGTGGTCGACCTTGTCCTCGGTCAGCAGCAGTTCGGTGATCAGCCGGACGATCTCCAGGCGCACTTCGTTGGGCTGCTTCTTGAGCCGTATCTGGCGGGCCTTGCGCAGCGCGGAGACGATCTTGTGCGACATCTCGATCACCTTGTCACGGGACAGCTTCATGCTGTCGCCCGTGTCGCGGCCGGCGGCGCGAATCACCTTGCGCTGGGTGATCAGGGTGTTCTTGATGCGGCGGAACATTTCCTGATAGCTGACGTCGTTCTTCCGCATGTACTCGGCGTACTGGCTCAGGATCTCGCGGACCTCATCGTTGAGGCGGTCCTCCACCTGCAACTCTTCGGTGATGATGCCGTTGAGAAGCTCGCCGACCACCTGCGGTTCGACGGTTTCAATCCATGTAGGCGTTAGCTTCTTGACCAACTCGCGAGACAGATAGGCGACGAATTCTCTGGCTAGTAGCATGAGTGGGAACCCGCGGCGCTCCCGCAGAACTCCTTCGCGCGCGACGCGGGGTATTTGAAAACCATAGCTCTAAGTTAGTGTACTATAGGAAAACTTTTCAGGCGTCGCCGCGGTGGTGTTCGAGAAAGTCCTCGTCGATGGGTTTGCGCCCGCGGAAGCCTTCCTGGGCGCCGTGCCAGAACCGGATTTCGGTTTCCCCGAGCTTCCAGCACAGGCACACTTCTTCGCCGCGGAGCAAAGTGGGAAAATCCAGCAGGCCCGTATCGAGGTCCTTCACCTCGCACCCGTTTTCGTGGATGGATTCGAGCACGTCCCGTATATGGGCGGCGGCGGTGTCGCGACGGGAGACGGCGTCGAGCAGCTTCCGCCGGTCCACCAGCGCGCCCCCGGTCAGCCGGATCCGCTCGGATTCGGCTTCGAGTTCGCCCGCCGCCTCAGCCAGCGAGGCCTTCAACGAAATGGCGCGGCGCAATCGCTCTTCTACCGCCGGAACCAGGGCCTGCGCTTGGGCGAGCGTAAAATACCGGGGCATCAGCCAGGCACTCCGGCCGCATATCTTCGGGCGACGTAGTTCTCCAGAATGGCGATGAACTCCGGGACGATCCGCTCTCCCTTGAGCGTCATCGCGAGGCGCCCGTCGATGTACACCGGCGCTTTCGGATCCTCCGCGGTTCCGGGCAGCGAAATGCCGATATCGGCGTGCTTGGATTCCCCGGGCCCGTTCACGATGCAGCCCATCACCGCGACGCGCAGTTCCTCGATGCCCGGGTGCGTAGCCTTCCAGACCGGCATCTGCTCCCGCAAGTAGGTCTGAATCTGCTCCGCCATCTCCTGGAAAAAAGTGCTGGTGGTGCGTCCACAACCGGGGCACGCGGTCACCTGCGGCGTGAAACTACGGATTCCGAGCGATTGGAGGACCTGCTGCGAAACCAAAACTTCCTCGGTGCGGTCGCCGTTCGGCGCGGGTGTCAGCGACGCGCGTATCGTATCGCCGATGCCTTCCTGAAGCAGGATGGAAAGGGCGGCGGTGGTGGCCACAATGCCTTTGGCGCCGAGACCGGCCTCGGTCAATCCCAGGTGCAGGGGATAATCGCATCCGGCGGCTAGCGCGCGGTAGACCTCAACCAGGTCCTGAACGCCGCTCACCTTGGCGCTGAGAATGATGCGGTTGTGGGCCAGGCCGTATCGCTCCGCGGCCGCGGCCGATTCGATGGCGCTGGCGACCATGGCCTCGATCATGACGCCGCGCGCGTCTTTGGGCACCGCGGCGCGCGCATTCTCGTCCATCTTGCGGGCCAGCAGCGTCTGGTCGAGCGATCCCCAGTTGACGCCTATGCGGACCGGGCGTCCGTATTCAATGGCCACCTCGATCATGGTGCGGAAGTTGTCGTCGTGCTTGCGGCCGATGTTCACGTTGCCGGGGTTGATGCGGTACTTCGCCAGGGCGCGGGCGCACTCGGGATACTTCTTCAGAAGAATGTGGCCGTTGTAGTGAAAATCGCCGATGATCGGAACGCCGGTTCGCTCTGCGATCTCCGGAACCGCGCGGGCGGCCTCCTCGGTGTTCACCGTCACGCGGACGAGTTCGGAACCGGCACGCGCCAGCGCCAGTGTCTGGTCGACGGTGGCCTGGACGTCGGCGGTATCGGTGTTGGTCATCGACTGCACCACCACCGGATGGCCCGAGCCGATTTTAACCCCTCCGACGTCGGCGGCCGCGGTGGCGCGTCGTGTATGAAGCGCCATTCGTTTCATTGTAACAGCCGGGGCGCGCTATCCTGCGAGGGATGCACCCTGATGCGGGCGACGCCGCGGGCGACGCCGCCCTGATCCAGATCGTGGACGCTGCGCTGGCCGAAGCCGCGCGCCGGAGCGGGCCGTGGCTGGTGTGCCGGCCGGGATGCACCCAGTGTTGCCTGGGGCCGTTTGCCATCAACCAGCTCGACGCGCGCCGGCTGCGGCAGGGCCTGGAGGCCTTGGCGGGCTCCGATCCCGAACGGGCGGCGCGGGTGCGCGAGCGGGCCCGGGCCTACGTGGAGAGCGACGATGAGCCGTGCCCCGCGCTGGACCCCTCGACGGGCCATTGCGACCTCTATGCGGCGCGTCCGCTGACCTGCCGCACCTTCGGCCCGCCGGTGCGCTGTGGCTCGGATGAAGTGGGGGTTTGCGAGCTGTGCTTCGCGGGCGCGACGGACGACGAAATCGCCGCCTGCGAAGTGGAGATCGATCCCGACGGGATGGAGCCGGGCCTGGTGGCGGAGTTGGAGGCGGCCACGGGCATCGAGGGCATTACGACGGTCGCGGTCGCGCTTCGTTCCGAACCGCGCGCGTAAACAAGCGGGGTCCGCTCCCTCACGGTCGCGGTTCGGTAAGCTCACAAATGCTAGAATGCTCTGTTAGCCTGTTTTGAGGAACCTACCCGAATGAAAATGCTATTTACCTTATTGATGGCCGCCGCCTTGAGCCTTGCGGCACAGACCAAGCCCGCCGCGTCTGGCGCGGCCGCTCCAGCCGCGAAGCCCGGCATCCAGGTGGTACCGGGTTCGGCCCCGAGTACCTACCAGGTGAACCTCCCCACAGCCAAGGTTGTCCCCATCAGCCAACTGCCCCCCGACTCCGTGGTGGCGATAGTGGACGGGCAGAAGGTAACGGCCGGGCAACTGCAGACGATTCTTCGCAACGTGCCGGAGCCGCTGCAGCAGAAGATCGAGGGCGACCGGAAGGAATTCGTCATCCAGTACGCGATGTTTGTGCGCCTGGTTGACATGGCGCGCAAGGAGAAGCTGGATCAGCAGACCCAGTACAAGGAGAAGATCGACTATCAGACGATGGTGGTGCTTCAGGGCGCCGCGGTGGAGCAACAGGGCCGCGGCATGAGCGTTTCGCCCGAAGACATCAAGAAGGCCTACGCCGCCAGTCTGGACCGCTACACTCAGGTCAAGTTCAAGGCGATCTACATTCCGTTCAATACTTCGGCCACCTCGGCGCCGGATGGAAGCGGGAAAGCGCTGGCCAACGAAGCCGATGCGAAGTCGAAGGCCGACGACCTGGTCAAACAGGCTCGTGCCGGCGCGGACTTCGTCAAGCTGGTCAAGGAAAACTCCGGCGACGCGACCTCCGTGGCCAAGGACGGAGACTTTCCCGCGGTCCACAAGACGGACAAGGGGGTTCCGCCCGAGATCCTGACGGCGCTGTTTGCGGCCAAGCAGGGCGAGGTGACCGACCCGGTGCGGCAGAACCGGGGATTCTACATTTTCAAGATCATGGAGACCGGAGCTCAACCACTCGAGCAGGTTCAGGAATCGATCAAGGCTGACCTCCAAAACGAGCAGTTGAAGAAATGGTTGGACGACCTCAAGGCCAGCATCCAGGTGAAGATGGAAGGGGAGCCCGCCGCGCAGCAGGCTCCAGTCCCGTCCGCATCCGCGGCACCGCCACAGAAATAAGGGCTTGCAGGCGGGTCCTGGACAAGCTCCGGCGATCGATGCCGTGCTTGTGCGGGCGGCCGTTGCAGGTCGGCTTCCGCCCCGAGTTGCGGACCGCGAAGGGACGGTTGCGCTCGGGAGGCGGTGCCGGGCAGGAAGTCCACGCCGCCTCGTTCATACGCCAGCGCGAGATTGTGCTGGAGTCCGACCTGGCGGCCCAACCAACTGAGCTGGCCCGGGTGCTGGTGCATGAGCTGTTTCATTTCATCTGGCAGCGGGCCGGCAACCCGCTCCGCCGCTCCTACGAGGTTCTTCTCGAGGACGAATTGACCCACGAGGCGTGGGGCGAGCTGGGCTGGTCTTCCGAATCCAGGAAGCGCTCGCTGCGACTGGGGGACCGGCGGCGCCGCACGCGCCGCTGGCGGGAGTATGTGTGCGAGAGCTTCTGCGACTCCGCGGCGTGGCTGCTGGCCGGCCTGCGGGCTCACGAGGAGTTCACGCTCACCCTTCGCCACCGGAGGGCCCGGCGCGCGTGGTTCCGGAGCGTGCTCGCGCGAGACGAGATCTCGATATAATTGGGACATAACTCGCTTGCCTCACTGCACGTCCGCTCCCTCACGGTCGCGGTTCGGAAACGTCGCCATGTTGGCCCTGGCCGCGGCGCTGCTGGCCGGCTGCTCGTCGCCGAGCGCCGGTGTATCCCACTTGAAGAGCGAGGCAACTCGCAAACAGGCTCCCAACTTTTCGCTCAAGGACGCCGACGGCAGGATCGTGCAGCTTTCCGACTTTCGAGGCAAAGTGGTGCTCCTGAATTTCTGGGCGACCTGGTGCGATCCCTGCCGGATCGAGATTCCCTGGTTCGTCGAATTCGAGCGCCAGCACAAAGGCCAGGGGTTTGCGGTGGTGGGCGTCTCCATGGATGAGGACGGGTGGCAGGCCGTGAAACCGTTCGTCAGGGAGGCGGGCATCAACTATCGCATCCTGTTGGGCAACGATACGGTCTCCGATCTCTACGGCGGGATCGACTCGCTTCCCACTTCCTTCGTGATCGATCGCGAAGGGCGGATCGCCGCCGTTCATATCGGGCTGGTGAGCAAGAGCAGGTACGAAAATGACCTTCAACAACTTTTCCAGGCCCCCGCTAAGACTGCCGGCGCTGGTGCTGGCCGCCTTCCTGGCGGCGTCAGGCGCGCAGGATAGTCCCCTGCTGACCGCCACCCCGCCGCAGAAAGTCACCGCCGGACGCAACGCCACGGTCGAAGCGCGCGTTTCCGTTCACGTGCGCAGCGGCTACCATGCCAACAGCAACACGCCCAACGAAGACTACCTCATCCCGCTTCGCCTGCGATGGGAATCGGGGCCGCTGGCGGCCGTCGACGTCGTGTATCCGAAGCCCGAGGAGAAGAGCTACCCGTTCTCGACGAAGCCGGTGTCGGTGTTCACGGGAGCCTTCGACGTGGTGACGCGGTTCAAGGTGGATGGCAGCGCGCCCGCGGGTCCCGGGGTCCTGGTGGGCAAGCTGCGCTACCAGGCATGCAGCGAGGACACCTGCTACCGGCCGGCGACGCTCGAAATCCGCTTGCCCTACGAGATTCGTTGAAGCGCCTGATCATCCGCCCTGGCGCCATCGGGGACTGCATTCTCGCGCTCCCGGCCATGGAGCGGCTGCGCGCGGATACAACCGAGGTCTGGGTGGCTTCCGCCAACGTGCCGCTGATTCGCTTCGCGGACCGCGTGCGTTCGATCGCCTCGACGGGGCTGGACCTGCTGGGGATTCCGGACCGCGACGGGCCGCCGCGCGTTCTCGAGACGCTGGCGGGGTTCGATTCGATCGTGTCCTGGTATGGAACCAACCGGCCCGAGTTCCGTGGTGCCGTGGCCGGTCTGCCTTTCCGATTTCTCGATGCGCTGCCGAATCGGCCCGGCGTCCACGCTGCCGATTTCTTCCTGCGCCAGGTGGGACAGGAATGCGGCGCGGCGGTTCCGCGCATCGAATGCCCGCGCGTGGAGCGTGGCAGCTTCGTGGCGATTCACCCGTTCTCCGGCAGCGCGAAGAAGAACTGGCCGCTCGATCGTTTCCGCGAACTCGCTCGGCGCCTGGATCTGCCGGTGCGCTGGTCGGCAGGCCCGGAGGAGACGCTCGCGGACGCGGTGCGGTTCGACAACCTGTATGAGCTGGCCTGCTGGCTCAGCTCCGCGCGCCTGTACATCGGCAACGACTCCGGCATCACGCATTTGGCCGCGGCCGTCGGGACGCCGGTCATCGCGCTGTTCGGCCCCACCGATCCGGCCATTTGGGCGCCGCGCGGGGCGTCGGTCTCGGTGCTGGCGACGGCGTGCACGGTGGACGAGGTCCTGGGCTGCGCACAGGGCCACGGGATACACTGAAATCGAGGAGACGTTTGCGTGTCCACATTTCCTTACGAA
>Ga0182027_10005345_pt1 | contig 19553 bp, 17 predicted proteins | sample 712E1DmetaG_FD_121300 | JGI IMG/M metagenome (GOLD analysis project Ga0182027, IMG submission 121300) | Permafrost microbial communities from Stordalen Mire, Sweden - 712E1D metaG (Illumina Assembly) | ecosystem: Environmental > Terrestrial > Soil > Wetlands > Permafrost | place: Sweden...
TAATGACTTGCATTCTTATTTACCGAATACTCGCATTCTTATTTACTGAATACTTACATCCTTATTTACCGAATACCTGCATTCTTAATTGCCGAAATCTCGCATTGTTATTTACCGTTTACAAGGGGTAGGCCAATACCATGATCAATAGCCCTGAAGGGGCGTAATATAGTTGGTAATAATCAGATGTTTTTGTATCTTAGTACTATCTCGCTGCTTTACTAAATTATTAATTCGCAAAATGTCAAGTTATCGTCAACATCTGTATCACCTTGTTTTCAGAACCAAGGACAGTCTGCCTACTATTAAACAGGATGATGTCAATGAGCTATATGCCTACATTACAGGTATAGTAAAACATAAAAACAGTCACCTGTATCGTATAAATGGTGTTGAAAATCATCTTCATATTCTTACGGATATGCATCCGTCAATTGCACCAGCGGATTTTATGCGAGAAGTCAGAGCTGCTAAAGGTTTGTTGCTGTCCCACCCCCGGCTGGCGCCGGGGGTTATTCATATCTGGCTCTTTCAGAGCCCCAATTGCAATCTAATTGGTTATTATGTTTCAGTGCTAAATTCAGATTTTTGTGTGAGTCATCTTCTTCCACCGAAAACACCTGATCTCAATAATAAAATATGCAACAGGTATAAAAAATACTTCTTTAGTTCAAGTTTAATATAAGATTAATAATTTATATATCTCGACAATAACGAGAAGTGTATAAACGGTAGGGGGAAACGGGAAAGGGGGTTATATAGAATACAATGAAAGTAATTGATTATTAACATTATAAAATTAACAAAAATTAAATATTAACTTTTTATTATTGATACCCGATAGTCATATAATTTATTATTCTGGCCATGGCCCTGATATTTCTGATAATATGTTCATGATATGATTTTTGCCAATGAAATGTCACATCCCCTATCATATTAATACGTTTTGATACCGTTGTTTTATATGCCCCTATTAATTCCGGTAACGGTTTTATTTTGGGATTTGTTTGCGTTGATGGTAGGGAACGGTCGCTGGTATAATCAAACCCTGCCAATCTGATTAGCTTTCGTTTTTTCATGAAATTAATATTCTGGTCAGCGAGACCATATATCGTTAAATTTAAGCAAATTAACTTTTCTGAACAAAAATATTTCTAATAATATTTGCTCATTTGAAAACGTTGTCCTATTTTTGACCATTCGGTTAAACTTTATAGTTAAACTTTATAGTTAAACCAACAGGTTAAATATGAGCGAGAATGAAAAACTGACAGAGGAGAGGATCTTCGAAGCTGCAGAAATAGTTTTCGAAGAAGAAGGACTGACAGGTGCCAGAATGCAGACAATAGCTGATCGTGCAGGTATAAATAAAGCATTGCTTCATTATTATTTCAGAACAAAAGATCATCTATTTGAAGCTGTCTTCACAAAACTGGCTCAAAAAATGTTCATGAAATTCACTCCCATTTTTGAAAAAGATCTTTCTCTTGAAGAGAAAATCAAGTTCTTTTTCAGGGAGCATATAACCTTCATGCAACACAACCCAAAGCTGCCGGGGTTTATTTTAAACGAAATAAATCATAATCCGCAAAGGATACAGAAGCTCATTAAAAACATAGAATTCAGAAATCTGTGGCTCACAATCCTAGACCAACACAAAGACGAATTATATAAGTATAATATAACTGAGGAAACATTGCCTCAGATTATGACAACCATAGCATCGTTGAGTGTTTTCCCGTTTGCAGCAAAAGGAATTCTTGAAGTAATATTTGAAAACTTAGGAGTCGATTTCGATAAATATATAGAATTGAGAAAAGAGTTCGCTGCGGATTTTGTTATAAAAGCTATAACAAAGTAATAAGTGCCTAAAATGCCTAGAGTTTGGAGTGCTAAAATAAAAAAAATATAAAATCTATATAAATGAAAAGAAAAGAATTGATATTTCTCATAGTACTGTTTTTTGGACCGTTTGCACTTCATGGCCAGAAGATACTGACTCTGAGAGAGTGCTATGACCAAGCCATGACAGCCAACGCTCTTGCAGGTGAAAAAACCGGCTACTCGGGTATTTCAAGACTTAATGATGAAAACCTGGTAAAGGGATGGCTGCCAACGCTCGATGCAAACGGAAGCTTACTCTATAATTCTTCTGTGATAGATCTGAGCAGTGTTCTTGGCTCCCTGCCAATACCGGGCATCGCAAATGCCATAAAGCCTCTCCCTAATGAACAATATAAAATCACCCTGGATATTAACCAGGTTATTTATGACGGAGGGGCGATAAAAGGCGCCAGGGCACTTGAAAAAGCTGACCTGAGCGTAAATCAGAAGCAGACCGAGACAGATCTCTACAAACTTCGTGGAGAGATAAACAACTATTATTTCAACCTTTTGCTCCTCGACCGACAGAAAGAGCTTCTGAATAATTATCTTGAAATTATTAAAAAGCGGATCTCATCAATGCAATCTGCTGTTAATAACGGAGTGATTATAAAATCAGATGTGGATGTCCTCACCTCGGAGAAGATTAATATTGAACAGCAACTGGCTGAAAATGAGATCAGAAGAGCATCTTTTATAAAAGTTTTATCAAATCTGACAGGTAAAGATATTGACGCTTCAACTGTATTTATTCTTCCTTCTCAGGTAGTGGAACTCTCCAATGAACTATCACGTCCCGAATTACAGCTACTCGATCTGAGAAAAGAACAACTTGGTGCCGGATTGAAAGTTATAGAAAGCAACAGAATGCCTAAAGCAATAGGATTTGCCTCTCTTGGATACGGCAATCCCCCGGGAAGCAACTTTTTTAAAAATGAGTTTGCTCCCTACTATGTTCTCGGGGCCAGTATAAAATGGAATATATTCGACTGGAACAAAGCCAAAAATGAGAAACAAATAATCTCATTTCAACAAAGCATTATTGAAAACAGGAAAAATGATCTGACAGATAATCTTAACAGGCTTCTTACATCAAAAAATGCTGAAATCTTAAGCCTTAAAGCGTTGATTGAGAGGGATAATGAACTTATTGCCCTGAGGAAAAGAATTACTGCCTCAGCTGAATCGCAATATCAAAATGGTACTATCACAGCAACTGAATACCTGAACGAACTTAACTCGGAACGTCAGGCTCTGATAAACTCTGAAATCCATAAAGTAAATCTTTCAATGGCGAGGATTGAATATCTGAATATAAGCGGAAAAGAAATAGAATAATTCATTGATTAACAATATATTTTAACAATATGAAAACCACATCATTAATAATAATTGCCGCCATGTTTCTGGCCGGCTGTAAAAACAAAACCGATAAGGCTGACGCATTCGGGAATTTTGAGGCAACTGAAGTCATTATCTCCGCTGAAACAAACGGGCGAATCCTTCAGCTTGATCCTGCTGAGGGCACTCAGGTTGATAAGAACGGAATAATTGCCCTGATTGACACCACAATTCTACATCTTCAGTCAGATGAGATAGATGCAAGTATGAAGAGTGTCAAAACAACCATCAGTTCAATCAATGCTCAGAACGACATCCTTAATCAGCAGATAGAAAATATTAATGTGAATATCTCAAGATTCGGAAAAATGCTTAAGGACGATGCCGCAACCCAAAAACAATATGACGATCTGACAGGACAGGTTGCTGTTTTACAAAAACAGATCATGGCAAATAATACTCAAAAAGCCTCCGTGGCAGCAGAACTGTCTGTATCTGAATCGAAAAAAGCCATACTGAATGATCAGATAAAAAGGTGTTACGTAAAAAGTCCTCTGAAAGGGACAATCATCGAAAAGTATTCAGAAGCAGGAGAGATAACAGCTGCAGGCAAACCACTTGTTAAGATTGCGGACCTGTCGGTTATGAAATTAAAAGTATATGTAAGCGGAGCACAACTCGGAACAGTTAAAATCGGAAAGCAATGTACAGTCAGAATTGACAACGGGAAAAAAGGTTATACATCATTCCCGGGAATAATTAGCTATATCTCCGACAAAGCTGAGTTTACTCCGAAGATAATCCAAACAAAAGAAGAGCGGGTAATACTGGTATATGCGGTTGATATAGAAGTGAAAAATGACGGATCAATTAAGTCAGGGATGCCCGGGGAAGCAAAATTCTGATCCTGAAAAGCAAATGCAAAAAGTTATTGAATCAACGGATATCAGCAAAGCATTCGGGTCGACAAAAGCTCTGAATGATATCACCTTCTCGGTAGATGAATCGGAGATATTTGGTCTCATTGGTCCCGACGGGGCCGGCAAAACGACACTTTTCAGAATTATTGCAACGCTTCTTCGTCCTGATAACGGGGAAATGAAAGTATTGGGACAGGATTGTATAACCGGTTTTAAGGAACTCCGTAGAAATATTGGATATATGCCGGGGAGGTTCAGCCTTTACCAGGATCTCACCGTTGAGGAAAATCTGAATTTTTATGCAACTGTGTTTGGAACCACTGTAAAGGAAAACTATGATCTTATTTCTGACATCTATTCACATATAGAGCCTTTTAAAAAGAGGCTGACAGGTAAACTTTCAGGTGGCATGAAACAGAAGCTGGCGCTTTCATGTGCACTGATCCATAAACCAAAGCTTCTGATACTTGATGAACCCACTACGGGTGTCGATGCAGTTTCGAGATACGAATTCTGGGCTATGCTGGCCAAGCTCCGCCAACATAATATTACTATAATCGTTTCAACACCCTATATGGATGAAGCAATGCGTTGCGACAGGGTAGCGCTTATCCAGAACGGATTGATCCTTTCTGTTGCACCTCCACAAAAGATCCGGGACGGTTTCAGTAGGAAGCTCTTTATGATAAAGGCATCTGAAAAGTATAAACTTATAATCGCATTAAGAAAATACCCCGGGACAGTAACAGCCTATCCGTTTGGAGATTCAGTACATGTCACTTTCTCAGATGACCGTATCGATGAATCATTGTTCAGATTTCTCAGCGAAGAAGGGCTATCAAATGTAACAGCTGGGGAGACAGAAGCGGGTATTGAAGACAGATTCCTTGAACTGATGGAGAAAGGCGCAACAGCATAACGACATAACAACATAACGTTAAACAGATGAACGAAAAGGTAATCTACGTTAAGAATCTGGTAAAGAAGTTTGGTAGTTTTGTTGCCAACGACAATCTCAGTTTTGAGGTTTTCGGGGGTGAGATATTCGGATTTCTTGGCGCTAACGGGGCAGGTAAAACAACTGCTATCAGAATCTTATCGGGGCTTTCATCCCCGACATCAGGAGAAGTTTTTGTTGCCGGAATCAATGCATCTAAAAACCCGGAAGAGATAAAAAAACAGATCGGCTATATGAGTCAGAAATTCTCATTATACGAAGATCTGACTGTTAAGGAAAATATTATGCTCTATGGTGGAATTTATGGATTGAGCAAGTCTCTGATCAAAGAAAGAACTGACAACCTTCTTGAAAAGCTGAATTTCCGAGAATATGGTGATAAGTTAATTGCTGCTTTACCGCTTGGTTTACGTCAGAAACTTGCATTTTCAATAGCTGTTTTTCACGAACCTAAAATTGTTTTTCTCGATGAACCGACAGGAGGTGTCGACCCAATTACCCGAAGACAATTCTGGGAAATGATATATGAAACTGCTGCAAGGGGTATCACCGTTTTTGTAACAACACATTACATGGATGAAGCTGAATACTGTGACAGAATCTCAATTATGAGTGAGGGTAAGATTGTTGCCCTTGACACGCCCGAAAACCTGAAGAAACTCTATAATGCGGGTACTGTTGAGGAGGTATTTATTAAGATAGCACGGCCAGTTAATAATTAAAAGATGAAACGATTCCTGGGTTTTGTAAAAAAAGAGTTCCTGCATATTTTCAGGGATTACAGAACTCTTTTTATCATATTCGGAATACCTGTTGCACAGATACTTATCTTCGGTTTTGCAATAAGTACAGATGTAAAGAATGCCGGAGTAGCATTTCTTGATTTATCGAAAGATGAAACAACACAGAAACTGACAGATAAGATTATTTCTTCAGGATTTTTCAAAAGGACGGAGAATCTTACAAGTTACAGTGAGATTGAGGATATTTTCAGGAAGGGCAAGACCAAAGAGGTAATAATTTTTGAAAAGAATTTTGGTAAAAAACTGCAAAACGAAGGAAAAGCCAGCATGAGTTTAATAGCCGACGGGTCAGAACCAAATACTGCCACCCTTATAACAAATTATACTATGGCAATAGTATCTGACTTCAACACTGATATTTCAGGATTCAAGGCCAATAATCCGATGCTCATCCAGCCTGAGGTTAAAATGTTCTATAATCCGGAACTAAAGAGTCAGCACATGTTTGTACCTGGTGTAATAACAATGATACTCATACTTATTTGTGCTCTCATGACCTCTGTTACAATTACCCGGGAAAAAGAGTTGGGTACTATGGAGGTACTGCTGGTATCTCCTCTTCGACCGATACAGATAATCTTGGGGAAGGTAGTACCGTACTTCCTGCTTTCCTTCATTAATGTGATCCTCATCCTTGTTCTTTCATGGCTGGTTTTCGGGCTTTCGGTAAAAGGAAGCATTATTTTACTACTCGCAGAATCAATGTTATACATTATGTTAAGTCTATCGGTAGGAATACTTATTTCAACCGTATCGAACAGCATGCAGCAGGCAATCTTCATCTCACTGGTTGGTATGATGCTTCCTACAATCCTTCTTTCTGGTTTCATTTACCCAATAGAAAACATGGATAAAGCCTATGATTTAATAAGTTATATGTTACCACCAAGATATTTTATAACAATAATTAAAAGTATAATGATAAAAGGTACAGGATTCCTGTATGTCTGGAAAGAAACACTTGTACTTATTTCCATGACAATCCTTTTCATAGTGATGAGTGTCAGAAAATTTAAAATCAGACTTGAATAAGAATGAAGGGAAAAGAGGAGAAGGGGAGAATTGGAGACAAGGACAAATTAAAAAACCGAATACCATTTACCGCACTCCGCACACCGATTGGATGAAAAGAAAAAGTTAAAAACTGATACAAAAAGATGAGAACCATATTATATCTGATACGAAAAGAATTTCTTCAGATCTTCCGTAACAAGTTCATCTCCAGGGCTATGTTTGCAGTACCAATTGCTCAAATGCTGCTATTAGTTCCTGCAGTTACATTTGAGATCAAGAATGTACGACTCTGTATTATTGACAACGATCTGACCTCTGAATCGAGAGGTCTGGCCAGTAAACTTGAAGGATCCACCTTTTTCAAAGTAACATTTTCAACTTTTTCGGAGAATGAGGCAAATAACCTTCTGCACAAAAATAAATTTGATCTGATACTTAATATACCATCCGGCTTTGGAAAAAATCTCGGAACAGGAAAAACAGGAAAATTGATGGCCTCGGTAGATGCAATAAATGCATCGACCGCTCAACTCTCATGGGCCTACCTGAATGGTGTAATCCGCGATTATAATATTAATATCCTGAATGAAAACATTATTTCAGTTCCTGTTACATCTGTTCCGCAGATAATGATTACAAACAGGTTCTGGTACAATGAAATGCTTAATTATAATCACTATATGCTTCCCGGAGTCTTAACACTCCTTGTGACAGTCGTAGGATTCCTTCTTGCCGGACTTAACATGGTCAGGGAGAAAGAGATGGGCACGATTGAACAATTGAACGTAACCCCTGTAAGGAAGTACCAATTAATCATAGCCAAAATGGTTCCATTTCTTCTTATCGGTCTGATTGATCTTTCTATTGGACTGATAATTGGTAAGCTTGTCTTCAATATCCCGTTTGTCGGAAGTATTATTCTCCTCTTCGCATGTGCTTCCATTTTTCTTATAGCTATACTTGGACTTGCGCTTTTTATTTCAACATTCTCCAGCACACAACAGCAGTTTATGTTTATTGCATTTTTCTGTATGATCATATTTATCCTGATGAGCGGTATCTTCACACCATATGAGAGCATGCCAATGTGGGCCCAGGATTTCAATCTGATCAACCCGGTTGCCTACCTTATGCGGATAAACAGGATGGTTATGCTTAAAGGATCTACAATTCACGATATTAGCAGGGAACTGTATTCTCTGGTGGTAATTGCAATTGGTTTTACAACCCTGGCAGTACGCAGATACAGAAAAACGGCATAAACTATTCAATAGATACAACTGCTTCCACCGGCCAGTGATCTGAGATAAAGACCCCGTGTTCCTTTTTGATTACAGTTTTGTATTCGAGTACTCTCATGCCGTTTCTTACGAAAATATAGTCTACTCTGGCTGTTTTTGCTTTATCAGAAAACCCATTGAATGTATAAACCGGACCCGAGGGTTTCTTTTCAGTTATTACGTAAGAATCTTTTAACAGAGGTACACTTTCATCGGGTCCTGTTAATATTGAATAACCGGTGCTGGTCGGGGGCATATTAAAATCACCGGAAATTATAAAGGGGAATCCATCAGCTATTTTATTAACTTCTTTAAGAAGTATATTTGAACTCATTAACCTTGAAGAATCGGAATCATGTGCAAAATGCGTATTGAAAAAGAAAAAATGTTTATGGCTATTCTTATTGACCAGCTCCATCCATGTTACAATCCGCGGGAGAGAAGCTCCCCATCCCCTTGAACCTGCTACCTCAGGATAATCGGAGAGCCAGAAAGTGATATTCCTGACCATATCAAACTTTTCTTTCCTGAAAAAAACAGGGTTCATCTCCCCTTCCCTGGCCCCGTCGCTGCACCCTGCTCCAACTGAGGAATAATCCATAAGAATTGATTCAAGAACCTGGTACTGATGCCACAATACTTCCTGCATGCTAAGAATATCGGGTTTTTCGTTTAATATAAAATCACAAACCTGGGATGCTCTTTTTGGCCAGGAATAGATACTATCCTCCGGATTATCATATCTTACATTCAATGTCATTACTTTAATATCATTATCTGCCGATTTATGCGAACAACCGGAATTAACAATTAAAAAAATGACAATTAAACAGATAGGCAGGCTTTTCATTTTCCCAGATTTTTTTATCAAAGATAATAATCTGAAATCTAATAACCATTAAAGTTATCATATAGGTTCCCCTTGCCTATTCTGAAAGGTTATGTACCAATTATTTATATATTTGCAGGATTGATTTATAAGGGATACACAACTCATTTTATGAACTTGTCCTCAAATTAAATGTTAGCTATATCTATTATAATATTTTAATTGATGCCTGATGTAATAAAACTTTTACCCGATTCGGTAGCCAATCAGATAGCTGCAGGAGAAGTAATACAAAGGCCTGCCTCTGTTGTTAAGGAGCTGATTGAGAACTCTGTTGATGCAGGAGGAAAAAACATCAGGGTAATAATAAAAGACTCGGGGAAAACACTAATTCAGGTAATCGACGACGGTTCGGGAATGTCTGAGACCGATGCCAGGCTATCTTTTGAAAGGCACGCCACATCAAAAATTACAACTGCTCAGGATCTCTTTGCAATTACAACGAAAGGATTCAGGGGAGAAGCTCTTGCCTCCATTGCCGCGGTTGCAATGGTTGAGCTTAAGACACGACGTGAAGAAAGTGATATCGGCATATTGGTAGTGGTAAGCGGTTCAAAAGTTGAAACTCAGGAACCCTGCAGCTGTCCTGTCGGTTCAAGTTTTTCAGTTAAAAATCTTTTTTTCAATATACCGGCACGCCGGAAATTCCTTAAATCAGATAACACTGAAATCAGACATATTGTCAATGAATTCCAGAAGATCGTATTAGCTCACCCCGATATAAGATTCTCTCTTCATCACAACGACAGTGAGATATACAATCTTATCGCTGCCAATCCAAGACAACGTATAATCGGTGTTTTCGGAAAACAAATAAACCAGGACCTGATTACCCTTGAGACAAAAACAAGCCTCATCGACATAAAAGGATTTATCGGGAAACCGGAGAATGCAAGACGGACATACGGTGAACAATTCTTTTTTGTGAATAACCGTTTCATGAAACATCCATACTTCCATAAAGCAGTTGTTGAAGCTTATCAGAATATCCTACCTGTTGAAGCAATCCCTTCATACTTCATATTCATGGAGGCTGATCCGGCATCTATCGACATAAATATTCATCCTACAAAAACTGAGATAAAATTTGAGGACGAAAGATCAATATGGCAGATACTTATGGCATCGGTGCGGGAAGCTCTCGGCCGGTTCAATATAGTTCCTTCACTCGATTTTGAAAACGAAGCTCTTATAGATATCCCGGTGATGAGGTCATCGAACAACTTACCTGAACAACCTACGATCGAGATCAATACACAATTCAATCCATTTGACGGAGAAGAGAGATCTAATGAAAGGTCGGGATTCGTTGAACGGTTCGAGAGAGAGAACACTGCAAACTGGGAAAAACTCTACACAACTCTTGAAAAAGAAAATGATAATCCGGAACAATTCGAAAAAATAAAGGAATCGCAAAGGAAGTTCTTCCAGATAAAAAATAAATATTTTGTCTGCCCTGTCAAATCGGGTCTCATGCTTATTGACCAGAAGAGGGCTCATGAAAGAGTCCTTTACGAAAGATTTCTCGAATGTCTCAGCAATAACCGGGCTATAAGTCAGGTAGATATGTTCCCTGTGACAGCAGAGTTAAACCCTGCCGATTATTTTATTCTGAAAGAAATCGAAGGAGATCTGGAATTACTGGGGTTCAGTATCCATTATTCAGGTAAAAATAAAATCACAATCAACGGCAGGCCTGCAGACAGTAATTCTTCCGATCCTCTTGAGATGCTGGAGATTTTGCTTGAGGATTATAAAAATACACAGGCTGAACCGTCTGCAAGTGCAAAAGAAAAAATCGCCGCGGGTATGGCTTGTGCATCTGCCATCCAATATGGGAAAGTGCTGAGCCAGGGTGAAATGGAAGATCTTTTTGACACACTTTTTGCGTGCCAGGCGCCAAATTATTCGCCTAAAGGCAAACCTGTCATCAATATTATTACCCTTGAGGAAATTGATAAAAGATTTAAATAAAACGGTTTATGATATTAACTGTTTGCATCAACGCTTGTAAATCAATTTATTTACCCCTTCCCAAAGGGGAGTAAATTAAAAAATATTATAAAAACTGATAGATGAACGGATACGGCAGAGGCATTCTGGGATTACCCCCGGTAGTGAAGAATATCATAATGATCAATGTATTAATGCTTTTAGCATATTATGCAGCGAGAAGCGTTTTAGGTGTTGATCTCAACGGTTTACTCGGACTATATTTCCCAAAATCAGAACAGTTCAAGCCTTTGCAGATTGTAACTCATATGTTTATGCATGGTGGTTTCATGCATATTTTCTTCAACATGTATGCCCTGTTTATATTCGGACCGATTCTTGAAAATGTATGGGGTCCAAAGCGGTTCTTCATATTCTATATGGTTTGTGGACTGGGAGCAGCTCTTACTCATGAATCAGTGATCTTTTTCCAATACCATCACCTGATTCAGAGCCTCACACCTGAAAACCTCCAGGTTGTACTTAATGAAGGAACGGCATATTTTCACCAGGGAAAGGTATTTACAGATCCTGATATGCAAAGCCTTCAAATATTGCTTAATACACCTACTGTCGGCGCTTCCGGTGCAATATTTGGGGTTCTGCTTGCATTCGGTGTTCTTTTCCCGAATACTCAGTTAATACTTCTTATTCCTCCGATGCCAATAAGAGCCAAATACCTGGTTCTGGGATACGGCGCCCTCGAATTAGTTCTTGCGATAACACAACCGGGAAGCAATATTGCACATGCTGCTCACCTGGGAGGTATGTTATTCGGTTATATCCTCATCAGGTACTGGAGAAAAACAACAAATACTTTATATTGATGGGAATCTGGGACGAAATAAAATTAATTTTCAGAAATGGAAGTAACCTTACCAGGCTAATCTATATCAATATTGCAGTATTTGTTCTGATAACAATTGTTGCTGGTGTTGGTTTTCTGCTTAACGACCTGGAAATCTCCGGAAAAGCTCTCGATCTTTTTTCTGTTCCAGCTTCTTTTAATGCCTTACTGTTAAGGCCATGGACATTAATTACATACATGTTCACGCATAAAGACATCTGGCATATTCTGTTCAATATGTTATGGTTATACTGGTTTGGCAGGATCTTCCTGGAATATCTCGACGAGAGAAAACTTGTGGCTGTATATCTGCTTGGCGGAATAAGCGGGGCATTGGTTTATATTCTATCCTTTAATATTTTCCCGGCATTTACAGGTATTGTAGCTGACTCTGTTGCAATCGGAGCTTCAGCATCTGTTATGGCTATTGTAATTGCAATTGCCACTTATGTACCCGATTATACTGTTCAGCTCTTATTATTTGGAAGGATAAAGATAAAGTACATGGCACTGGCAATATTTATCCTTACATCAATAATGGGCTTTTCTGTAAATTCCGGAGGGAAACTTGCGCATATAGGTGGAGCTTTTTTTGGTTATTTTTATATAATAAACCTGAGACACGGACGTGATATCGGAAAGGGATTCAACAGGATAATAGATTTTTTTGTAACAATTTTTAAACCAAGGAAAAAACTCAAAGTCACTCATAAAAAAGCTACCGCTGAATATGAATATAACAAAATTAAAGCAGAGCACCAGAAGAGGATCAACCATATATTGGATAAGATATCCAAAGGAGGATATGATAGTCTGACAAAAGAGGAAAAGGAAACTCTTTTTAAAGAGAGCCAGAAAAAAAATTGATCCCATAAATTTATCCATTTGTACAACCTTTCCCCACCCTTGTCAAAAAACAGAATTCTGCAACAGTATTTCCATTGAATACCGGTAAATTTGTAATCACAAATTATTGTAATTGAGAAAGATCCTTTATAAAATTCTTTTAGCTGTAAACGCAGTCTTTGCATTTTCACTTCTTTTATCATACCTGGCAGTAGCTATCAGTCCGGGAGACTTTGCTCTTCCTGCTTTTTTTGGCCTTGCTTACCCCTACCTCCTGCTAATCAATATTATACTGGTAATTATCTGGGCAATGTTATTAAGATTCGAGGCTCTTATATCAGTCGTTGTAATTGCAATCGGATTTCATCATTTCTCGAATTATATAAAACTTACCAGACCATCCGGAGATAAAACCAACACATTTAAGGTATTAAGTTACAACGTGCGCCTGTTTAATTATTTTGAAAATAATCGTGGAATCACTTCCGAAAAAAAAGTAATAGAGTTTATAAAAACTCAAAAACCTGATATTATTTGTCTTCAGGAGTTTTTCCTATCAGGTTATCCTGCAGTGGAAGAGGCGTTAATGATAGATGCTCTGGGTGGAAAATATTGTTCTCATATGAAACTTATTGGAAGCGGCAAAAACAGGTTCTATGGAATTGTGACTTTCAGCAAGTTTCCAATTATCAGGAAAGGTGAAATAGTTCATCCCGGTTCCTCGAGCCTTTCAATATATACAGATGTACTAATACAGAATGATACTTTCAGGATTTATAATAATCATCTTCAGTCCTTCAGGTTGAGGAGAATGGAGCGTTCATTTATTGAGGAGCTGACAGCCTCTGACGATAAAGAGACTATGAATGAGGTAAAAAGTTTATCAGTCAGTCTGAAAAAAGGATTTGTAAAGAGAGCCCTCCAGGCACAGGTCGTAAAAGATAATATTAATAAGTCACCATATCCAGTAATTGTACTCGGGGACTTTAATGACACGCCGGTATCTTATTCTTACAGAAAAATACGCAAAGGGCTTAAAGATTCTTTCGTCAATTCAGGATATGGTGCAGGATTTACATATAAAGGGAACTACCCTCCAAACAGGATAGACTACATATTGTATGATGACGCTCTTATAAATAGCTATTTCGAGATAATTAAAGTAAAATATTCCGATCATTATCCAATCATAGCATATTTCAAAAAGAAAAACTAAAACGGGAGCTTTCTGAAATCCACATTTCCACCTGAGATAATCAAGCCTATCTTTTTACTACTAAATAAACCGGGGTTTTCTTTTACGACAGCCAAAACTGTTGCTGATGATGGCTCAATGATTATTTTCATTCTCTCCCAGACGAGAAGCATACATTCAATTATGGAATCTTCTTTTACAGTCAGAATTTTATCTACGTTCTTCCTGATAACTGAAAAAGTAAGTTCACTCAGAGATGTCAGAAGACCGTCAGCACATGTTACCGGATTAACTGAAGGGGTGAGTATCCCCGTGGTGAATGAGATAAATGCATCATTTGCATTAAGCGGTTCTGCACCAATAACCTGAATATTTTTATTAATACCTTTCACACAGACTGAAGTGCCGCTCAACAGGCCTCCCCCACCTATTGGCGCAATAATTATTTCAAGGTCGCCCTTTTCCTGAAGAAGTTCCAGTGCGGCAGTCCCCTGTCCGCATATAACATTGAAATTATCATACGGATGAATAAGTGTGGCACCGGTTTTTTCCATTATCAGGCGGGTTGCATCTTCGCGGGCCTGCAGAGTGGATTTACAGAATGTGATTTCAGCTCCATAACCTGCTACGGCGTTTTTCTTTACAATCGGTGCATTTTCGGGCATCACGATATTCGCCTTTATTCCATTCATTCGGGCAGCCAGCGCAAGAGCTGCGGCGTGATTCCCTGATGAGTGTGTAACAACACCTCTGAGCTTTTCCCCGGACGACATTGAGAGGACAGCATTAGTAGCACCTCTGAACTTAAATGCACCAACTTTTTGAAAGTTTTCACATTTAAAAAACAACTCACAGTTGAAAAGTTCATTTAATTGCCGGGACTTCATAACCGGAGTATGATGAACAAATGACTTAATCCTTGAATGTGCAGCCTGAATATCGGAAAGCCCGGGTATTATCATTGGAAATGTTTTTTCAAAAATAATAAAAAAGGGACTTGCCTTGGCAAGTCCCTACAATATCATCAATTATTTTTATTGACTAAAAGAGACTCCATGCGACAGTCACGCCAGCCATAACCACAGCTACCATCGACATTAATTTAATCAGGATATTCATTGCCGGGCCGGCAGTATCTTTGGACGGATCACCAACGGTATCACCTACCACACTTGCTTTATGACATTCACTTTTCTTCCCGCCATAATTGCCTCTTTCAATAAATTTTTTCGCATTATCCCATGCACCTCCTGCATTATTAAGCATACTTGCAAGTGCAAAACCGGTAGTCATACCTCCTGCCAGAAGTCCAACGACTCCCGGGACACCAAATACGATACCGGTTAAAACCGGAACAATAATAGCCATCAATGCAGGAACTACCATTTCTTTCTGGGCACCTGCAGTTGCAATTTCAACACATTTTGCATATTCTGGTTTCCCAGTGCCTTCCATGATACCTGGAATTTCACGGAACTGTCGTCTTACTTCATCGACCATTCTACCGGCATTTCTTCCGACAGCTTTAATAGCCATTGCACAAAAGACGAATGTCATCATTGCGCCAATGAAAAGCCCTGCTAGAAGAATAGGGTTAAACATTGAAAGATCATAAGCTGAGACAAAATCACGAATTGTTGCATGACCTAAATCGACCGCCTTCTGTCCTTCATGAAGGATTGAAGGAGCATGGCTCTTATAGAATAGTGTTTCTCCGATTTGTTTAAAACCATCGGGACTTTTGTCGGCCATTCTGCCAAGCCACATTTTAACCTCTTCCATATAAGCAGCAATAAGCGCAAGAGCTGTAAGAGCAGCCGAACCGATTGCAAAACCCTTACCGGTGGCAGCGGTTGTATTTCCAAGCCCGTCCAATGCATCGGTCTTTTCTCTCACCTCTTTTGGAAGGTTACACATCTCTGCGTTACCTCCGGCATTGTCTGCGATCGGACCAAATGTATCTGTAGCCAGAGTGATGCCTAAAGTAGATAACATTCCAACTGCTGCAAAACCGATACCATAAACACCGAATGCAAAATTGTGGAATCCGCCTGCAAAACCATAAGCAGCAATAATACCTGCAACTATTACCAGAACAGGTACCCAGGTTGAGAACATCCCTATAGCTATACCTTCAATAATAACAGTCGCCGGCCCTGTTTGAGATTGTTTTGCAATTCCCTGAACTGGTTTGTATCCATCTGAAGTAAAATATTCTGTCGACTGACCAATAATTACACCGGCAACAAGACCTGAAACAACTGCACCAAAAACACCCCAGGTAATCCATCCGGCATAAGCCATGACTGCAAGGACAATAAGTAACAAGAATGAACTGCCACCTGTTCCAAGGAGTAACCCATTCAGAAGGGCTTTCGGAGTAGCTGATTCTTTGGTTCTTACCATGTAAACACCAGCTATTGATAACAATATGCCAATTCCCGAAACAAGCATAGGAGCAACAATGGCTTTCATCTGATCAGCACCTGCTAATGAAGGAAGAGCCGCTCCAAGTGCCGCAGTTGCAAGAATTGATCCGGCATAAGATTCATATAGGTCGGCGCCCATACCGGCCACATCACCAACATTATCGCCAACATTATCAGCAATTGTAGCCGGATTACGGGGGTCATCCTCAGGAATGCCGGCTTCAATTTTACCGACCAGATCCGCGCCAACATCTGCAGCTTTTGTAAAGATCCCTCCTCCAACACGTGCAAACAAGGCCTGTGTAGAAGCACCCATTCCAAAAGTGATCATAGTTGCAGTGATCTCTATGAGCTTCTGATGTTCATCTATCCCGATCGGAACAAAAGTAAGGCCAATAAACTTGAGCCCTGTAACCATATGTTCAGGAGTAAAAATGACACCGTTAAGGAAGAGGAACCAGAGTGAAATATCAAGTAGCCCGAATCCTACAACAACAAGTCCCATAACAGCTCCGCTTCTTAAAGCTACCTGCAAGGCTTTGTTTAGAGATTTTGAAGCGGCCCACGCTGTTCTGTTCGAAGCAAAGGTAGCAGTGCGCATCCCAAGATAACCGCATAACCCGGAGAAACAACCACCAGTAAGAAATGCAACAGGGACAAAAGGATTTTGAACACCCATATAGGCCAGCACTGCTAAAAGAGCGACAAGTATAATAAATATCTTGCCTACTACAGTGTATTGTTTTTTCAGGTAGGCCATAGCGCCTTCCCTGACATACGAAGCGATCTCTTTCATCTTATCTGTCCCTTCCTCCTGTACAATCATACTCTTGTAAAAGATCCAGGCAAATAACAATGCAAAGAGCGCTGAAATCGGCACAATCCAGAATAAACTACTAACCATAATTAAAGTTTTAAATGTTCAACAATTATCGATACAATTATTATCTCTTTAATAATTTCTGTAATCCTGAAAGACCCAAATTTTAAAAGAACACTAATGATCTATTAGTTTAGAGGTTGATATTAATAAAAATAATTTGATTTTCAAGGATTCTGAAGTAATTTAAAATCCGGGCTGCTCCGACTCAACAGAGTCTTGTTTTCCTCAGTTCATTATCCTGCCAACTATGGTTTCATACCTCAGACATATTGTGACGATCATGATCCGCTCGAGCACAAAAACATTATCGTTGAGCAATTCATGAACAGGGAGAAAGCCTATGAGATAGTTCTTGAGAGTATGAGACTATACCAGGAAAAGAAAGAGGAATTGATGCCTCCTCAATAGTTAGTGCTCTTTGGGATTTCCTGCTTATTTGCCATCGGGCAACCCGGTACAGGACAATTAACAATCTTATGTTCTCTGTTGTCGGCAGGCTCCCATCCCATCGTAAAATATAATATAGAAAAACCAATTATATAAGCCACTGCGACATGCCAGCCGTACTTTACCCAGCGACCCACATGGCGGGCTTCGGGAAATTTATTTGTAATTGCAACACCGGCAGATGAACCGAACCAGATCATCGATCCTCCAAAGCCTACCGTATAAGCGAGCATTCCCCAATCATAATGACCCTGTTCGAGACATAATTTCGTCAACGGGATATTATCAAAGACTGATGAAACAAAACCGAGCGCCAGGGCAGTCACCCAGGAAGCATTTGGAAGATCCTCTACAGGCATAAGTGATGCACAGGAAACAAGACAGAGAAGGAAAACAGTTCCCTTAATTGCACCGGGCACTTCTTTCCACGGAATAGGTCTGATAGCAGTTCCAATAAGTATGGCAATCCAAACACCCAATGCAGGCATATCATAAAGGAAATTGGAAATAATCGCACCTACGAGCATTAATAAGACAATCACCAGTTTCATCCAGTCAACCTTAACATTTGAAGTGGCATCTTTTTGGATTCTCTGATATTTATCCTGTTGGTGGGAAGCAAACCAGGCAAAGAATAGAAGTGCTGTCAACGCAGCAATAAATCCATGAAGAACATTAAACGGACTAACCCCATCAATCCACATCATAGTTGTCGTAGTATCTCCAACAACACTGCCACTACCACCAGCATTACTGGCCGCAACAATTGCAACAATATAACCAATATGAACTCTGTTTTTAAAAACCACAATGGCGATTGCTCCACCAATCAGTGCTGCTGCAATATTGTCGAGGAAAGAAGAAATTACACAAACAAATACAAGTAGCAGAAACGGGCCTCTCCAGTCATCAGGAAGGAATTTAGGCAAAATTTCAGGCACTCCGGATTCTTCAAATATTTTTGCAAGGATCGCAAATCCAAGTAATAATCCCATAAGGTTCAGAATAATGCCCCATTCACCCTGTCGGAGATTTTTATGCATAAGTTGGTCATACATAGTGTTTTGACCGAAAACGTGCTCCATGAAATGAAACCCGGGATCAAAAACAAATTTGAAGATCAGCAAGACTGTTAGTCCTGTTACCGCAACCCAGAAAGTTTGTTTATGCAAAAGTGCAACACCAACAAGAATTAATCCGAATATTATGAATTCAACCCTTACAGGACCAACAGATGGCACCTTCCCTGAAGAGGCAGATACCGCAAGCGGTAACATAAATAAAAGGATTAGTAATAATACCCTTTTCGAAATATAATAAGGGGAGCGTAAGAGGATGTTTTTCATATAATTAGAGTGGAGGCTACTTTGTCTTTGCCGTTGCAATAATCATTTTTGAATTTAACCTGTTTCCTATAGAAAGTACATTCACCAAATCCTGGATTGGGAGAGTATTATCAAAACGTAACATGATGAAAGCATCAGGAGAACGTGTCAGTTCTTTTTTCAGCTGTGTTTCAAGGGCATCGAAAGAAACCTGTGTATTGTTCACGAAGTAGATCTTTTCTTTGGTCATAGTAAGGTTAATCTCCTTCTTCTGAAGTGACTGGCTGCTACGCGAATTAGGCAATGAAACTTTTATCATACTCGGATTGAGCAGAGTGGAAGTAATGATGAAAAACAGCATAAGAAAGAACATGATGTCGTTCATGGAAGAAGTAAATACTTCAGCAGTAAAGTCTTTTTTCTTACGAAGGTCGATCATTTTGACGGGCTTTTTAACAGGTCAATGAAATTCATTGCATTCCATTCAAGCTGATGAA
>Ga0182027_10005346_pt1 | contig 19552 bp, 20 predicted proteins | sample 712E1DmetaG_FD_121300 | JGI IMG/M metagenome (GOLD analysis project Ga0182027, IMG submission 121300) | Permafrost microbial communities from Stordalen Mire, Sweden - 712E1D metaG (Illumina Assembly) | ecosystem: Environmental > Terrestrial > Soil > Wetlands > Permafrost | place: Sweden...
AAATGGTCGGAGCGACAGGATTTGAACCTGCGACTTCGTGGACCCAAACCACGCGCTCTAGCCAGGCTGAGCTACGCTCCGACTCCGGCGTATCATTCCATGAATTTTCCGCCGCGCAATGACTTTTTGCGTCGGTTAATTGAGTGACTGGTTAAATGAGTTAAATGAGTCATCCGCCGCTTGCCTATCTAACTCGTTTAACTGATTTAACCCGTTTAACCGTCTTCGCCGTTTTCCGGCTCGACGTTCCACGCCGCTGTGTTAAATTATCCCCGTCATGTCAATGGAAGCATCCGTGACGCGGAAGAAAATCAACCTTCGCCGGCCCGACATCATGGAAGCGGTGCAGGCGCAGGTGCTTTCGCACTATCGCAGCGAACTCGTCGAGCGCATCCGTTCCAAAGGCAACGTGATTTCCGCCGGCGATCTGACCGTCAAACTCGCGAAGGAATTCGGTTTTTGCTACGGCGTCGAACGCGCGATCGATCTAGCCTATGCCGCGAGAAAATACTTTTCCGAGGTGTCGCCCAGCACGCCCATCTATCTGCTCGGCGAAATCATTCACAACCCGGAGGTCAATGATCAGATTCGCAACATGGGCATCCAAATCATTTCGCCCAAGCCGACCGATGAGGAAATGTCCCGGCTGCAATCCAGCGACGCCGTCATCATTCCCGCGTTCGGCACGGAAGTCGGCACGCGAAAGAAGCTCGAGGCCAAAGGTTGCATTCTCGTTGACACGACTTGCGGCGACGTGATGAGCGTTTGGAAACGCGTGCGACAATACTCGAAGGAAAACGTGACCAGCATCATTCACGGCAAGGCGAAACACGAGGAAACCATGGCCACGACTTCACAGGCGCGCGCCTATGGCAGCGGCCATTATCTCGTTGTCTATAACCTCGAGGAAACCGATTGCGTTTGTGACTACATTTTGAACGGCGGCGTCAAACGGGAATTTCTGGAAAAATTCAAAGGCGACTATTCGCAAGGGTTTGACCCCGACATTCACCTGCAAGCTGTCGGCGTCGCGAATCAAACCACAATGCTGCGCGGCGAAACCGAGGAGGTTCAACGCCGCATCAAGAGCGCAATGGAGAAAAAATTCGGCGCGACGGAGATTGACAGACATTTCCGTTTTTTCGACACGATTTGCGGCGCGACGCAGGAACGCCAGGATGCGCTCGAAAAAATGCTGCTCGATCCGCCGAACCTGCTCATCGTAATCGGCGGTTACAATTCATCGAACACCTCGCACCTTGCCGAAATGGGCGAAGCCAAATTACCGACTTACTTCATCAAGAACGCGGCCAAAATGGAATCGGACAGGCTCATTCGCCACTACGATCAGCATCGCAGGGAAGAAATCGAAACGCGCGACTGGCTGCCGCCCGGCAAAATCACCGTAGGCATCACAGCCGGCGCATCCTGTCCGAACAATTTGATCGAAGACACGATTCGCCGGCTTTTTGAGTTGCGCGGAATTTCGATTCAAGAGCCGTTGGCCGATTGAGTTTAATTCTTCATTCGACGTTTTTTTATTCTGTATTTGAAATATGCCCCGCACACGACAGGAATTGGATCAAATCGAGCGGCAAATCCTCGCACCTTACGCCCAATTCTGCGGCGACACCCGCGGGCGCAAATATCCCGAACCGCCGCCCGAATGGCGCACGCATTACCAGCGCGACCGCGATCGCGTCATCCACTCGCGCGCGTTCCGCCGTCTCGAATACAAGACGCAGGTTTTCCTCAACGGCACCGGCGACCATCTCCGGACCCGCCTCACTCACACGATCGAAGTCGCCGCCGTCTCGCGCAATGTTGCCAGCGCGTTGAAACTGAATGCCGATTTGGCGGAGACCATCGCGCTCGCGCACGACATCGGCCATTCGCCGTTTGGCCACAACGGCGAGACTGTTTTGAACCGGTTGATGGCCGGCCACGGCGGTTTCGAGCATAATCGCCAGAGCCTGCGCATCGTCGAGGAACTGGAACAAAAATATCCGGATTTTCCCGGCCTGAATTTGACATGGGAAGTTCGCGAGGGTTTGGCGAAACATTGCACCGCCTACGATCATCCCGGCCGGCGGAAAGGATTGGACGCCAAAAATTCATCGCTCGAAGCGCAAGTCGCCAATCTTGCCGATGAAATCACTTACTACAGCCACGACCTTGACGACGGACTCGATTCCGGATTGTTTTCCGAAAAAAATCTCGCCTGCGACGTTCGTGTTTGGGCGCATGCCGCGCGACTTGTGAAAAAGGAGCATGGTGATTTGCCCGATGAATGCCGCCGTTATTTCATCATTCGGACGATTATTGACATGCAGATTCGAGACGTTGTTGAGACCAGCGAACGACTTATCTGCGCTGCCGGCGTGAAGTCAGCCGATGAAGTCCGGCTTTTCCCGAAGGCGCTTGTGCAACACAGCCTCGAACGCTGCGCATTGAACACGGAATTGCGCGATTATCTCTACAAAAATCTCTATTACAACAAAGCCCTCCACGCACCGAACCAGCGCGCCTTGCAACTTCTTGAAACGCTGTTTCATTTCTATCTCAAGCACCCGAAGGAAATCGGCGGACAATCCCATCGCCGCATCCCCAAAGCCGGTCTGCACCGCGCCGTTTGTGATTACCTCGCCGGCATGACCGACCGCTACGTCGTGCTCGAACATAAACGGATTTTCGGAGAAACATTCAAAGCCGCGTGACGGTTTCCCCGCTCACAAGTTCGGCGAGTAATTGCAAAACAGTTTTTCTTTGCTCCGGTAGAATCAATTCCGGCGCGATTTCGCTCAACGGTTGAAGCACAAACCGCCGTAAATGCGCCCGCGGATGCGGCAAAACCAAATTCGGCGCGTTGCGTGTTTCCGTGCCGAACACAATCAAATCCAAATCCAGCGGACGAGGTTCATTCAAAATCCTTCGGGGGTGACGGCCAAATTCCTTTTCCAGCTTGCGAAGTTTTTTGAGCAACGACTCCAACGTTTCGTCCGTGTGCGGCACGAATCCAACAACCGCATTCACAAACAACGGTGAACCCGGCGGACAATTCACCGGTGACGTTTGCCAGAGTGAAGATTTGAGAATGGGTCGGTCGGAGAAACCTTGCAGCCGCGCCATCGCGTCGAAAACAATCTGACGCGAATCGCCAAGATTTGAACCGAGAGCAATGAACGCTAGTTTTTGAAATTCTGAATTCTGAATTCTGAATTCTGAATTCATTTCAGTCCCAGCACGTCCTGCATGTCGTAAAGGCCGGGTTTTTGTTTGACGACCCAAAGCGCCGCACGCAATGCCCCGTTGGCAAACGTCTCGCGGCTTGACGCCTTGTGCGTCAATTCGAGTCGCTCACCGGTGTTCGCAAAAATGACCGTGTGATCGCCAACGACATCACCGCCGCGAATGGAATGAATGCCAATCTCCGAGGCCGTCCGTTCGCCGACAATACCGGCGCGACCGTGCCGCACCGCTTTTCCGAGTTGCAGCTTGCGCACATCGGCCAAAATCTGGGCGAGCGTTTTGGCCGTGCCGCTCGGCGCATCCTTTTTCAGGCGATGATGCATTTCGACGATTTCCAAATCAAAGTCCGGCCCCAGAATTTCCGCCACTTTGCGCGTGAGCCAGAACAGCGTGTTCACACCGGTGGAATAGTTCGACGACCATACCATTGGAATTGCGGATTTCAGATTTCGGATTGCGGACTGTTCAGATTCAGAATGGCCGGTGGTTCCGATGACAATGGCTTTTTTGTGTCTTGCGCAAAGCCCCGCGATGTCTGCCGTCGCTGTATGCAAACTGAAATCAACGACGACATCCCCCTGCGCAATTGCGGCGGAGAGATCATCGCCGCAATCAATTTGCGCGACGACCTGCAGTTCGCGAAAATTTTTCGCGCACGAAATGAGCGCCTGACCCATGCGGCCTTTCGCTCCAGTGATGATGACCCGTGTCATATGGTGTTAAATTATTTCAAAACTCCGCATTGTTTCATCGTCGCGCGCAATTTCGCGCGATTCGCCGGGCTCATCGGCACCAGCGGCAGACGATATTCCTCGGCAATCAATCCCATCATCGCCAGCGCGGCTTTGACAGGAATCGGGTTTGTCTCGATGAACAAATCCTTGAACAGCGGGTAAAGTTCCGCGTGCAACTGCGATGCTTTCCGGATTTGGCCGCGTGTGAACGCATCCACCATTTGCGCGATTTCGCGCGGGATGACGTTGGACGCCACGCTGATGACGCCCTGCGCGCCGACCGCCATGAACGGCAGCGTCAACGAATCGTCGCCGGACAAAATCGTGAATTTCGGTCCCAACGCCGCGCGCAACGCCGACACCCTGTCGGCGCTGCCGCCGGCTTCCTTGATGCCGATGATGTTTTTACATTCGCGCGCCAGACGCCGGACGGTCTCGACGCCTATTTCAATACCGCAACGGCCCGGAATGCTGTAAAGCACGATGGGCAGTTTTGTAGCGCGCGCGATTTCGCGGAAATGTCGGAACAAACCTTCCTGCGTCGGCTTGTTGTAATAGGGCGCGACCTGGAGCGAGCCGTCGGCGCCGACTTTCTCGGCTTCGCGCGTCAGATAAACCGCCTCGCTTGTCGAATTCGCGCCGGTGCCGGCGATGACTTCGATTTTGCCGCGCGCAAATTTCACCGAACGTTCGATAATGCGAATGTGCTCTTCGTAATCCACCGTTGGCGATTCGCCAGTGGTGCCAACGGGCACGATGCCGTCCACACCGCCCCTGATTTGCAATTGAATCAGGCGGTTGAGCGCGGTTTCGTCCACCCCGCCGTTTTTGAACGGAGTGACAATCGCGGTATAAGTGCCGGTGAACATAATTTTAATTTATTGATTAAGAATCAGCAAAAAAGGTGGGTTTGGCGAGCAGGATTTTCAAGATGAAACATTGACCGTAAATCAATTACTTTTGGCGTCGCTCTTGACAAGAGGAGCGAACAACTTTTTGAACGGCCCCCGCAAATCAGGATGTTTTTGACATCCCTGTCAAACCGCCTGCAAAGATTTCTTCGTCTTCGACTTTCGGGTTTTCTTTACCGGTTTCGGGCTGGCGGTTTCTTCCACAGCTCCCGTTTTCTCCGCGGGCGGCAGGTAAAGATACCGGCCGCAGTTCTCACAGAGCTGAATGTCCTGTGCGTGCTTGAGCGTCATGATCACGCCGATGGGCAGATGCATGTGACAGCCGGTGCAGACCTGGTTGCGAACAATCGCAACGCCCTTTTTCCTGCGGGCGACCAGACGGTCATAGTGGACGAGAATTTGTGGTGGAATTTTTGAGCGCAGTTCCGCCGTGGTCGCCTCGGCGTTCTTATCTTTGACTTCGCCAAATTGGAGGGATTGGAGTTTGATCAAGTTTTGAAGTAATGCATTCATAAAAACCGCGCATGTATAGTCATCGCAAAATTGCTGAAACTCGGCAAGTCGAATCCGTCCGGCCCAACAGGCGCAACAGTCACTGCGGTATCCTGCGCGTCGTCTGGCTGTTTTGCTGCCAGAATGAAAAAATGTCCTTCCACCAGTCGGCGGATTGTTCAGCGACATCATTGTGGTGAGCGCCGGGAACGATTTGAAGGGTTTTCGGCCCTTTGTATCCTTTAAACAACCGGAGTCCGGACGTTGCAGGAATGATTTCGTCGGCGCCGGCGAGAACGATTTTTACCGGTCCACGGTAATCTTTCAGGTCTTCGGCTGGATTGAAACGGTCCAGCAAAAACAAATAAGCCGGAAGAAAAACCGTTTTGCGTTGCGCCACGGAAGCCAGATCATGGTATGGCATGAACAGCAGGAGTCCGGCGACTTCCGTGGAATGGGCCTTGGCCAAATGACAGGCCACGCCCGCGCCGATGGATTCACTCACCACATATCTGGGCAAGTCGTTCGGCAACGACTCAAACGCCTCTCTCCCGGCGGCGATGAAGCTCCGTTTGGACGGCGAACCGCCACGCGCACCGTAGCCGGGATATTCGAGAACATAAACGTCAACCGCAGCCGCGTCGTGGATTGGCCGCGCAAAGTAGTCACGGTCAATCGCACAACCGGCATTGCCGTGGATAATCAAGACACTTGCTGTCGGCGATGCGACGGCGGGCAATTTCCATCCGATGATTTGGCCACCCCGATTTCGCCACGGCACGAAGCCATTTTCGGCAGCGGCTCGCTCCGCAAGCCCGGGCGGAATTGTTCTTGGAAAGTAAATCAGCCGGCGCTGAAAAATTGCCACCGCCAGGACAACCAAAACGTAAGCTATGAGTAACGATTGCAAAATGCGGACGACCCACCTCCAAAATCCGGTTTTTGGCTTGGGCATTGATTCATTACCTGACACAATCTATTCCTTCTTCGTCACTTTCAATTCCAAATGCAAGTCGCGTAGTTGTTTCGGCTCCACGGCAGCAGGCGAATCGGTCATCAAATCAGCGCCTTTTGCGGTCTTTGGGAACGCAATCACGTCGCGGATGCTGGGCGTGCCGCAGAGAATCGCCACGAGACGGTCGAAGCCGAGCGCAATGCCGCCGTGCGGCGGCGCGCCGTATTTAAACGCTTCGAGCATATAACCGAATCGCGCCTTCACCATGTCTGGCGGAATTTGCAGCACCTCTTCGAACACCATTTTCTGCACGTCGGGCCGATGAATACGAATCGAGCCGCCGCCGAGTTCCACACCATTCACCACAATATCATAATGCTGGCCGCGGACTTTCCTCGGATCGGTCTTGAGCAACGGAATATCTTCCGCCATCGGCGCGGTGAACGGATGATGGCTCGAATACCACCGGTTTTGTTCCTTGTCGAAGCTCAACAGCGGAAAATCCACAATCCACAGAAAATCAAACCGGCCGGCGGGAATCGTCAGCTTCCCCTGCCCTTTCAAAACGTCCGCGCAGTAAAGCCGGATTTTACCCAAAACTTCGCACGCGTTCAGCCATTGATCGGCGGCGAACAAAATCAAATCCCCTTCCTCGATGGCCAGTTTCTTTGTCAGCGCGGCCTTCTCGGCGTCGCTGAAAAATTTCACGATGGGCGATTTCCATTCGACGGTAGCACCGTCTGCTCCCTTTTCGACCTTGATATACGCCAGCCCCTTCGCGCCAAAGCTTTTGGCATACTCCGTCATGGTGTCAATTTGCCCCTGTGTAACGCCGGCAAGGCCTTTGGCGTTGAGCGCCTTTAGCACACCGCCGCCGCCGACCGCGCCGCTGAAAATTTTACATTTGCTGCCGCGAAATTCCTCGGTGAAATCCACGAGCTCCATGCCCAGGCGCGTGTCGGGCTTGTCAATGCCATAGCGGTTCAATGCCTCCGCGAATGAAATCCGCTTGAACGGCGTCGGCACCTCGACGTTGAGCGCGGCTTTCCAGATGCGTTTCAACAAACCTTCGATAAGCGCATAAATGTCCTCGCGTTCGATGAACGACATCTCGATGTCGATTTGCGTGAACTCGGGCTGGCGGTCGGCGCGCAGGTCTTCGTCGCGATAACAACGCGCGAGCTGAAAATACTTCTCAACGCCGGCGACCATGAGGATTTGTTTGAACTGCTGCGGTGACTGTGGCAGCGCGTAAAATTGTCCGGGACTCACGCGGCTCGGCACGAGGAATTCGCGCGCGCCTTCCGGAGTGGACTTGAACAGTGTCGGCGTTTCCACATCCAGGAATCCCTGTTCTTCCATGAACATGCGTGTGGTGGTGGCCACTTTGCTGCGCAGACGGAGATTGCGCGCCATTTCGGGTCGGCGCAAATCCAGATAACGATGTTTGAGGCGGAGTTCCTCGTTCACCTTGCTGGCGACTTCCGGGTCGTCCACGGGAAACGGCAGGACCTCGGCCATGTTCAGCACTTCCAGTTTTTCGGTCAGCACTTCGATTTCGCCGGTGGGAATTTTTGGATTATTCGTCCCTTCCGGACGCTGGCGGACTTTGCCTGTGATGCTGACGACACATTCGCTGCGGAGCGAAGCGGCCTGCTCGAAAAGTTCCTTTGGCAACAGCGAAGGGTCAAAGACGGTTTGGGTGCGGCCTTCGCGGTCGCGGACATCGATGAAAATCAGTCCGCCGAGGTCGCGGCGGGAATGGACCCAGCCGGACAAGGTGACGGTTTGTCCAATGTGCGTCCGACGCAGTTCGTTGCAATGATGTGTTCGTTTCATTTCATTCGTTGGGAGGGTTGGCGTGCCGCCGACCCAAATTTCAGGGACGGCAACATGCCATCCCTCCCACAAAAGTGAGCGCGCATGGTGGCGGGAAACCTGATGGTTTTCAAAGAGATTTTTGATTTAACCCAAAAACCGGCGGGTAAATTTTTTGCGATTGTTTAATGCGCTCAATTTTATTCCAATTGCTGCAACTTTTCGTTTGATACATGGACGGATGTCAAACCTACAGCTTTTCATCGTTTATAGATTGGCGATTGATTCTTTGCAAACACGGTCGGCTTGGGGGTTGCCGCGCCGACGGCGTTGATCAACAGGTTGTCGAAAAAGGCGGTGTTTCTTGTCTTGATGTCGCCGGTAATGAGGCCGGCCATGCCGTGCGAATAGAGATTATTGGTTACTGACAAAACCTGCGCGCCGTCAACAAAGCCGGTGATGACATCGCCGGAGAATTGCAGTTTTACGTTGTGCCATTGGTTGCTTGCGACGTTGGCGGCGGTGCCGGCGGCCATTTGTTTTTCGCCTTTCTCCCCGGAATTGCCAGCGGCACGAAGCTGTTCCTGGTGTTCTTTGTCCCCCAGTTCCACTTCACCCGCCTTCCCATTGACGGTGACCAAAGCGCAACTGCCATCCGCCGCCAGCCGCAAATAATATCCTTTGGGAGCGCAACCGTAGCCATCGCCGACATTGTTGACGCGGCCCATGACGCCCGCCCAGCCGCCGTTGTCCAGATACACATCGGCGCTGACTTCGTAGTCCTGCCAGTGTTCGTCGCCGAGAATCGTGTAAGGCATCCATTCGGGAGCCCAGCTTTGGGCTTTTTTGTCCAGGACCTGGCGGAGACATTTCCCGGTTTTGTCCAGGCGGTCGGCGATTTCAAAAATGCCGTCAATGTCCGCCGTGTAGTGCGGCAGATAACCCCATTGCTTCGGCGCGGCATATTCATCAAAGGTTTCGTAATACGGAAACGGAAACTTTTCGTCGGCGGGAATATTGGCGAACGCGCCCTTTTGCTGGCCGGTGGTGGTGGAGATGGAATAGATGGAGTCCGACTCAAGCGCGATGGTGAAGGATCCGTGTCTGGGTTTGATGTCGGCTTGCTGGACGAATTGCGTGGTGGCGTCACTGCGCCAGACACAGAGTTTGCGGGTGGACAAACCGCCGTTGATGTTGAAGGTGACGTTTTGGACAGACTGGGCGCCCTTGGTTTCAACAATAACGCTGTAATCTTTGCCCGGTGATTTCAACGTAACAAACGAGCCACCGCCGTCCAAGTTTCCGCAAGCACCATTAAGATACTGCCAGCCGATCTTCGAGAACTGCCCGTAGTGCGCGTAGCCCCACAAAACTTCGCGGGTATGATAATGCCCGCTCCACGGCGAATTCGCGATCATGGCGGCGGGTTCTTCAGAATAGGGTTCCATCGGATAGACGGAGCCGACGAGATACCAGCTCACAATTTTCGTCACACCGCTGTTTAGAAAGTTTTCGTTGAACGCCTTCACAAGGCTGATTTCACAGTCGAAACCTTTCTTATAAACATGCTCTTCGCTGTTCCAAATCGGTTTGTTAAACGTTTCGGCAAGCTTCCGCACGTCCTCTGGCGTCGGCATGTCTGCCATTGTGTGATTGCTGAGAATGGCCACGGCTTTTCTTAGCTCCAGGTCATTGGTCATGTGCCGGGCCCAATCGAATTTTGTTTTGTCCCAATTGTCGAAGCCGTGAATTTTGACTTTTCCCAGACCGTTGGCATCCAGCGTGGCGCGGAATTTCTTTGCAAAGTTCTCGTTGACGCCCCTTTCATTCCGGCAACCGATGGCGTCCAGGTCCAGATCGTAAACCGTCTTGAGTCCTTGGATCCATTTGACATAATAATCGCACATGTCCTGTGACCAGAAATTACCGTTGCCCACCCAGCGAGGACAACCCCACGCACAGGCATCGAGCGTGAGGTCGTGGTTGCGCTTCCTGGCCTCGCGCATCAACCACCATTCGTAACCACGATTGTAGTTGAGGTCATCTCTGGAGTGCATGTGGCTTGGCTCGGAACCTTGGGTCGAATTCCCATCGCCCGGAACCTCGACCAGCAGCGCGCTCATGGACGCGCCAAATTTGGGCTTGAAGAGCAGATCCAAAACCTGGCTGCGCTGCGGTTCGGGATAGTCTTTGAGCAAAACCGACGTGGCCCCGCCGCCGCTCACCGCGCCGATGCCGTCGAAGCGTTTGCCGCCGGCATCGCCCTTGAGATCAATGGTTTGATCCGCGAACGCCGGGATGCACAGACACATGATGGCGCAGCGAACAAATGGACGCAGCATTTTCATGGCACTCACTGCTTTCATGAAATGATGTTTCATGGATTTTCTCATTCGATAATGCGGTGAACGATTCATGCTAGCCTCTTTCAGCAGTTTCTCAAAAGAATACCTTCCAGTCCATACCTTTGCCGGTCGACGCTATGAAGTTTACATCGGCAGATGCCCGTCCGGGACGTGGATGCGCATTCCGGTTTCGGCCAATGGCTTTGCTTGCCCCGGGTCTTTCGCTTGATTACGTTCAATCCGCTTAGTTTATGAACTTTCTAAAATACTCCTTGTTGCTGCTCCTTATCAGCCCGTTCGCCTCGTCCGTCGCGTTGGGCGGGAATCCGCTGGTCACGAACATCTTCACTGCTGATCCCTCGGGCCGGGTTTTTAACGGGCGGCTTTACGTTTACACCTCGCACGACGAGGCGAACGCCACTTACTGGGACATGGTGGATTGGCGCCTGCTCTCAACCGCCGACCTAGTCACGTGGAAAGACCACGGCTCGATATTTCGCGTGAAGGACTTCGCATGGGCAAGCCGCTGGGCATGGGCGCCGGATTGCGTCCAGGCGAACGGCAAGTATTACCTCTTCCTGCCGGTGGATCGCACGAAAATCGGTGTTGCGGTTGGCGACAAACCGGAAGGGCCGTTCAAAGATGCCATTGGTAAACCACTGATTGACAACGCCGTGCTGCCGGACGCGGGACCGGAGCCGATTGATCCCGCCGTGCTTCAGGACGATGACGGCCAGACTTACCTGTATTTCGGTTGCCGCAAACCGGAGGTTGTGAAGCTCCGTCCATCCCTCACCGAACTGGCCGGCAACCTACAAACCGTTTTGATTCTCGATGCGCAAGGCAAGCCGGTTCCGCTGGCAGCCCCGGGCAAGAACCCTGTTTTGCCCGAAGGCTACGCTGAAGCGCCCTTCGTTTTCAAACGGGCTGGAAAATACTATTTCGTGTATTCCAACGGCTGGGCGCCGTCATCCACGCAGGTTTATGCCATCGGCGATAATCCGATGGGACCGTTCACCTATGCCGGCAAGGTGATGGAACACGCTGCATCCGTCACACAACACGGCTCGGTCGTCCAGTTCAAGGGCAAATGGTACGTGCTTTATCACACGAGTGAACTCTCTAACGGAAACAGCTTCCGCCGCTCGGTCTGCATCGACGAGTTGACCTTCGACGCGAACGGCCGGATCAACACCGTTAAGCCGACCAAAAATGGTCCGGCGCCCGCAGCCGCCGGCACGGGTTCCAAGTAGCCGATTGCGCGGGAAAGCAAACGGACGTTTGAAGCGCAGAAATTTTATCCGGCGAAAATCCCCGCTCGCCTTGAGCCCCGGCCTGAATTAACTTCAACCGTCATGACGCCGCTGCCCAAACCGGAGGTTATCATCACGCACGAAAGCGATCTCGACGGATTGCTCTCGGGCGCGTTGTTGCAACGGCTCGCCAAAAAACTTTTCAACTCGGACATTCCGCTGGAGGCGTATCACTACAATTTCTGGAGACAACGCGAGTTGCGCGAAAAATCCGCATGGGTCGCCGACTTCACGTTTGAGCCGCGCCTCGACAGGCCGGATTGGGTCGTCATTGACCATCACGTCACCGATACCGCAGCGAAAAACGCATGGCTGATTCACGACGTGAATAAATCCGCCGGTCTGCTTTGTTACGAACTTTGCCGGCAAAACGGGCTTGAATCGCCTGCTCTCACCCGGCTTGTTCACTTGAACAACGTCGCCGATTTGTTTCTCGAAGATGATCCCGACTTCGAGCTGGCTTGTGATTACGCGAATCTCGTCAAAATTTACCAGTTTTGGAACCTGCACACGCTCATCGACGGCAATATTGAGAAGTTGCTCGACCATCCGCTGCTCGAAGTCATGGCCGTCAAACGTCGGATTGAAAATCCGATCGGTTTTGAATGGAGCAAATCGAACATCACGGAAATCAGCCCGACCGTCGGCCACGTGGATACCGTCGTCGGCAACAATAATCTGGTCGTCCACCAGTTGCTGGAGCAGCAGGCCACGAAATATCTGGTGCTGGTCACGCTGTTCCGGCGCGCGAACACGGTTTTTGCCAGCTTTCGCAGCCGCAATGGCGAAGCGCTCAAGGTCGCCGAAAAATTTCAGGGCGGCGGCCATCCCAACGCCTCCGGCGCGATGCTGCCCAAATCCATCCGGAACATCTCTGACGCCGTCGAATATATCCGCCAAATCCTTAACCCGAAAAAGGACACGCCATTGAACAGTCTGGAAAACCTGTTTGCACAAATTGAGGCGGGCAAGAAAGGGTGAAAGTTTGACACGGATTTCCACGAATTGTTTTTAATCGGTGTTAATTTGTGTAATCCGTGTCTGTTTTCCACTTTGCCATTGTGCGGTTGATGTTTAACATCGCAATTGTTTATGGCTGATTCATTCATTCGCGCTGATGGTCGTTCTGCAAATCAACTCCGCCTGCTGCGTTTTCAAAACAACATCGCGCCGCACGCCACCGGCTCGACGCTCATCGAATGGGGCAATACGCGTGTGATTTGCGGTGTGACCGTCGATGAAACCGTGCCGCGCTGGATGAAGGAACAGGGCGCCAAAGGCGGCTGGATTACCGCCGAATACTCGATGCTCCCCTACTCCACTTTGCAGCGAAAGCAACGCGACAGCGTGAAGGGAAAAGTTGAGGGGCGCTCGCAGGAAATTCAGCGGCTCATTGGCCGCGCCATGCGCGCCGCGCTCGACCTCGAAAAAATCGGCGAACGCACAATCTGGGTGGATTGCGACGTGCTCCAGGCCGACGGCGGCACGCGCACGGCAGCCATCACCGGCGCTTTTGTCGCATTGTCGCTCGCGGTAAAAAAATTGACCGACGACAAGAAATTGAAGGAAAATCCGATTTTGAATGCCGTCGCCGGTGTCAGCGTCGGCATCGTCAATGGCCGGCCGTTGCTGGACCTGTGCTACACCGAGGACGTGGCTGCGACGGTGGACATGAATCTTGTGATGAATTCAGCCGGTGAATTCATCGAGGTTCAGGGAACCGGTGAGGAGTCCACGTTCACTGAATCGCAGCTCGCCGATTTGCTCGCGCTCGGCAAGGCGGGTATCCGCGAACTGCTCGCCGCGCAGGGAAAAGCCATTGCTCAAGGTTGATTTTCCGTGAGCAAGCCATCCTCCAAAATTTCGCGGCAAATAACCAAACCATCGCAGCCAACGCGATTGCTTTTGGTCCGCCACGCGGAAATCGAACCGCTTTACCAGCGCAAGTTCGGAGGCCGGATTGACATGGGCCTCTCGGCGCACGGCCATGAGCAGGCCAAAATACTTGCTGAATATCTGCGCGGCAAAAAAATCGCCGCCATTTACTCCAGTCCGATGAAACGGGTGCAGCAAACCATCGCGCCGCTGCTCAAAAACGGCGCGCCCGCACAGACCATCCTGCCCGGCTTGCGCGAAGTGGATTTCGGCGACTGGACGGGATTCACGTGGAAAGAGGTTGGGGAAAAATTCGGTGTCCATCCCTACGACTGGCTCCACGAAATCGAGATGGGGGCGGTGCCCAACGGCGAAAATGGCATCCAATTCCGCGCCCGCATCGAGCCGTGCCTGTTTAAAATCATCCGCCGTCATCAAGGCGAAACCGCCGCCATTTTTTGTCACGGCGGCGTCATCCGCATGCTGCTCGCGATTTTGCTCGATCTGCCGCTGCCGAAAACCAATGCGTTCGGCATTGAATATGCCGGCATCACGCAAGTGGCATTGCATCCATACTTGACCGAGATTGAACTGCTCAATTTCACACCGTGGCGCGATTGGGTCGGATGAAACACAAATCATTCCGGCAAATCCGTCTACAAGCCGGTTTGTTTGGGCAGAATCTGACAAAGAGGAAAAATCAACGCTGGCAATCAGGGCAGATTCCAAAAAATTCCAGCTTGTGGGTCACGGCTTTGAAGCCGTTTGCAGCAGCGATGCGCGATTCGACTTTGCGCGGAAAACATTCGTCAATTTCAATCACTTCCGCGCAGCGCGTACAGACCAAATGATGGTGATGCCCGTCATCGCCTTCGCGGACGAGCTCGAATCGCGCCGCGCCGTCGCCAAAGTCAAACCGCTTCACCATGTCCATTTTCTCAAGCAGGTGCATTGCGCGGTAAATGGTCGCCAAATCACATTGGCCTTTGGGTATGGCGGTGAAAATTTCCCTGTTCGTCAGCGGATGGGCGTGCCGGCGCAGAATTTTCAGGATCGCCTGGCGCGGGCTGGTGATTTTGTGCAATTGCCCGCGTAAACGACCCGTCAACGCGGACAATTTCTGCCGCTTGTGCGAATGGGAACGGGTGCGGGCTTTCATTACCATCCAAAAATCACACCGGCGATTTACAAAAACAAGTTCAAATGCAAATCGCTTGCAACCCATTCCCACAAAAAAAGCCACCCGACCGTAAACACTGCGGAGCGGCGGAATTCGGTTACTTCATCAGTAGCATCTGGCGCGCGCGCTTGATGGCGCGGGTCATGCGGCGCTGGTAATGCGCGGGCAGGCCCGTGTATTTGCGCGGCAGGATACGCCCCTGATCGGTTACAAATTGACGGAGTAAATTGATGTTCTTAAAATCGAGCGCGTCAACGGTGAAGTCAATCTTCGGTTTCGGTCGCTGTATGCGATTTTCCGTCCGGTGGCGCGACCCACGGCGGTCCCGTTTGTCAGTATTGGTTTTGCGTGGCATGGCTATTTAATCTCGCGGTGAAGTGTGTGGCGGCGAAGAAATGGATTATATTTTTTGAGTTCGAGCTTTTCCGTCTTGGTCTTTTTGTTACGGGTGGTGGTGTAGCGTGAAGGTGTTTTGCCTTGCTTGCGCGCCTCGGTGCATTCGATGGTGATGATTTCGCGCGGCATAAATTAAATTATTCCTTCTCCTTGGTCTTTGGCTCCTCCGGCTCTTCGGTTTCCTCCTCCACTTCCGCGACGCCGGCGGTGTCAATCGAGCCCAACTGTCCGAGCCGGCGCGATTTTAATGCGCCATCGCGCTCAAGCTGCGCCTGCGCCCCAACGGTGAACCGCGTCCACGGGATCGCCTCGAGGCGCGACTTGGGAATCGTCTTGCCCGTCAATTCACAAACGCCGTAGGTCTTTTTCTCGATGCGTTTGAGCGCCTCCTCAATTTCATAAACGGCGTCTTGATCGGAGGATAACAGGCTCAACGCGAAGTCGCGGTCAAAATTGTCCGTGCCGGAATCCGCCATGTGCAGGCTGTAGCCCGGCATTTCCTCCGCGGATTCCTTGGCCAGCCCGTTCATCTGCCGGAGCAACTGCTCGCGCAGTTCGAGCAGCCGGTTGTAATACTTCTGCCATTCGGGTTTGATCCTCTTCGTCGTGACGGCGGCCCTGGATTTCGACACTGGCTGGCCGAGAATCGCAGCTGTGGCGGCGGAGGTTTGCGACTTGCCACGCGACATTTTCATATTTTTTCCCTATTCTTCACTGTCACAATTCCAAACCCGTTTCCAATGTTAAAGCAGGTTTCAGACCATCAAAGGCGCGGGAATGTAACAAAGAAGATTAAATACGCCATAAAAATCTTCGGAAATTCTTGGATGTAAAAATCAGCCCTTCTCAATGCACGCATAGGCGTTGTGATTGTGGATGCTCTCGAAATTTTCCGCTTCGACCTTGTACCACCGCACCCGGTCGTCCGCGTTCAGCCGCAACGCCACGTTGCGCACCAAATCCTCGACGAACACCGGGTTTTTATACGCGCGCTCCGTCACCGCCTTTTCGTCCTGCCGCTTGAGTAGCGCAAACAGTTCCGAACTCGCCGAGCTTTCAATCATTGCTACCAAATCCTCAATCCACACCGATTTCCTCATGCGAATCGCCACCGTTACTTCGCCGCGCTGATTGTGCGCGCCGTATCTGGCAATCGCCCTGGAACACGGGCACAGCGTCGTGACATTTGCCTTCACCGTCAGGACGAAATCAATGTCCCGCCCGCATGCCGTCGCGTCAAACCGCGCGATGTAGTCCATCACGCTTTCCATGCGCGACACCGGCGCTTTCTTGACCATGAAATATGGGAACTCGATTTCCAGATGCGATATGGCCGCATGAAACTTTTTCTGTAGTGCGTGAAGGATTTCGCTGATGTTTTCCACGTGAACGACGTTGCCGTGCGCGTTAAGCACCTCGATGAACCGGCTCATGTGCGTGCCTTTGAATTCCTTCGGCAAATCCACAAACATCCCGATGGTGGCCACCGTGTTTTGCACGCTGTGCGCCTTGTCGCGCACCTGAATCGGAAAACGCAGCCCGCGCACGCCCACCTTGTCCACCCGTAACTCGCGGTGATCGCGCTCGCTCTGCTTGTCATTCAATTTATCCGCCGCGACCTTTCGTTTGCCTGCGCGGAGTCTGACGCCGTTCTGGCTGATTTTCAGCACGGGGAGACAGTAGCAGCACGGGCGAAATTTGCAAACGCTTCATCTCATCGAAAAAGCTTTTTGACCCGTCCTGACATTCCGTTTACCTTGCCGCTCGTATGTACAAACGCCTTTCATTTTCATTCGTTGGTCTGACACTCGCGCTGTTCTGTTCCATTGCATTTGGCGCGGACACATTTCGCGTGGCCACTTACAATGTGGAAAATTATCTCGATCAGCCGACGGAAACGCGTCCGTACGTCAAATCCGCCGGGGCGCGAGCCAAAGTCCGCGAAAGCATTCGCGCGCTGAATCCCGACGTGCTCGCGCTGGAAGAAATGGGCACCACCAACGCGTTGCTCGAACTCCGCGCTTCGCTCAAGGCCGAAGGATTGGATTATCCGTATTGGGAACACGTGCAGGGCTGGGACACGAACATACATGTTGCCGTCTTGAGCAAGCTGCCCATTACCACCCGCCGCCCGCACACAAATGACAACTTCCTGCTTGATGGCCAGCGCTTTTCCGTCCGCCGCGGTTTTGCCGAGGTGGACATTCAGGCCACGACAAATTTCACATTCACCCTCATCGCTGCGCATTTGAAATCGCGCCTCGCTGTGCCCGAAGCTGACCAAACCCAGTTGCGCCTGGAGGAGGCCAAAGTTTTGCGTGGCATCATTGACGAACATTTCAAAGCGAACCCAAATGCAAAATTGGTTGTGCTCGGCGATTTCAACAACTTGAAAAGTTCCGATTCCACAAAAGAAATCATCGGTCACGGAAAATTCAAGCTCACCGACACACGCCCTGCCGAGCGCAACGGCGACAACACGCCGAACGAAATCCCGCGTTTCGAGCCGCGCAACGTCACGTGGACGCATTACTATGGCAAGGACGACACCTACAGCCGGATTGATTACATTTTGTTGAGTCCGGCGATGGCGCGCGATTGGGTGACGAATGAGACTTACGTGCTGACGATTCCGAACTGGGGAGTTGGTTCAGACCATCGGCCCATCGTCGCGACGTTTAGGGCGGATAATAGATAAAACGACTTGGATTCCCGTATGATTGTGTTAGTTTGAGTTCATGTCTGAACGCATTTCAATCAGCCCGGACGTTTGCAATGGGCGACCTGTCGTTCGTGGGACACGCATCGCGGTGCAGACGGTTCTGGAATTTCTCGCCGCCGGCGATTCCGCAAAGGACGTACTCGAAGAATATCCGAGTCTTACGCGCGCTGACGTGCAGGCGTGCCTTGATTACGCCTCGCGCGTGATGGGCAATCATTTCTCCGTGGTGCAGATGGCATGAAGGGTTTTCTTTTCGACGAAAATCTGCCGGCGCGATTGCGTTTTTCACCGAAGCTGCCAATCGTTCCAGTTTCCAATGTCGGCAAAATTCCCAGCGACTCGCAAATTTGGGAATTTGCCCGCCGACGCGAACTGGTCATCGTCAGCAAAGACGCGGATTTCTCCGACCGGATTATCGCGCAAACGCCGCCGCCATGGGTCGTGCATTTGAGGTTCGGCAATCTTCGCAGGAATGAATTTCAAGATTTGCTCGCGCGCGTGTGGCCGCAAATCGAAACGCTGCTCAAATCCCACAAACTGGTGAATGTTTATTCGGACCGCCTTGAAGGCATTGGTTAAGGTTCAGACCATCGGCCCATCGTCGCGACGTTCAAGGTGGAAAATAACTAGAAACCGGGAGGGACGGCGCATCGCCGTCCCCAAATAAAAATGGGCCGGCAAAATGCCGGTCCTCCCGTCACAACTTTTCCGGCTTCGACATCAAATCCGCGATGCGCTGGAGCAATCGGCCCGCCGCGCCGCCGTCGAGCACGCGATGGTCGAAACTCAACGTGAGGTAGGCTTCCATGACGGGCACGAACTGGCCTTTGGCTTCGTCCCAATGCGGCATTCTCCGTCCCGCGCCCATGCCGAGCACGAGCGTCTGTTCCGGCAACGGAATCGGCGTCGCCCATTCCAGACCGAACGTGCCGAAATTCGTGACGGTGGCAATGGAACCGCCGGTGGCCTCCGGCGGCAGTTTGCGTTGCCGCGCCAACTCAATGAGTTCGTTGTAAAGCGGCACCAATTCTTTCAACGGCTTCTTATCAGCGTTGCGAATCACCGGCACGAGCACGCCATCCTCGGCTTCAACGGCAACGCCCACGTCGATCACCGACGGATGAACTATTTTGTTGCCGACGAGCCGGCCTGCCGGCGCGCTGTTCTCCGAAAGCGCAATGGCAAGCGCGCGCAGCGCGTAAAGCGCCGGGCCGGGTTTCGGACTCGACGCTTTGCGATGCGCAAGAAGCGCGTCGAATCGCGCCGGCAGTCCCACCGTTGCCAGCGGGCGCGTCCAACTCCGCCGCATCGCGTCCGCCACGGCCACGCGCATCGTCGATGCCTGGCTTATTTTTTGCTTTTCGAGATGCGCGATGAATTGTTCGAAATCCTCAATGGTCACGCGACCCGCCGCGCCGCTGCCCGCGACGCCCGCAAGGTCGGCGGCGCTCAAACCGAGTTCAATCATGCGCGCCTTGAGCCGTGGCGAAAGGTAGCTCGCACCCGTGGCGTTCGCCGGCACGGGCAATCCGCGCACTGTCGGCCGCACGCGATTCCTGCCG
>Ga0182027_10005347_pt1 | contig 19546 bp, 17 predicted proteins | sample 712E1DmetaG_FD_121300 | JGI IMG/M metagenome (GOLD analysis project Ga0182027, IMG submission 121300) | Permafrost microbial communities from Stordalen Mire, Sweden - 712E1D metaG (Illumina Assembly) | ecosystem: Environmental > Terrestrial > Soil > Wetlands > Permafrost | place: Sweden...
AATCGCGAGAACCGTCCATGACCTCATGATGTTCAACCTTTCAAGCCGCAACTAAGCTTTCGCCGGGCAGGCTACCATCAGTCCGTCCCCGCGAGAAGGCCCCTCTGCCGGATTAAGGACGTGCCTAGGTCTCAAAGGCCATCGTAGCTATTGCCTGGGAATTTCACCAAGCACGCTGCCCTTTGCCACTCTGACGAAGCGGTGTTGCGGAAAGCGAGTATCACCCGATAGCTTGTCTTGTCTGCCAATTCAAAGGTCAACGTCACCGCCGAAATGCACCCCAGCTTCGGGTCGGCCGAGCTGCTAAGGACGATCCACCGTTTGGCAAACAATCCCGGAGGTATATCGAATGGCAATGCCAAGAGGTGACTTCCACTGAAGTTGGGAGTCTGCTCCACTGTCTCGGCCTGCACCTGGAAATGATCGCCCATCCACGCCGCGGCGCTGGCCAACGACACAATTCCACCCGCGGCCGGGAGTGCGCCATGGCGCCTAGGTGCGGCCAACGAGACCAGCCCTCCTGTGAGGGTAAGAACCTCCAGGGCAGTCCCGCGATTGGCGGCATCGATTGCGTTGCGTTGGTTGGTCGCCACGGCCCAGCTTTCCAGTTGGGATCCCCAGGGAATGGAAACCGCTTGGTTGATTTGGGGGTCGCCAAAATCGAGCTGCACCTTCTCCACCCGCTGCCAGCTTTCGGTCGCATTTTCGAAAGTGAGCTCCAGGACGCCGAAGTTCCGACTTGACATGCCGACAATTTCCCCGCAGCTCGCTGCCACTCTCGCCGCGCTTGCCGCCGCCGCTGACGGGTGGCCAGTGGCGTCCAGGTAGGTTCCGTGGGGCCCGCTCGCTATCTCCGCGCAGCCAATGGTGGCGAGCAGTCCGCCGACCGCTAGGCAAGGCCAGACGCGCCGCTTGGCACCACACGCGGAACGACGAGTCTGTCCAATTCCGTCGACAAGACGATGGCTCATGGCCAACCAAAGTAATGTGATGTCCCCTGCGTGCAAGTTATTTCGGCCGAAAGCGGGCCCGGCGCCAGCCGAATCCGCTTACCGACGCAAGCACGACGCCGACGTCGCGATCCCGTCGCGGCTCCGCCTGTCACAACCGCTGATCGGCGCCGTTTTCCCCCTGGTCCAGCGTGGCACATGGCCTGCAACTGGGTGTGGACAACAATGGAGCCAGGTGTCCCACTATCTGCTGGTGTCGGCACGTTCGGCATCCGAAGGACGCTCGCCTGTGCGTGGCCAGGCATGGCCTTGGCCTGCGCCGTCCTCGTGCCCTTTCTCACCAAGGCGTTTACCGTGGATGACACCTTGTTCTTGCGCCAGGCCGAGCATGCGCTCCACGCATTCCTGCATCCGGCAGCGTTCGACATCGTCTGGTTCGACGTGCCGGTTCGACTGTCAGCGATCATGCCGAGCGGCCCGGTCATGGCCTGGTTGTTGATTCCGACGGCGGCGCTGGGCGGTTCGGAAGTGGTGGGTCACTTGACGAGTCTGCTGCTGTACCTCGTCGCCATCGCCGCCACCAGCAGTCTGGCGCTTCGGCTGGGCTTTCGCAGGACTGAAGCACGACTGGCCGGTCTCTTCATGGTAGCCATGCCAGCATCCCTCGGAATGGCGGCGACTGTCATGCCCGACTTGGCTGCCATGACCCTCGGTGTACTTGGATTGGACCAACTGGTCCACTGGTCTTCCTCGCGACGGTGGCTCTCCGGCGCGATTGCCGCCGTCGCGCTGGGGCTGGCGCCACTGGCCCGCAGCCACCTTCTCGGCATCTTGGGCGTGGGGGTGCTGCTTCTCGTCCAGGGATCGCCCTTCGCCTGCCGATCTTGGCTGAGCGGGCCGCCTGCCCGTTGGCTGCCGCTTGCGGGCGCCTCCGTCGTGTTGGCCATTCTTTCGTGGGTTGGGCACGAGCCCGGTGAGGCCGGTGTCGTCGGCGCCATGCATGCGATGGCATCCGCCGGTCGGGTCGACCAGAACATCCTGGCGTTCTTTTCCCATTGGACTTGGTCCATGCCGTTTGCCCTGGGCTGGTGCCTACTGCGCTGGCGACAAATCGTGGTCGGACGCGTGGTCTGGATGGTGGTGCCGACCGCTCTGTTGTTGCTCGGCAACGCCGGTCGACACGGCGCCGTGATGTTGGGTGTCGCGGTCGCCATTGGTCTAGCGGCAGTCACCGATGCTCTCGTCGACGGTTTCGAAGCCCGGGACGCGCGGCGTTTTGGACTGGCGTGCTGGTTGTTGCTCGCGCTGCCATTGGTCTTCTACATTCATCTGCCACCCAAGTACCATGTCGCGTCTGCACCTGCGGCGGCGATGCTACTGGCCCACGCTGCCCGTCGCGCCGGCCGGTGGTGGGGGCGTGCAGTGCTCATCCCCGTCAGCTCGGCCGGGTTGATCCTGGGCGTCCTCATCGTTCGCGCGGACGACACCCTGGCCGGGTTCGAACGCGATGTCGCGCAGACAGAAATCTCGCCACGGGTGGCGGCCGGGGAGCGGGTCTGGTTTTCTGGCCACTGGGGATTCCAGTGGTATGCCGAACGGGCTGGGGCCCGGCCGCTTGTTCGCAATTCGCAGGCGGCCACGCGCGGAGACATCATCCTTGTGGACGATCAGGCCTTCAATCAGGGACTCATCGACGACTATCCGGGACGACGATTGTTGGGATTCCGGGCCTTGGCGTCCCCCGGTGGGCGGATCATGAACCGTGAGGCCAACGCCGGCTTCTATTCCAACGAGTGGGGAGACTTGCCGTGGACCTGGAGTCGAAACACCGAAGCCAACCGCATTTCGTTCTGGATCGTGGAATGACGACGGAACCGTTGGCTTCGTACGCGGCACCGACAACGGCGCCAGCGCCCGACGTGGCTTGCGGGCTATCTGCTGCCCAAAAAAGAGGCGTGGCAAGACGATTTTCGCAGACAGAAAGGGGCACGATTTGGAGTACGATGGACATGGCTAGACGCAAGCGCGAGGAGTAAGCCCCCGATGGACCGCTGGAATCGACTTTTCAAACGCTTTTCCGAACTGGAACGTGCTCGCCTGGAATTCGAGGATCAGGAGCGCGAGGCGATGGCCGCCCAGCGCGACTTGGACGTGTGGTGCGTGAACGCCATGGAGCAAGTCATGCAGTTCGTGCGTGACGGCATCGAGGCGCAGGCGGCGGCATTCGAACAGGCGACGGGACAGCCCGTGGCGATCTCCTATCCGGTTCAGGCATCGCCGGTCGAAAAGGCCAGCGGCGCCTCGGCCCTCATGTCGGTCAACTTGGGCGACGCGAGGGTTCTCGTGTATTTGCTGCGCAATCCAGGCCATCTGCCATTCGTTCATGTGCTGGGGCCGGCGATGGAAGGCAACAACGTGCAGGTCCGGCGACCTTTTTGTCGCATCATCCGCCGTCCCGACGATTCGCTCGGCTTCGTGCGCGGCGACGACGACATCGATGGGGTGCTTGTCGACAGCGCCGCGATGGTCGACGAGATTGTCTTCTGCACCTTCGAGCTGCTCATCGAGAACCGAGCGGCCAAGATGAGCAACGCTGTCAGCAAAGGGCGTGGGCTGGTGAAGACACTGCGTCACGGTTGACGGACGACAAGCACCGGCACCGCGGGACGAGCAGGGCTTTTCAGGCCCGGCCCAGTTGCCGCAACCAGCGGTAGTGCGAGCCCAGCGCCGCGGACGCACTCAAATGGGCGACATAGTGCACGCCGTGGGCCCGGCAAACGCGTTCGACGATTTCGGAAAGAGCAGGGTAGTGGGTGTGGCAGACTCGGGGAAATAGGTGATGCTCGATCTGGAAGTTGAGACCGCCAATAAACCAGGTTAGCACTCTGTTGTTGCGGGCAAAATCCACCGTGGATTCCACTTGATGGGTCGCCCAGTCGCGATCCATGGCGTGGCCGGGAAGCGGACGCTTGGCGAAGTCGGCTTCTTCCAGACAATGCGCCAACTGAAACACCACGCTCAGAAGCACGCCCAGGATCGTGCCGGTGAGCAGGAACAGCGCGACCACGCTTAGCCAAGGATGGAGCAGCATGGGCAGTACCAGCGCAAGACCGAAGAAAAGGACTTTGCCCGACCAGAATAGAAGCTGCTCTGTCCGCGCTGGCCGCGGTACGCGCGTGTCCGCTATTCCCGGCCTAATGATCGACCGAAAATCGTCCAGCAATTGCCATTTGATCGCGAGCAGCCCATAGAGTAGCCAAATGTAGAAATGCTGGAAGCGGTGAAACCAGAATCGTCGGTCGTGAGGCGTGAGACGGCCGAGCGCCCCGATGTAGATGTCGTCATCCGAGCCAGTTACATTGGGATAGCTGTGATGGGCGATGCCGTGTTTGTAATGCCAGAAGTAGGAACTGCCGCCCAGAAGGTCCAGTGAGAAGGCCATTCCCCGGCTAACGGTGGACGATTTGGCATAGGAACGATGTCCGCCGTCATGCATGACATTGAATCCAATCCCGGCCATCGCGCACGCGAGCGAGGCGGCGCACAGAGCGGCGAGCCACGGCTGATGGACGACGAACACCAACAACCAGTACGATCCGGCCAGCCAAATCCCCAGTACGGCGGTCTTTGCCCACAGGGCATACGAGCCTTGCCGAGAAATTCCGCGGCGCTCGAAGAACGCCGCGACTTCGACTTCGAGGTCGTCTCGAAATGGAGTGCGCGGTGCATATTGAATGGCCACGGGGCACCAAGAATACGCGGGAACGCCAGAAGAAAATGTCAGCATTGAAACATAAAACATCAGGCCATCGCTGTCCTTGCAATACCAGCAGGTGTCGCGTAGGACTACTGACCGTTGGCCGCTTGCGGAGTGGGCCTTCGGCAGATTGGCCAGCCCAGCGACCTGGTGGCAACCCCGCCAAGCAAGGACACCATGGCAGGCTTAATTGAACCGAGCGGTGAATTTCACACCAAGAGCAACGATTCGCAGCCGTCGCGGCTCCCGTCTTCCTTTCCCGGACGGCCATGCAGGGTCACGTTCGATGGCGCGAATGCACCCGAGGCGACCCGCACCGAGGTGCGAGCGTGGCTCGAACGGCTTGGAGCGCTGACGGCGCCGATGACGGGCGGACACGTGGCAATCGAATCCATCGATGAAATCCGCAAGGACCGCGTTTTTCGCGTGCGCGTGGAATTGGCAATGCCGGCCGGCGTTGTCGTCGTGGGAAGCGATCATCCTAGCAATGCCGTGCACGAGGATATCTACGTCGCGATTCGCAACGCGTTTCGCGGCGCACGCCGGCAGCTTGAGGCCTATTGTCTTGAACATCCAGTGGTGGCGGAATCTCAGCCCACCGCGGTCCCTTCCGTCGTCTGTTCGGGGTAGCGGGGCGGCTGCGTGACCGTGCCGGTTCGGGGTTGCGGCTCGAGCCAGCCCCGGACGACGCGTTGGAGTCGCCCAAAATAGGCGTGCGCATACGAGACGGGGAAGACAAGCTTAACGCGCGCATGGAAACGCTATTGTCTGTCAATCTGCGGAGGGCACGCTCATGTCTCAGCTTGACTCGTTGAAAAAGTTCACCATCGTCGTCGCCGACACGGGCGACATTGATGCAATTGCCAAGTACAAGCCACAAGACGCAACCACGAATCCGTCGCTGTTGCTCAAGGCCGCGCAGGACAAGCGTTACCGGCACCTTGTGGATGAAGCGTTACAATACGCGGCGAACGCGGGCGGCGACCATGCAAGGCAGACCGGTCTCTTCATGGACAAATTGTTCGTGAGCTTCGGCTGTGAGATTTTGAAAATCGTTCCCGGTCGCGTATCCACCGAGGTGGACGCGAAGCTGAGCTTCGACACCGCTGGCAGCATGGCCAAGGCACGCGAGATCATCCAGCTCTATTCCGACGCCGGCGTGCCGCGCGAGCGGGTTCTCATCAAGCTCGGCACGACTTGGGAAGGCATCCGCGCGGCCGAACAATTGGAGAGGGAAGGCATCCACTGCAACATGACCTTGCTGTTCAGCTTCGCCCAGGCGGTGGCCTGCGCCGAGGCCAAGGTCACCTTGATATCGCCGTTCGTGGGTCGGATTTACGACTGGCACAAGAAGGCGAGAGGCGTGACCGATATCCCACGCGCCGAGGATCCGGGCGTGGCGTCGGTGGTGCGCATCTACAATTACTACAAGAAATTCGGCTATGCGACCCAGGTCATGGGCGCAAGCTTTCGCAAGGTCGAGCAAGTCATCGATCTTGCCGGCTGCGATCTGCTCACCATCAGCCCGGACCTGCTTTCGCAGCTCGAAGCGCGCGACGGCGAGCTCCTCCGCGAGCTCGACCCGGCTCTCGCCAAGAAGCTCGACATCGCGCCCGTGCACCTCGACGAAAAATCCTACCGTTGGATGCACAACGAAGACGCGATGGCCGTGGAAAAGTTGAGCGAGGGTATCCGCGTATTCAACGCCGACGGGCGCAAGCTGGAAGCCTATGCCCAAGCCGAGGTGGCCAAGGCGTCTGCCGCGTGATTCCGCCGGAATTCCTTTCCGGCCGAGGGGAAATAGGGCAATACTTGCCGAAATGACTCGCGTCCAATGTAGCTTCGTGCGGTCCGGCGAAGGTGCAACATTCGCCTCTATCTAATCAATCCAACCAATCCGCTGGTCTCGTGTGTCACGGCCAAGGAAAATAGGTGGAATCGGTATCGAGTGTGGAAGCCCTTGAGTCTGATGGTGCTGGCGCGGCTGACGCCACCCGAGTGGGAAGTGACCATCCTGGACGAGAACGTCAGGCAAATCGACTACGCGAGCCTGCCAAAACCCGACCTCGTGGGCATCACTGCCTTCACCTCGCAAGCGCCCCGCGCCTATGAGCTGGCCGCGGACTATCGTCGCCAGGGAATTCCGGTCGTCATGGGCGGCATTCACGCGACCATGTGCGTGGACGAGGTTCTAGAGCGGGTGGATTCGGTCGTGACCAAGGAAGCCGAAGTTGTCTGGCCGCGGGTACTCGAGGATTTTAAGGTTGGCCGATTGCAACGTCGCTATGACGGCGGGCACATTCCGGTCGGCAACTTCGTGCCCGCGCGACAGGACTTGTTGCCCGAGGGATATGCCTTCGGGACCATCCAGACCACGCGCGGCTGTCCCTTGAATTGCAGCTTTTGCAGCGTGACCACCTTCAACGGCGCTCAATATCGGCAGCGTCCAGTTGATGACGTCGTCAGTGAATTCCTGAGCATCCCGGAAAAGCGCGTATTGGTCGTCGACGACAATCTCATTGGCACGAAGCCGGAACACATTGCCAGGGCCAAGGAGCTTTTTCGCGCCCTGATCAAGGCCAAGTTGCGCAAGGAATGGATCGCGCAAGCGACCATCAATTTCGCGGACGACGGCGAGCTGGCGTCGCTGGCACGTCAGGCTGGGTGCCGTGGCGTCTTCATCGGATTCGAGTCGCCGACGGCTGAAGGCCTGCGCGAATTGGGCAAGAAATTCAATCTGCAAAAGGGCCGCGATCTCCAAGCGTCGGTGCGCCGCATTCAGCGGCACAATATTCTCGTCATGGGCTCTTTCATCATCGGCCTCGACGTGGACGATGTCGGTATCGGCGAGCGCGTCGCCCAGGCCGCGCGGCAATACGGGGTCGACAGCCTCAACATTTTGTTCCTGACGCCACTACCCGGTACCCGCCTTTGGGACCAGATGAAGGAAGCGGATCGCATCGTACTGAACACGTTTCCCGAAGACTGGTGTTACTACACGCTCACCTTTCCCGTAGCGCGCTTCGGGCGTCTGTCGCTTGACGCCGTCATTCGGGAGGTGATTGCATGCAATATGTCGTTCTATTCGATGTCAGGCGTGTTGAGACGGTTTTGGTCCACCCTGTGGCAGCGCCGCATGCCCCTCATCAACCTCGTGACCAATCTCTCCAGCCGCAATAACAGCTACGTCGAAACCCGAACGTATGCGGATTTCAAGGCGAAGTGGCAGGGCGCCTTTGCGACTTCTACGCCACAGTCGACTATGCCAGCAGAGCTTCCAATTCAGCCCAGCGCGCGTATAGCCCAGTGACCTGCTCGTCGGCGACAGCAATTTCAGTCTGCAACGCCAGTAGCCGGCTGGCGTCGGTGGCGACTTCCGGCATCTGTTGCTCCTCGCGCAAGGAGTGCAGCCGGGCTTCGGCCTCGGCGATGCGCGCCTCGATGGCGTCGTAGTCGCGCTGGTCCTTGTAGCTCAGCTTTCGTCGCGCGGAAGGCTTCTCCGCCGACATGTCGCGATCTTTGGATTTGGCTGTCTGTTTGCCCGAGGATTGCTCTAGGTGCCAGCTTTCCCACTGTGAAAGACCGACCATCGCGGTAATTTGTCCCTGCTCGTCTGGCCGGGTGTGAAACGCCAGCAGTTTGTTGGTGACGCGATCGAGGAAATAGCGGTCATGGGTAACGAGCAAGACCGCGCCGTCGAAGCCAGTCAGGGAGTCTTCAAGAATATCCAGCGTCGCCACATCCAGGTCGTTGGTCGGCTCGTCGAGAACCAGCACGTTCGCCGGGCGCAACATCAAACAAGCCAGGGCCAGGCGGCTCTGTTCGCCACCCGACAATTGGCCGACTCGCAACTTGGCTTGGTCGGCCTGGAAAAGAAAACGCGCCAAATAGCCGGTGATGTGAACCCTGGCGCCGCGAAAATCAACGTGGTCGCCGCCCGGGCAGAGCGTATTTGCCACGGTGGCCGTCTTGTCGAGCGCATCCCGGTGTTGAGCGAAGAAGGCGAATTGCAATTGATCGGCGCGGAGGATGTCACCTTTGTCGGGCTTCTCCTCGCCAACCAAGATGCGCAATAGCGTGGTCTTGCCGCAGCCGTTAGGCCCAATCAAGCCCACGCGGCTTCCCGGCCCGAGAAACAGATCGAGATCTGCGAAAATGAGTCTGTCGCCGTACGACTTGGCGATGCCGCGCGCTTCAATGAGTCGCTTGGGATTCCTCCCGACGCCGGCGAAGTCGATATCGGCGGTTCGCACCACATTGCGCGCGCCGAGCTCGTCCACTTCCTGGGCCAGGGCGCCCGCCCGTTGAATGCGCGCTTGTTGTTTGGTCGATCGTGCCGGTGCCCCTCGGCGCAGCCATTCGGTTTCCCGGCGCAAGGTGTTGCGCAAGGTCACTTCCCGTTGCTCTTGCGCAGCCATCAAGTCGGACTTGCGTTCGAGAAAGGTGGCGTAGTCCGCGTCCACGGACAGAAGCCCGCCGCGGTTGCGCCGGTCGAGCTCTAGGATGCGGTTGGCGATCCGTTGCAAGAATAGACGGTCGTGCGTAATAGTAACGGTTGCGAAGCTGGACTTGGCCAGCAAGTCCTCCAGCCACAGGATACTGTCCACGTCGAGGTGGTTGGTGGGCTCGTCGAGCAAGAGCAAATCGGGCTCGCGCAAAAGCTCGCGGGCCAGCGCCACGCGCTTGCGCCAGCCGCCCGACAATCGATCGACGACCGCGTCGGTGCCAGCCTGCGGACCCGTCAATTCCAATCGGGCCATGAGCTCGTCGGCCCGCGCCGCTGCTCGCCAGCGCGCCTCGTGGTCCACCAAATCAGCCGCCGGCTCGAGAATGATTTCCCGCACAGTTCGCCCCGCAGCCAATTCGGGCACTTGTGCCAGATGTCCCACGCGCAGCCCGCGCCGCTGCGACAATTCGCCCGAATCCGGGGTGTCGGCGCCGGCCAAGATGCGCAAGAGCGTGGTCTTGCCCGCGCCGTTGGGACCGATGAGGCCAATCCGCTCGCCGTCTGACAACGTAAACCCCACGCCCTCGAACAGAGGGCGGGCGCCAAACGACTTGGATAGATTGCGGGCGGTGGCGAGAATCGCCATGGACGGCCAGTTTAGGTCGGATTATCGACGGCGAGAGTGGAAACGATTGCGTCCGCCGCCGCCACCGAAGTTCTGCCGCGGCTGGGGCGCGCTCACCTCGTTGCCATTCGCCGCGTACGGGTGATCGGTCGCGACGGAGATCTTGGTGCGCGTAAGACGCTCGATTTCGCGCAAGTATGTCCGCTCGCTGGCGTCGCAGAAAGCCAGGGCCACGCCGCGCGCGCCGGCGCGGGCGGTGCGACCGATGCGGTGCACGTAGCTCTCGGGTTCGTTCGGCAGCTCGAAATTGACGACGTGGCTGATGCCGTCGACGTCGATGCCCCGAGCCGCGATGTCGGTGGCTACGAGGACGCGCACCTTGCCTTCGCGAAAGTCGGCGAGCGCGCGTTGGCGAGCATTCTGGCTCTTGTTGCCGTGAATGGCCTCGGTGGCGATACCGGCGCTGGTTAGGTCGCGCGCCACGCGATTGGCCCCCGATTTCGTTCGAGTGAAGACGATCACGCGGCTCATGGCGGGATCGCGCAGGACTTCAGCCAACAGCGCGCGCTTGTCGGATTGCCTGACGAACAGCACCCATTGCGTGACACTGTCCACGGTGGTGGCGACTGGCGCGACGGAAACCTTGGCGGGATCGCGCAGGATTTGATCGGCCAAGGTCGCGATGGGCGCCGGCATGGTGGCAGAGAAAAGCAGATTTTGCCGCCTGGCCGGCAGCTTGGCCAAAATGCGGCGGATGGGATCGATGAAGCCCATGTCGAGCATGCGATCCGCTTCGTCGAGCACCAGCGTCTCCACATCGCCCAAAGGAACGCAGCCCTGGCTCATCAAATCGAGCAGGCGGCCGGGCGTGGCCACCAGGATGTCGAGGCCGCGGCGCAAGGACGCGACTTGCGCGCCCTGGGAAACACCGCCGAAGACGACGCCGCTGCGAAACGGCAGGCCGCGGCCGTAAACGGCGAAGCTTTCGGCGATCTGCACTGCCAGCTCGCGCGTGGGCACGAGCGCCAACACGGCCGGGCCACGCTTGCGCTCGCGGCCCGGCTCGGACAGACGATGCAGCAAGGGCAGGGCGAAGGCCGCAGTTTTGCCGGTTCCGGTCTGCGCGCAACCAAGCAGGTCGCGACCGCGCATGACGTAGGGAATAGCCTGGCACTGAATCGGCGTCGGCGTGGTGTATCCCTCGGCGATCACGGCTCTGAGGATGGGCTCGCGCAGGCCAAGGGCGGCGAAACCATTGATGTGCGCGCCGTCGCGGGCAGGTGCGGAAACGGACGAAGGGGCAATGGTCGCAAGCGTCGGACGAGAATTGGCTGTGGTAGCAAGATCGGTCATGTAAATCGGAACCTCGGTTGGCCCGACTGTTTCTCCGCGCGCCGCATCCGTGAGGACGATGGTGGAGAAGTCGAGCGTGTGAACGGTAGTCCGTGCAAAAAACCGTTCAGACAGGCAAACCGCCAACCGGTTCCGGCGCTCTTCGCGAAACGCGAAGGCAGGACGGCACCACTATGACCCGGGAATGCCGGGTACGCCAACAAAATCGAATCCCAGTGGACCCCGCCACCGGATCGGCCGTTGGCGGGGTAGCTGCCTATGTCGTTGCCTACTATTTCGCGGCCAGGCTCACGCGCACCGGATTTGCGAGTCGATTCGATAGCAGCTGAGCTTCCTTGGTCCACGCAGCGGCGTCAGCAATTGGAGTGGCCGTATTCCAGGCCGTGCCGACGTAATAGGTCAGCGGGCCGCTTTTGGGGGCGGGCGTGACCAGCAGGAATTCCAAATCAGTCTGCTGGGCCTCCGTGCGCGAACCGGGCGGAAGCACGATGGCGCAGCCGAGATTGCCGCTCTTGCCGCCGTTGAGCGGTTCCCACGTTCGCATCCACGCCGCCGGCGCGTCGACTTCGACCACCCCGCCGGGGTGCTTGGCGATGCCAATTCCCACGGACAGCCCGGCCTTGCTTGGCTTGCCCTTCGTCGCGAAGGTGCTTTCGAAGCGATTGAAATACGTTCCCGCGTCGAGCGTCACGCGTTTGGTTTCGGCAACGTGCGTGCCGGCGGCATCCCAGGCTGCGTACGTCAGCTCAAACACGAGACGAATTGGCCCATTGGCGAGCACGCGCGAGGCGATGAAGTTCTTCGAAACATGGAATTTGTCACCCGACCAAATTCCCAGGCCGCCGCAGCCGCGCGACTTTCCCACGGCGTAGAAGTCGGCGCCTTCGCCGTGGTCCTGGTGGTAGTTGTCGGTCATGTACCATTCGTTGACCACGAGCTTGGGCACCCGCTTTACCCAAACGTCTACGCCACTCGATGTCAGCGGATCTTTCTTCCAGGTCTCGAGGTCGGGTCCGTACATCCGGTGTGCGACGCGGTCGTTTTCCCACGCGAAGTCGTCGTGTCGCTCGCGCACGAAGCGACCGTAAACCCTGTAGTCCGGCTGATTGGCCGAGACACGCTCGGCGATTCGCACCCCGAAGGTTTTGCTTTCGCTCGGGCCCAGATTGGTTTGGAAGACGATCTCGTCGGGCTTGTCGTCGCCATTCACATCGACTAGCTGGGAGAGCACGACCTTCCCGGCGCCATCCACGACGACGGTCTTCGTCAGGTCGATCGTGGGTGCGACCTTGATCAGCTCATCAAGCGCGAGCGCGATGGTTTCGCCCTGGCGCCCGACGGCGATGGGATTGGTCACGGTGACGGTGGCCAGGTTCGCTGGAGGGGGCGCAGCCGGGGCCGCGGCCATGGCCGTCGACGCGGACGGGAGTGCAATGGCGAAGGCCGAGACAACGATGAAGCGAGCTCTTGTGGTGGGCATGGCCACGAATTATCGCAGACGAGACCGCCCGGAAAAACAAGAAGTTGTTTTTCGTCTTAGTTAGCCGCTTAGCCGCGAATTTCTCGGATGAGCGCCAGCGTGTCGGCCACCTTGCGGGTGATTCCGGCGAAGTCCTTGGCGGCGAGGAGGTCCTTCGTCAGCAGGTTCGAGCCCATGCCGGCGCAGGTGATGCCGGCGCCAAACCACGCCGTCAGGCTCTCGCGCGTGGGCGACACGCCGCCGGTCGGCATGATGTCGACCCAAGGGCAAGGCGCGCGCACGCCCTTGACGAAGCCCGGGCCGCCCACTTCGCCGCCGGGGAAAATCTTGCAGATTTCCACGCCGAGCTGGTGCGCTTTGTGGATTTCGGTCACCGAGCCACAGCCCGGCGAATAGGGGATTTTTCGGCTGTTGCACAGCTTGGCCGTGTCTTCATCGAGCAGCGGGCCCACCACGAAGTTGGCGCCTGCCGCGATGAACATGGCCGCCGTGGGCGCGTCGACGATGGAGCCGACGCCCAAGACTGCCTCAGGCTTATTGGCCGCGCACCATTCTTCAAGCTGGGCGAAAACCTGCAGGGCGCGATCGCCGCGATTGGTGAATTCGACCACGCGCGCGCCGCCGTCGACGCATGCGACGACCACATTGCGCGCCAATTCGAAGCTCGGGTCGTAGAAGACCGGAATCATCCCGGTCTGTTTCATCAGAACAAGCGTATCGAGCCTTCTGTATCTGGCCACCGGCGCCTCCTTTAACGTTCTTCTATCTTAGAACGAGCGCTTTCAGCGCTCGATGCGCGCGCTCGAACCCTTCATCAAGCGCTCCACTTCCGACTGGCTGGCCATCGACGTGTCGCCCGGCGTGGACATGGCAAGCGCGCCGTGGGCGACCCCACAGCGCAAAGCCCACTCGGGATCCTTGCCTTCGAGTAATCCGTGGATGAAGCCCGAGGCGAAGGAATCGCCGCCGCCCACGCGGTCGAAGATTTCCACGTCGGTCGGCGTGACCTCGAAGAATTGGCCGTCGCTGTAGCAGATGGCGCCCCAACCGTTGAGCGTGGCCGTCTTGGCCGTGCGCAGGGTCGTTGCCACGGTCTTGACGTTCGGGTACGTGGCCACCACTTTTTCGATCATGCGGCGGAAGCTGTCGGTGCGCAGCTCGGTGAAGCTCGGGCCCGTTCCTTCGATTTCGAAACCGAGCGCCGCCGAAAAATCTTCTTCGTTGCCGAAGAGCACGTCGACCGAGCCGACGAGCGAACGATTGACCTCGCGGGCTTTCTTTTGGCCGCCGATGCTGCGCCAGAGCGAATCGCGGTAGTTGAGGTCGTACGAAATCACGGTGCCGTGGCGCTTGGCCACCTCGAAGGCGCGCGCCGCGACGGCAGGCGTGCTCTCACTCAGCGCCGCGAAGATACCGCCCGAGTGCAGCCAGCGCGCTCCGAGCTCGCCGAAGAGGCGCTGCCAATCGAAGTCGTCGGGCCTAAGCTGCGAGGCCGCGGTGTGGCCGCGGTCGGAGCAGCCGACGGCTGGGCGTGGGCCGAAGCCGCGCTCGGTGAAATTCATGCCGTTGCGTACCGCTCGCCCGACGCCGTCATAGGGAACCCAGCGCACGAGCGACACGTCGGTTCCGCCCTGGAGCATGAGATCCTCGATGAGGCGGCCGATGGGGTTGTCGGCGAGCGCGGTGAGGATGGCGGTGCGTTTGCCGAAGCAGCGGCGCAGGCCGCGGGCCACATTGTATTCGCCGCCGCCTTCCCAGGCTGCCAGGGTGCGCGTGGTGTGGATGCGGCCGTCGCCGGGATCCAGTCTCAGCATCACTTCGCCGAGGCTGACCAAATCCCAGCGACATTCGGATGCGGACTTGAGCTTGATCGTCGATTCCATGTTGCGACTCAACCTAGGGCGGGAGCGAAATTCCCGCGAATTTTCCGTGCTGCAAACTCTAGCGGGCCAGCCAGCCGCCGTCGACGGCCAAGGTGTAGCCGTTGATGTAGTCGGAGGCGGCGGAGGCGAGGAACACCACCGCGCCCTTGAGGTCGTCCGGCGTGCCCCAGCGGCCGGCGGGAATGCGTTCGAGGATGGCGGCGCTGCGCTTTTCGTCGGCGCGCAGCGGGGCGGTGTTGTCGGTGGCCATGTAGCCGGGTGCGATGGCGTTGGTGTTGATGCCCTTGTCGGCAAGCTCGCAGGCCATGAGGCGCGTGAGGCCTTGCACCGCGCTCTTGGAGCTGGTGTACGAGGGCACGCGGATGCCGCCTTGGAAGGACAGCATGGAGGCGATGTTGATGACCTTGGCCTTGGCCTTGCGGGAAATCACGTCGCGCACGAAGGCCTGGCTGAGAAAGAAGACCGCGTCGATGTTGATTTTCATGACCAGATCCCAGTCGGCCTCGCTGAAGTCCTGAAAATCGGCGCGCTTGATGACGCCGGCGCAGTTCACCAGGATGTCGAGCGTGGCGAAGGTTTTGCGTGCCTCGGCGACGACTTGGGGAATGGCCTTGCGATTGGATAGGTCAGCGCTGATGCCGGCACATTTGCGGCCGAGCGCTTGCACCTGCTTCTGCGTGTCGTCGGTCGGTAGCACGTCTACGGCGACGATGTCCGCGCCCGCTTCCGCGAGTGCCAGGGCCATGCCCTGACCAAGCCCGCGCGAAGCGCCGGTGACGATGGCGACTTTTCCATTCAGTTTGAAACTATCGAGGATGTTGCTCATGGTGATTGGTTCGCTGTGGGAGTGGTGAATCAACGCAGCTCGGGCACAGGCGCGGCGTCCATGTCGGCGAAAACCTGATTCTCGCCGCCCATGGCCCAGATGAAGGTGTAATTCGACGTGCCGCCGCCGCAATGAATGGACCACGAGGGCGACAGCACCGCCTTGCGGTCGTGCACGACGATGCTGCGGGTGGCTTCGGGCCGGCCCATCATGTGAAAGACGGCGCCGTTCGGCTGAAGGTCGAAATAGAGATAGATCTCGGTGCGGCGCAGGTGCGTGTGAGGCGGCATGGTGTTCCACACGCTGCCGGTCTTGAGCACGGTGAAGCCCATGACGAGCTGGCAACTCTTGATGCCGGCAAGATGGATATAACGGTGGATGGTGCGCTGGTTGGCGTCGGCCTGGCTGCCCAGATCCGATTTGTCGGCCTGCGGGGGCGTCGCCAGCGCGGTCGGGTACGCGGTGTGTGCCGGATAGCTGGCGATATAGAACTGCGCGGGCTCGGAGGCCTTGACCGATGCAAAGACGACCTGCTTGCTGCCACGGCCGATGTAAAGGCAGTCCAGCTTGGCGAGCGAAAAAGTCTGGCCGTCGACGTTGATGCTGCCCGCGCCGCCGATGTTCATGACGCCGATTTCCCGGCGCTCGGTGAAGTACGTGGCGGCCAGCTCCTTCGGGCAAGGCAGTTCGAGTGGCGCGTCCGTCGGCACGGCCGAGCCGATGACCGAGCGTTCGTTCGACCAGTAGCGCAGCACGATCTGGCCAGCAGCGAAGAGATCCTCGACCAGAAACGACCGCCGCAGCGATTCGGTGGTCATGGTTTCGTAGCTGGCTGGATCCGTGTCGTAGGTGATTTTCATGGTGAGAATCGGCGTGAGCTTGCCGCCTTTCGAGAGAAAAGTCAGCTTCAACTTTGCCATGCGCCAGCGTTTGAGCTTGCCGGCAGGCAGTGGCATCGGTTCTCCACTAGGGCGCGTCTTCTAGGGCGCATCTTCTGGCCGGGTGACGCTCAAGATCCTGGCCCGCGCGGTTACTTCGAAGGCCGTCTTGATTGGATTGAAGACGCGCATTTCGATTTCGATTGGGCCGGCGTCCCGGCTGTAGGTCGTGCGCGTGACCCGATCTGGATCGTGCCGCGTTTCTTCGACGACGACGCAGTCGCGGTACGTGCCCGACGGAAGCGTGACGATCTGCCCGACCGCCACGACCTTTGCTTCGCCGCTAGCCACCGGCCAGTCGGTGCCCATCCGAACGGGATTCTTCAGCACGTAGTCCTCCGGCAGCATGCCGTTTCTTCGCGCGATTCCCTCAGGTCGAATGGCGTACTCGATGCGGTCGTCGACGTTCTTGACGATCGCAAGATCGGCGCTGCGCTCGATCACGGAATAGAGCGCCAGGACCTTCGTGCTGTCGCGTTCGATTTCGTATGCCCAACCCCAGCCAGGTAGAAGCGGATAGTAGTCAAGCGCGACTTCGCTGGGCGGCCCGGACGCGCCGGTCGAGGGCGCGGTCGTCGCACAGCAGGGCAACGCCAGCAATCCCAGCGAGAGAAGCGCCAGCGAAGTCGGCAAGGTGCACACACGCATGGTTCGAGTAGACATCAAAAGGTCGGCTTTGGGTAGCAACTGGCAAGCGTGCGTCGTCGCGTTGCGACGGCTTGACGGCGTCCCATCAGAAAACTGAGAGCGAAGGCGCCTAAGCTCCGAGTTTCAGCTGATCGGCATCCTGGCGCGAGCCTTGCTACACTGGGCTGCGTGCGGCGTGTGTCGACAATCTGGCGAACGGCGATTCTCGGCGGGATGATCCTGCTGGCGCCAAGCAGTGCCCACGCGCAGAGCGCGGGCGCGGGCGCAGACGCCACCATCCTTCGCCGCGCCCAGGACGACTTCGCGCGCCTGTCTGCCGAGCTCGATCGCGTCAATGCCGAGGTCGCCGTTCTCAAGCGAGCCGGCCGGTCGGTTCGCAACGACTACCGGCTCGGCGAGCGCATGGCGGACGCGGAGGCGTTGGCGCAGAAGGTGACTCAGGCAGAGGCCCGACTACGAAAACTGCGTGGCGCCGGGGAGCCATCGCTTGGTCGTGGCGCTTCCATCGCGCCGCCCCAGCCTTTGCCGCAAGATGGAAGCGTGGAGCTTGAGGCCAAGGCCGACCTGTTCTCGGACCAAGCCAAGAAGTTGTCCGGCCAAGCAGACATCCTGGCCAGCGCGGCGGAACAACTGCGCAGCCGCAGAGCCTTGCACCGCCGGGCGGGTGCTTGGGATCGCGATCCATTTTCCGGGTTGGAGTCCTCCAAACGCAATCTCGGCAACTCGGCGCAGAAGTTGGCAAGCTCGGGTCTGACACCGGGAGCGAGCACCAGCGATAGCTCGCGCGGCACGACCAGCCCGCCGGCCACCACGACCGTCGCGAGCGGCACGGCTCAATCGCCCACTTTGTCGCCGTCACCTCCGCCTCCGCTCACGATTGCGCTTCCCGGCTCGGGCGAGACCTCCGTCGCCACAGCTTCGCCCGCCCCGGAGAGCGCTACCTCTGCCAAGTCCTCGCCATTGTCCCAGACGGCTCCGAGCCAGTTGTCCGTCGAGCAACACCTGTTTCTCGATCCCGCGACCGCGGCGGAGCTGCGCCAAGCCTTGGGTCCGGTCGATTCTCCGCTCGATCCAGACGCGCTCGATCGGGCTGCCGCCACCTTGCATGCCCGCGCGCGAGCCTTGGATGAGGAGGCGCGGCGCTTGCGCTCGCAAAGTCGCGCCCCGTGAAGCGGCTTTCGATTTCGTCAGACACGGTGCGCGTGAGATCAGGACTTCAGGGTAGTATGGCGCGAGATGCATCTGCGCATCCTCGCAACCACGGGACTCTGCCTTTTGGGACTGGCAGCGCAAGCGCGCGCCGACGGGGCTCGCTACGACTGGCGCTTGGAGGACGGGGCTGAATACGACAGCAATCCCGCCCGCGCGGAACGCATCGCCGGGACTGTGAATCCAGCCGCCGCTCCCGCTTCGCCGCTCGCGCGCGTCGTGGTGGCGGGAAATCTCGCGGCTCCTGTCGGCGCACGCCAAGAGCTCACGCTTTCTGGAGCCTTTGGTGGAAAGTGGTTCACGGCCCCGGAGGCGCGCGCCGAAAATGTGCTGGTTTTCCAGGGCGCGGCGGGCGACGCCGTCCGGCTTGGGCGACAGAGCCAGCTCGTCGGATCCGCCGCGTATTTCGACGTGTTCCAGCGCCGCTCCACCGACCTTCCCGACTTTCGTTCCGTCGCACCGTCGCTGCGGCTCGACGAGGAGATCCCCCGATCCATCCTCGCGTCGCTCGGCGGTGGTTATCGCTGGTTCACCTTCAAACCCGATGACTCCTACAGCTTTGCCGCTCCGACCGCCTTCCTAGCACTCAAGTACAGCCGGCCCGGGAATTTGCTTGAACGCGGTGCGGACTGGGAATGGACCGCCGGCGGCAGCGTCGAGGAACGCGGCTTTCACGGACCAGCTTGCCGATCCACCGGCTGTGGCGACGGCAGTGACGTTCCACGCCACCGCGATCGATTCTGGATTGGCCACGTGGAGGTCACTCGGACGGGAGATTGGCTGCTCGGTTTGGGCGCCGCGGGGCACATCAACCAATCGAACAGCTACGGTGAATCGCTCGCCCGTGGACTGTTTCACCTTCGCACCGTGTTTTTTTTGCCATGGGATCTGTCGCTGTCGGCGCGCGGCGAGCTGGTCCTCACCCACTACGCGGATGCCCTGACGTTCCAGCAGCCCATCGCGGGTCTTCCCGGAGCAACCATCGAAGACGAAGGTCGCAGCACCTTGCGTGTGGAAATGGTGCGTGTGTTCGAGGGCCGTTTCGAGGTCGGTGCGCGCTACGTCTACTACACCAGCTGGCCGGCCGCGGGACCCGTCGATTTCCGACGGCAAACCTTGCTCTTCTACTTTGCATTTCTCGACGAACACTAGGTTTTCTCGCGTTTCCCAAGATTTACATCTTCGTCGTTGACTTCGGAGGGGTAGGAGCAAAGGATAGCGGCCCGAGTTGAGGTACGAATTTTTTATCGCAACTCGGGTAATTGCGCAGGCGGTTTGCCTGTCCAATGGGCCCGAAGGAGGCAAGGACTAATGGCCGGCGGGACAAGGGCTCTCCCCAAACGAACGAAGTTCATCTTCGTGTCCGGGGGTGTTGTTTCATCCCTCGGAAAAGGACTGGCATCGGCGTCGATCGGCTCGCTGCTCGAAGC
>Ga0182027_10005348_pt1 | contig 19540 bp, 16 predicted proteins | sample 712E1DmetaG_FD_121300 | JGI IMG/M metagenome (GOLD analysis project Ga0182027, IMG submission 121300) | Permafrost microbial communities from Stordalen Mire, Sweden - 712E1D metaG (Illumina Assembly) | ecosystem: Environmental > Terrestrial > Soil > Wetlands > Permafrost | place: Sweden...
CCGGGGGAAGAGCGGAGACACATTTGGCGGCGTCTTCGGGAGAATTCTGCGCCATGCCGGAAATGACGCCCCGGAGATACCAGTTGCGGCCCTCGCCGTCAGGCAAGCTCCCGGCCATCTCGAGGGCGGTCGTGGAATCCACCGCCGCCAGGGAGTCGGCGAGTTGCCGCATGAAGTTGTTTTGTTGATTGCCGGCGGGGATGGTTTGAGCGAAAGCAAGGGCGGCTTTGGGATCGTTTTGCGCCCATTGCGGCACGAGCTGGCTCAACGCCTCTTGTTGGCCTTCGCCCGCCGGCAGTTGCTTCACCCAGGCCAGCGCGCCGGCGAGGTCGCTTTGCGCCCATTGGCTCGCCAGGCTGCCGATGAACCTGTTCCGCGCCTCGCCGGCAGGCAATGTGGCGGCGAAATCGGCGGCGGCTTTGGGGTCGGCCTCGGCCCATGGTGCCACCAGACGGTCCAACGCCTCGCTCTTGCCCCGGCCTTCGGGCAATTGAGTCGCCCAAGCCAGCGCGCCACTGAGGTCGTTTTCGGCCCACTGGCCGACGGCATTGGCGAGGAACTCATCCCTTTGGCGGCCCGGGGGCATCTTGTCCGCAAAATCCATGGCGGCTTTGGGATCGGACTGCGCCCATGCCGATGTGACACTGTCAATGGCTTGTTGTCTTGCCGTCCCCTCGGGCATTTGTTGCACCCAGGCCAGCGCGCCGGTGACATCATTGGCGGCCCATTGAGAGAGGATGGAAGGGATTGCGTTTTGTTTGTCATTCTTGTTGGACAATCCACTGGCCCAGGCAAGGGCGGCTTGAGGGTCCGCCGCGCCCCAGGAGGCCGCGACGGCCTGGATGGCCTCGGAACGCTGCCGGCCGGACGGCAGTTGAGCCGCTTTGGCTGCCGCCTCGGCGGGGTTCTGCTCCGCAAGGCCGTCGAAGATCGAGTAAAGGAAACCCGATTGCGGCAGGTTGGTTTCGGCGCTTTGCATCAGCGCAAGCGCGGCCGTCGGATTGGTTGAGGACATAGCCTCAATAACCGCGCCCAGCGCGTGAATACGGAGCTGTCCGGCGGGAAGTTGCCGCGCCCAGGCGGTTGCGGCGGCGGCGTCTTTCTCGGCCCAACCGCTCAACACGGCCAGGATGGCCTGCTCGTGCGCGGCGGCGCCAACAACCCCGTTGGCGCAAGCCATTGCGGCGGACGGATCCTCTTTCGCCCAACGTCTCAACAGGCTCTCTCGCAGTGAATTGCGAGCTTGGTTTGACGGGTTCTTCTCAATCGCAGCCATCACCCGCGGCATGTCCGCCACGGCTACCGAGTCCAGAAGCTTCTCGCCTTCTTCCCAGCGTGGGTTCTGTTGTTTCAAGTTCTGCAATTTGGCGATGATCTCCTCCAGAGACAGCTTGCCGCCCATCCCCTCGGGGTTGGGGTTGGCGGGGGCCGGCGGGCGCTTCTCGACAACAGGCAGCGGCGCGGAACCCCCGCTGTTGCCCGCCCCCGGCTGGCCGGAAGCGGTATCAGGCGGCGGGTTGGAAGACCGGGAAGAAAGCCGGCCCATCCAATAGCCGGCGGCCAGCAACAGCGCGGCGAAGAGGACATATACGATGAACCTAGGTCTCATAAAGATCAGTTAATGGTATTGTCACACTTCATAGCACTTTGCGGTACGTTAGCAGCCTGTTGAAATATCCCACCGAACGCCGCGTGAGGGCACGCGGCCTACATGATTTCCTCGGAAATCACGGACCATGTAGGCCCGGTGCCCTCACCGGGCGAGTCTTTCAACAGGCTGTTAGCGGGCCTTGCCGGCGGCGTTCTCGAAAACCACGTTGGACAGCACGGCTGTGTCGGTCTTGTCGGGAACATGGGAGCAGAAGCCGATGCCGGCGTAAAATGGCGCGTCGAAGTGCAGGGTCATGTTGGTGCCGACCTGGTGCATCGGCTCGCCTTTCAAGCTGACGAAAAGGGAGAAATCGTCGCCGTGCTTTTCCAGGCCAATGCGGATGGGCGTCTCGCCGGCGCGAGCGGGCTGCGCGGAGATGCGCTGGGCTTCCTTGATGCCGGCGTTTTTCTCCGGACGTTCCGCCAGGTGGATTAAACCGGCCCCATGCAAGGCGGTCATGGCTTCCTTGGAATCGTCGTCAAGGTCCTGGCGGATTACGAGCACCGCTTTGCGGTCGCTGTATCCGTTGGTGTTCGGGAAGGTGATGTCGGCGGCGAGGGAAACGTCGCCGGAGAGCTTCTTCCAAGCGTACCGGAATTCGTCGCGGTTGTACCAGATGTTGTAGCTGGCGGAGTTGAGGGTGTATTTCTTTGTGGCGGCGTCGAAACTGGCGCTCCCCGGCAACAACGGTCCGCCAATGTCGGCCTGGCCCTCAAAAATCCCGATGGGCGTGTCGAAAGTCTTGGTGGGCCGGTGGAAGCCCGCCGGCGGCGCCACCTGCCGGTGCGTGGCGGAGCCGGGCAGCGCCCAGTCGGGCACGACGAGTGGCGGCGCGGCAGGCGCGGCGGCGGGGGCCTGGGCGCGGAGCAGCAGCGGGACGATGGTGAGGATGAGGGCGGGCAGGAAGGATCGGGAATATGATTTCATTGGCGGTGATTAAATCCCGCGATCATCGCGGGTGTAAAGGAAAATCGCCTGGATTTTTGAGGGTTGACACGGAGGGCGATTTGCCTTTTACTTGCGCGCGTAGATACCATTTGCAAATCAAAATTGAATATTATGTTTATGCACAATTATTTATCAGACACGAAACTCCCCGCTCTTGAACTCGCATTGGCAGCGGCGTTGCTGGCCGTCACGGCCCCGGCGGCCCTGGCCCAGGCGCCGGCTGTCAGTCCAATCATCGCCGATGGCGCCACGCCGGAAAGAGTTGGAACCGGCTACGGCTTCACGGAAGGCTGCACGGCGGACAAGGACGGCAACATCTTTTTCAGCGATCAGAATCACGATCCGGGCGGCCAGATTCTGCGCTATTCGGCCGAGGACGGCAAGATCACCGTCTGGATGGAGCCGACGGGCCGGGCGAACGGCGAGCGATTCGCCCCGAACGGCGACTTGATCACCTGCTCGGACGAGCACGCCCAGCTCTGGCGCATCACGCCCGACAAGAAAGTGACCGTGCTGGTCAAGGATTACAATGGCAAGCTGTTGAACGGCCCGAACGACGTGTGGGTGGTGCCCAACGGCGGGATGTATATCACCGATCCCTACTTCCACCGTCCCTGGTGGGGCCCGGAACATGCCACCGCGCTACAGGACAAGCAGGCGGTGTATTATCTGACGCCCGACGCCAAGACGCTGACGCGGGTGATAGATGATTATGTGTTGCCCAACGGCATTGGCGGCACGCCGGACGGGAAGATCCTGTATGTCTCCGACATGGGCGGGAGGAAGACCTGGAAATATGACGTTCAAGCGGACGGATCGCTCAAGAACAAGACCCTGTTGTGCAGCGTCGCTTCCGACGGGATGACAATGGACAATCAGGGCAATGTGTACTGCACCAGCGCCGGAGTCACGGTGTTCGACAAGACCGGCAAGCAGATCGAGCACATCCCCCCGCCCGGCGGCCAGCAGCCGGCCAACATCGCCATCGGCGGCAAGGATCACAACATCCTCCTCATGGCCGCACGCACGAGTGTTTATACGCTCAAGTTGAAGGTGAAGAATTGGGACCAGAAGTAGAAGGCTAAAGGCTAAAGGCTAACCCGGATATTTCACACTTTCGGGTTCGGAGCGCCGATTTTCAATCGGCTTTCAGCGTCTTCGCGCCTGTCAAGCCGACTGCAAGTCGGCGCTCCGGACTGTTGGCGTTTCGTGCCGGCCATGAAATATCCGGGCTAAAGGCTGAAGGCTGAAGGCTGAAGGCTGAAAGGGCTGAAAAATTGGCGGCGGTCGCAGACCGCCGCTACAGTGGAAAGGCTGGCAGGGGCGGTCAAGCCGATGGCGGCGGGAAGAGGCGGTCCAGCCGCGCGAAGAGGGACTTGTCGCCTTCCAATACCAGTTGGCGGTCGAGCAGCGCGCGGCGCACATCCAACTGGCGGGTGAACAGTCTGGCCCATACGGCCGCCTCGCAGCGCACCCGGAGGTCGGGGTGGGCCGTCGTGCTTTCCTCCAGGCGCACCCGGCCGCGATCCACAGTGACGCGGAAATGTTGCCGCTGGCCGGGAAAATCGAATTGCAGCACCGCCCTGGTGCGGGCGGCGGCGCCAGGGTCGAGGCACCGCACCATTTCGCGGATGAGGATGCGCACATCCTCGCTGACGCGCGCCTGGACATTCTGCGGCGCCATGCCTTCCGCCCCCATCTGAATGGCTTGCGCCCAGTAGATGTTTGAATAGGCGCGGAAGTGCTCGAGATCAGCCGCCAGGGGCAACGACGCGGCGCTCTGGGTTTCCGGCGAAAGCCGCCGCGTGAGGCCGGCTTCGCGTCCGGCCTGGATGAAGGCGGCTTCGATCCGTTTCAGCGCCTTGGGCTTGGAGAGCGGGTAATCGAGCAGGTAGCTTTCCGGGCGGGTAAGCTGCCCTCCGAGTTCCAAATCAATGCTGTCGGCGATCAACTGGAAGGTTTCGTTGGCCGGGCGGAACACATTGATGTCATTGAGCGCGCCGGCGATGATGGTGATGAGCCGCTTGCCCTTCCAGCGGTCGGGATGGCGGATGTTGTTGCGCAAGCCGCCGCGAGCCGAGGGGCTGAGTCCTTCCCTGGTTAGCGGAAAGGTCCGCTCAAAAAACGCCTTCAAGGTCGAACTCATCGAGTAGTAGTAGAGCGGCGTAGCGCAAACCAGCACGTCCGCCTCCAGAACCCGCTCCAACAGCGCGCTCATGTCGTCCTCATGCACGCACTTTCCCGGCGTGATGAGCCGGCAGTGATAGCACCCCAGGCAGGGAAGAATACGCCGTTCGGTGAGGTCCACGTCGGTGATCTCCGCGGGCGTCTCGCGCAGCCCTTGCAGGAACAAATCCGCCAGCCGCTGGGTGTAGCCGGTCTTGCGCGGATTGGCGCGCAGCAGCAGCACCTTCACGGCTTCTCCTCCACCTGCGCCAGCGTCAGGCTGCCGCAGGCGATCACATTCCGGCCCGCCGATGCCTCGACGTTGAAACGGAACAGGCCGGCGAAATTGCCGTCGGCTTGCGCGCGCAGCTCCAGCATGTCGCCGGGCACGGCGGGGTGTTTGAACTTCATGTTGTTGGCCGCGAGAAGAAACATCCTGCGCCGTTCCGGGGGCGCCGCGCCGGCGGTCATTTCGCTCAAGCCGAGCAACAACCCGCTTGTCTGGGCCAGCGCTTCGGTGACCAGCACGCCCGGCATGATGGCGCGGCCTGGAAAATGCCCCGCGAACTGCGGTTCCTCGGGCCGCAAGCGGCGTTCGGCGGCGATGCGCTTCCCAGGCTCCAGTTCGGTCACGCGATCCACGAAGAGGAACGGCGGACGATGCGGCAGGATCGGGAGGAGGTCTTCCAACTCAAAGGGCGGATGCGGATTCATGTCAGGTTCAATGGGCGTTCTCCCAGACGGTTCCCGCGTCCAGCGTTTTCAGCTCGCGCGCCATGCGGCGATGGACGCGGTCGCACAGGCTTTCGGCGGTATCTTCCGGCTGCCAGGTTTCGGCGTCAAGGAAGCGGATATGAAATTCATTGCGCTGACGGGGAAAGACGCTGCCCGGCACCCTGGACATAAGGGGCACAGTTGAGTGAATGAGGACCGGCACCACCGGCACCCCCGCGTCGCAAGCCACTTCAAACGCCAGGGGATGAAACGGCCGCAGACGGCTGCTCCGCGCCCGCGTGCCCTCGGGATAGACAAGCAGCCGGCGGCCCGCGGACAAAATGCGCCGGCACGCGGCCAGAGCGGCAGCCACCGAACTGAGCCGGCCCGGGTCAATGGTCACCAGATCAAAGGTGCGAACCAGCACAGCATAGACAGGCTGGCGAGTGTAACTGGACTTGACCACCACGCCGAGCCGGGGGACCAGGCTCAACAGGAGCAGCGTGTCCATGTAGCCGCGGTGGTTGGCGGCCAGCACCGCCGGGCCAACCGCCAGCGCGCGCTCCAGCCCGGACACTTCCACAATGCGATACAAGCCCAGCGCCGGCAGCCAGCCTCGGACAAATACCGCAAGAAAGCCGCGCAGTGTCAACTGCAAAAATTGATAGCGGGCGCGTGGAAACGGAGTCAGCGCCAAGAGCGCCGGCGCGCACACCGCGACGAATACCACCTTGCACAGGAAGTAGCTGGCGTATCCCACCGAATAGAGCAGGACGTTGAGGAAATACGAACGCGGCGGGCGCGAGGCGGGATTGGAGTTCATGCGTTACCGGGTGTTGACGGCCCGCTGGCGGAGATTTTCAATTTTCGCGCGCTCGCCGCCCAACGCCGGCTGGCCGGCCAGCGCCGCATCGCACGCCGCGAGGGCCTCCGTGCGACGCCCCAGCGCCAGCAGGCTTTCAGCGCGGAGCCAGGCATTGCGATAAAAACCGGGATTGTCCTTTTCCGCCTGTTCCGCACATTCCAGCGCCCGCGCGGAATCGCCTTTCTTCAACGCAGCCCGGCCCGCCTCCAGGCTGGCCTGGGCGGCGAGATACCGCTGGTATTCGCCGCCGGTCAAGATCGGGTCTTCCGTGATCGCGCGCGCAGGCAGCAGGCGGTCCACCGCGCTGAGATCGAAGGCGACGAAACCGCCCAATTGATGGGGAGACCGCGCCGCCCAAAAAATGCCGTCGGTCAAATCCATCACCGCCGAATGCGTGGCAATGAGCGGATTCAACGAGCCGCGGTGGCCGTTGCCGGCGGCGCGGTCGCCTGTCAACTGGCGGTCCCGCAGCAGCGCGGCGGCGCGGGCGGCGTCGAGGCTGCCGGCTTCGCGCTTCAAGAGTTCCTCCATCCGCGCATAGCGTGCCGGCGAGGTGTCCGCCCGCATGTATTTCAGATTCACGGCCTGGTTGGTCAGCGCGCCGGTCATGTAGTGATTGGCGCAAATAATCCAGGGATCGCCCGCCGGCTCGCGCACCTCGGTTTGCAGCGGCGTTTTTTCGATCACCACCGCGCGTCCGTCGCGCCGGCTGGCCACCAGGAACATCGCCGACACAAAAACGCGGGCGCGGCGGATGATGTCCGCGGCCTCGGCGATGGTCCGCGCGTGCTGGACCACGTCGCGCGCCACGATGCAGGTCGGTGTGGCGCCATCGCCGGGAAGTTGCGAGGGCGCGCCGTTGACGAATACCGCCAGCCCTTCGCGGTTCATGGCCGACACGCATCCCGCCATCCCCGCCCACGCCAGCGAGATGAACGGGATGCCTTCCTCCGGCTCGCAGAGGATGACGAGGCGGTCCTGGTCGAAAACCGGCGCTGCTTCCCAGTCGAAATTGCGTCCCACCAGCAGGTGGCCGTCGCGCGTTTCGGTGTTCCACGCGGCAAAGCCGGTGCAGCCGCCGCGCAGCAACGGGCTGTTCATCAACATATAGGAAATGTCCTGCGCGGCGTGGTAGTTGAGGACGCGGTGGAACGGCGGTCCCAGCTCGGGATGAGGATCCGGGCAGCCCCGGGTCATGCCGAACAGTTCCATTTGATACGCGGCCGGGATGTTCTCCTGGAGCTTCCGATTCTTGTAAGTGACAAAGAACTTCAGCAAGAACTGCGTCCAGCGGTACGGGGCGACGCGGTGGAGCAAGTCCAGCATGGTGTCTTCCTGGCGGCGAATCATCTGCTGGGTGAGCGCGCCGTTGGCGTAGCCGATTTCAAACGGCTTCCCTGTCAAGTATAACACCGGCAGGCCGTCCCGCCGTTCCAGCCAGTTGCTTCCCAGATAAACGCGGCCATCGCGAACTACGTTTGTCATCCGGATAATCGCCGGCTCCTCCGTCAACACCGGCGGCGTTGCCACCCAGTGCCACATCAACCCCAGCATCACGCAATAGGCGGCCACCAGGAACCCCGCCAGGCCGGCCGCAACCTTTAACAGCCGGCGCAATCTGCGCCGCCACTGGCTCATGGCGCCTCCTCCGCCGGCGGGGCTGCGGAGGCGACCGCCACCGTCCGCACCTGCAATTGATGGTTGCCAGCGTCCAACTCGAATTCAGCCGGAATCGCGCGCGGCCAGCCGGGGAAAGACCGGTAGCCGGACACCTTGGCGTGAAAGAGGCGGCGCTGCGCGTCCCAGACCTCAAGTTCCTCCCAGCGGCTGCCGTCGGCGCTGCACACATAAGAAGCCCTCGCCCCGTCCACGCGGCTTTTCGCCTCCAGCACCAGCCGTCCGTCGCCCAGGCGCCCGTCGGGCGCGAGTTCCGGCGGCGGCGCGAACAGCCAGCGCAATTCCCGCGCGACATAATCCCGCGCCCAATCCTGGCGGAAAAGCGGCGTGACTTTCAGCACCTCGGCCGCGCCATCACTCTTCACCCGCACATCCGTCACCAAGCCCAGCATGCTGATCAGCGCCAAATGCCAGCCCCCGGCGGGCGATGCCGTCAGAAAACCGTCGCAGGCAAACTGCCGCCGGCCGACGGTGATAATGGCGCGTTGCGTTGCCTGATAGACAGCGGGAAACGCCTCGCGCACTGTTTGGCTCGCTGCGGCGAAGGCGGCGCTGTCGCCCTCCGACGGCGGAACCGTCCGCCACGCCGCCGGCCCGCGCTGGGAAACGCACCCGCTCGCGCAAAGCAGCGCCAGGAGAAACCAGCCGCCAAAAGCGGCGCATGGTGCCAGGCATCCCGCAACCTGTTGGAGGAAACCACTTGTGGCATTCGTCCCATTTGCCCTATAGGTCATATAGGTCCTATAGGACCTATTCGTCCTATGCGTCCCTTCCAGGTTCTCTGGAAGCGCGGCGCCCAAGCCGCCGGTTGCCGCGAAGTTTCGGCCGGGGTATCTGCTCATTTGGAAGCCGGATCCTCCGGGGACGCCCCCTTGTGTTGTTGAATCGCCTGTCGAATCAGTTCCAGGTCCGCCGGCTGGTTGCAGTCGAATGTCCCCGCCGGCAGCGGCGGCGCCGCCATTTGCCCGCTGAATTGGATGTCGGTGAAATCGCCATCCTGCTCGCGCAGCACGACGCGGCGGGTGACGCGGAAATCGGGCGCGAGATAAATTTCGATGGCCTGCATCATCTTGAGCATGGCGGGTTGCCGGGGAATGAGCGTGACCACCGGCCCGTCGGCGGTGTTGGTGGCGCTGACGCTGAAATCGCTTTGCCGGCCGGCGTAACGGCCTTCCATGATCGCGCCAATTTGCCCGATCACGCTTTGCATCGCGTCCGGCAGGCCCAACTCCAGCTTCTTCCATTGGCCGCCGGCCCGCTCGAACTGCGCCACGCCCTTGCCGTCCGAAACCAGTATTGACTGGTAGGGCTGCGTGACTTCCCAGCGGATGCGGCCGGGTTTTTGAAAGCAGAGATAACCCTCCGATCGGAGCGGTTCCTGAAACAAGGACAGATGCCGCTCCTGCGCAAACCGGGTGAACACCGACTCGACGCGGCCCGCGTTGGTGGCGACCTGATCGAGCAGGACGGCGGCTGGATTGGCGGGTTGGGCGGAAAGCGGAGAAGCCAACAGCGCCATGAGGACAAGGACAATTGATTCAAGTTGTAAGTTCATCCGGTTTTTTCGCACGCGGCCAGTTCGTCCAAACGCAGGCAACGGTAGCCTTGCGCGTGGAGTTTGTCGAGCAACTGCCCCGCCAATTCCACCAACCGCTCCGGCGGCACTCCGCCGTCGTGCAAGGCAATGATCACGCCGGGCCGCAAACGGCGCAGCACCCGATGCAGCACCTCCTGTGTGCTCCCGCCACGGCGGTCGTAACAGCGGATCGCGCAACCCGCCACCGTGAGCGAGAGAGCGCGCGTGACGCGGAAAACCCGCGGGTTGGTCAGCATCATCGGCGGACGATAAAACTCCGGCGTCCGGCCGACGGCCCGGGTTATTTCCTGTTGGGCGAGTTCCAGGTCGGCGCGCAACCGCGCATCGCCGAACAAATTGGTCCCGAGGCTGTGGGCAAAAGAATGATTGCCAATCAGGTGTCCCTCCGCCGCGATTCGCCGCGCCAGATCGCGGTGGCTGGCCACCTGACGGCCGACGCAGAAGAAGGTCGCGCGAACTGCCTTGCGCGCCAGCAAGTCGAGCAGCGCCGGCGTGCTTGCCGGATCCGGTCCGTCATCGAACGTGAGCGCGACCACCTTCCGCGCGGTCCGCACGCGGCACAAACTGGAGCCAAACATGCGCCATTCCGGAAACGACACCCCAAGACCCGCCGCCAGTCCGCTGGTGGCAAACAAGACGCTCCACAGAACCCATCGGGCCGTTCCGGCGCTCAGGCGGAAGACCGCGGCCGCGAGCACAGCCGTGGCCGCCAACAGCCATTGAAAACGAGTCAAGCGCATACGCAGCAGAGGGCATGGCTGCCGCCGGGCGACAGCGTGTACAGCAGCACCGTCCGGGGGGAGCGCGCGCCGGCGGCGGGGGATGGAATTCCGGCCAGGCACAATGCCGGCTCGATTTGGCCGCCCACCAGACCCAGCGCGACGAAGAACCCGAAGGCGGATGCGGAGTAATGTTCGCCGCAAACCTGTTTGTAAGCGCCGAGTCTCACTTCCTCGCTGCGCAAAACCGAGAGGGCGGACGCGACTTCGCGGTAAGCATCGTCCCAAGGCGGCCAGCCGCTCGCGCCGGCCAGCAGCAAGTCCACCGAGGCGAGCGGCACGCCGTCGCGCTCCAGCGATTCCCGGAGCCAGGCGGCTTCCTGTTGCGCCTCCGGCTGCCCGCCGGGCCGCGCGGCGAAACGTCCAAAATGGACGCTTTGCAAACGGGCCAGCGGCGCGGACGCCTGGTCGCCGCGGGCGAGCGCGAACACCGCCGCGCCCTCGCCGGGCAGCGGGCGCCGGCGGCCTGTGAGTTCGCGGCCAAAGGGCCGGATGGCCGGCGCGTTCCCGTCCCACCACCCCCAGCGTTCGCCCGCGGCTTGCATATAAGGACTCAACTCATCCGCCGCGCCCGCCAGCGCCAAGTCCGCGCGGCCCTGTCGCAACTCGCCCGCGCAGTGCCACAAGGCGGCTTCAAACGAAATCTCGCGGTGGGTCGAAGTGGAGTTCAAGCCGCGCAGATTGAACTCGATGGCAAGTTGCGAGGCGCAGGCGTTGTGAACCGAGTTGGCGAACCGTCCCGCCAGCGGCGCGCGTTCCCCGTTCATCAGCATGTTCTCCACGAAAGCGGCGGTTTCACCCAGGCAGCCCAGCCCCGTGCCAATCGCCGCGCAAACGCGTTCCGGCGAAAGCGCGGCGGGCAGGCCTTGCGGAAGACTCCGCTTCGCCGCCACCAGCGCCATTTGCTGCAAGCGCCCGAGACGGCGGCGACGGGCGGCGGGAATGGCTTCGTCCGCGCCGAAGTCCCCGCACGAGTAGCCGCGCAACCGTCCCAGCGGGAACGGAGCGGCGGATTCCAGCCACGAAGGGGCGACGCCGCCCGCGGCGAGCGCGCTTCGCACGCCGGCCATGGTGTGTCCCCCCGCGCTGACCAACCCCGCGCCAATCACGGCCAGCGGAATCCCCGGCGAGCGCCTCCGAGCGGCGGCCGCCCCATAAGTCCCATAGGTCCTATAGGTCCTATAAGTCCTATAAATCCCATCACTCCCATGAAGTGGCACCTCCTGCGAGCGCCCCGGAACGCCGCACGCCGCAGAGGCCGGAAGCGGGTCCTCCCGCCCGAACACGAGCGCCACGTTGTTGCCGCCGAAGCCAAAGGAGTTGCTCAACACCTGTTGGAGCGGGCGCGATTGAAACTCGCGCGCCGGCCGCAGGCCAATCTCCGGGTCGCTGTTCTCAAATCCCAGGTTCGCGGGCGCGGCCTGCTCGCGCAACGCCTGCACAGCGGCGACCGCCTGGATCGCGCCGCTGGCGGCCAGGGTGTGGCCAAAAAACCGCTTGACAGACGCAAAGGGCGGCACAGCGCCGTCAAACACACGGCGCAACGCCCGCGCCTCCATGACGTCGTTGTCCGGCGTGCCCGTGCCATGCGCGAGCACGAAGCCGATGTCCGAAGGCGAAAGGCCGCCGCGTTCCAGGGCCTGTTGCATGGCCGCCGTTGCGCCGCCGCCTTGCGGGTCGGGCGCGGTGGGATGGCTGGCGTCGCAACTCGCGCCCCAACCGGTCAGCCGGGCCAAAATGCGCGCGCCGCGCGCCCGCGCGGTTTCCTCGGCCTCGATCACCAGCATCGCCGCGCCTTCGCCAAGACTGATTCCGGCGCGGGCCGCGTCGAAAGGCCGGCAACCGTCCGGATCGAGCAAAAGCAGGGCGCCGAAACCATTCAGCGTCAGCCGGGACAGGGAATCCGCGCCGCCGGCCAGCGCCACATCCAGCTCGTCGTCTTCAATCAACCCGGCGGCAGTGGCGATGGCCAGCGCGCCGGCGGAGCAGGCGGTGGAGAATGTCGCCGTCGGCCCGCGCGCGCCCAACTGCCGCGCGCAGAGGTCCGTGGCGGACGCGCATTCGTGGTAGCGCAACGGGGTGAAGCGGCGGGGTTGCCGGCGCAGCAGATCGCCGGGCACTTCTTCCGTGCCAAATAATTGCGGATTGCGGATTGCGGATTGCGGATTTTCGCGCAGCATGCGGCCGACCACTTCTTCCGTGCCGAGCATTCCCGCCACAGTCGAGCCGAGCAAAACACCCGCCCGGTCCGCGCCGTGGCCGTTCAACGGCATCGCCAGTCCGGACTGCTGGATTGCTTCCCGCGCCGCAATCCAGGCCAGCTTGTCCGAACGCGAGCCGCGGACATCCCCGGCCAACTGGTCCACATCCTCCCGCACTTGGCCGACCTGATGGCGTCCATATCGCGGCGAGGCGAACAGGGTCAACGGTCCCAGCCCGCTGCGGCCCGCTCGCAAAGCGTCCCACATCGCGGACACCCCGCACCCGGCGGCAGTGAGGATGCCAAGACCGGTGACGACTGGACGGCGGGAAGACATTACACGCGGTTTCGCTGCACGAACTCCTCCAGTGTCCGGTAGGTAGCAAACGCCTGCCGCGCGACCTCCATGTCCTGGATCAGAATGCCGTAATCGCGTTCGAGCATGGAAACCAGATCCAGCGCGTCCAGCGAGTCCAGTCCCAATCCGGCGCCGAACAACGGCTCGTCATCCTTGATGCCCGCAGGAGTGATCTTGTCCAGGTTCAGCGCCTTGATGATCTTGCCTTTCAGTTCATCGTTCAGCGATTGCATAAAACAAAGAAAGGGAATCAGCCTATCTTCAATCCTTCCTGTTTCTCCGGCTTGCCTTCCCGTTGGGCTTTGGAGAATGGATTCTCTTGCGGCGGGGCGTCAAGACGCTCCAAGCCGGAGAGCAAGCCTTCAATGGTGAGAATCTGGATTTTGGGATAGTCTTTGTCGTGCCAGATTTTGGAGGTGTACCGGCCTGCTTCCGCCGCCTCAATGCGCATGGGTTGTGTTGGCTTTTCCAGCGTCAGCAGGATTCCCGCGGCAAACTTCTGGTTGTTCACGTCGCCAAGCAGAGTCGCAACATCATTACGCTGGACTGCGCCACCTTTGATTTGAACCAGGATTTTCTGGAATTTGTCCTTGCTCTCGTAAAAGCAGAGCATTCCGTCAACCCCACGATCCGCGCCTTTGCCTTCACCCGTTTTGCGCGGGCGCGCATCAATCAGGGACAGCGCCCATTGCTGGAATTGCCACTTGTCCAATTGCGCCAGCGCTTTCGCGCTCTCAAAATCGGTCGGCTGTCCTCTTTCCTCGTAATGAACCTCCTTCCCAAAAGCATCTTCGAGACGGTGTTTAATGAGGTTGATCGCCAAGTACGTGATGTCTATGCCGATCCATTGCCTGCCGAGCTTTTGCGCCGCGTGAACCGCAGTCCCGCAACCGCAAAACGGATCGAGCACCAGGTCGCCGGGGCTGCTGCTCGCGGCCACGATGCGCTCCAGCAATGCCAGTGGTTTCTGAGTTTGATAATGAAGGCGTTCACCGCTCGTGTTGCCAATTCGCTTGATATCCGTCCAGATGGCCGTCAGCGGTTTGCCTTTTGTTTCATCCAGAAAAACTTTCAAACCGTCCATTCGTGGCGCTCCGTTTTTTTTCAAAAGGATGCGGCCTTCCGCCAGCCACTTTTCCAACTGCTCAAGAGAGGCGCCCCAGGAACGGTTGATCGGCGGTTTTTGCCCCCGCCACTCAAACTGCCGGCTTGGATTCGCCGTGGAGAAAGTGAGGTTTTCCGCTTTGTAGAGACGCCCCTTCTCATCGGCTTTGAAACGGCTCATTTGTTCCGGGCCGTAGGGTATATATTGCGCGCAGAAATAGAACTTCTCCGACTTGGCATAAAACAGAATGATGTCATGGGTCCGCACGAACCCGCGCGTTTTCATATTGTGCGCGGTGGACCGCTGCCAGACAATTTCATTGACAAAGTTTTCCACTCCAAAAATTCCATCCAGCAGCATCCGAAGATAATGGCTGGCGGTCGGGTCGCAATGGAGATACAGGCTTCCGGCGGGCTTGAGGATGCGATGCAGTTCCACCAGGCGCGGGGCCATCATCGCCAGATACGCCATCATCGGGGAACTGCGAAGAAAACTGTAAAACGACTGCATCATTTCCACAATGGCGGCGCCAGGGCAATGGTCCACAAACTCGGCATAAGTTCGCGCGGCGTCGGCCCAGTGCCAAGTGTCGGTGAAGGCGTGGAATTGCGCCTGGCTTTCCTGGCCGGAAGCTTCCCGGAAAAGCACGTTGTAATCCGCATTGGAATTGAAGGGAGGGTCCAGATAAACCAAGTCCACACTGGCGGATGGGAAAATCTCCCTATCCCGCAGCCAATTGATGTTGTCGCCAAAGAGCAGTTGGTTCATCGCGTTTCCACCTTACGCGATTCGCTGTTTGCAAGGCAACTGCTTTCCATCCGTGAAGGCCACTAGCGAGCGCGCTTGTAGCGGCGGTCTATGACCGCCGCCAATCACCAGCGAGCGCGCCAACCGGGGCAGCGAATCCGGCCGCCACGGATGCTCGCGGCTTGCGCCCGTTCGCCGGCCGATCAGGACCGCGCAGCTTTGCCAGCCGCCGCCGGGCGCATCATGCGGTGAAAGCGCGGAGGCCGCAAACTTTTTGTCCATCAGATCGCATGCCACACATACACAGGCATCGGCTTCGCCGCGATTCAGCCAGCCCATCGCGGCTTCCAGCGAACCGCCCTGGCCGGACACGGGCAGCAGGCAGAGGATCGGCCCGCGGAACCGATGCCGGATGCAAATCTCGCCGAGGACTGTGCTGGGCAGCGTATAGGCGAAGATGCCGGCCAGCGGCGTTTGGAGGAATTGCGCATCGGTGGCGGTGCAACCGGAACAGGTCTCCACGCACACGCCGACGGCGTCCCGCCGCGCCGGTTCCAGGGTTTCAAAACCCGCGTCGAGAAGTTCCACCGCCATGAGACCGAGGCGGCTCAGGAGATCCATGCGGCCAAAGCGGGAAGTTTCCGAACGGAACAGAGTGCTCCAACTCAGCGCCTCTAACTCGCCGCGTTGCAACGCCCCGGCGACGGTTTCCGGCCACGGGCGCAGCCGCGTGCGGTCGTTGCCGAAACCTTCCCCGCCTATAAAGCTGGCCGCAAGAACCGCGAATGGGTTCATCCGCCCTCCCATTCCAGCACCAGCGCGGCATTGACGCCGCCGAAGCCGGCGTTGAGTTTCAGAATGTGCCGCAACGACTCAGCCGGGCGCGGCTCCCGGAGCAACGAATCCGGCACGGAAGGATCGGGACATAGAAGCCGCGGCGTGCCGGGCAACCGTTGTTGCCGCGCGGCAGTCAAACATACAATGGTTTCCAGCAACCCCGCCGCGCCAAGGGTGTGCCCGAACAGGCCCTTGCTGGAACAGTACGGCGGCACGGTTTTCCCGAAAACCGCCCGCAACGCCATCCCTTCCATCGCATCGTTGTAACTGGTGCCCGTGCCGTGCGCATGCACCAAATCAATGCCGCGCGGCGCGACCCCCGCCTTCTTCAGCGCCCGGTTCATCGCCAGCGCCAGGCCCGAGCCGTCGCGCGACGGGCCGGTGAGATGATTGGCGTCGTTGCTGCTTCCCCAACCCGTCACCGTCAGCGCGGGGAACGCCAGCCTCTCGCGCCGCGCCAGCGCCACCGCGCCGGCCCCTTCGCCGAGGCTCAACCCTTTCCGTTCCGCGTCGAACGGACGGCAGCCGCCCGGATCCAGCGACCGGAGCACGGTGAAGCCGGAGAGCACAAAATCGGAAAACAGGTCCACCCCAACGACGAAAACCAGATCGGCCTTGTCTTCCTGAATCAGCAGCGCGCCTTGCTGGATGGCGATCAAACCGGAAACGCAGGCGATGGAGACACATTGCACCGGCCCGGCGATGTCATGCGCGGCCCCCAAGTCCGCCGCCAGCAGCGCCGGATAAAGGTGCCGCCGCGCCATGTCAGAGACGGGCCGGTGGTGAAAGTCGCCTTCCAGGGCCGTGATGTCCGCCTTGGTGGTGGAGAGCACCAGGCCGCGGCGCGAAGGGGGGACAGTGTCAAACAGGCTGTTCCCCAGATCGGCCGTAGCGGCGGATGGCAATCCGCCGCTGACTAATCGAGGCGCGGCATTGCGCCCGCTGCTAGAAAGGTCCTCAAGCGCCTCCCGCAACGCGGCGTCGGCCAGCAGGAAAGCCGGGGCGCCGGCGTGGGCCGGATCCCGTTCCCGGAGCGAGCGCCAGACCTCATCCGGCACAAAACCGCCCACTGTGGATTGCCAGCCTTTTCCCGCCAGGCGGGGACAGTCCCGCAGGCCGCTGGCGTTGGCGGCCACGGCCTGTTCAAGCCGTTCCCGGCCGAGGCCAAGCGCCGTCACCTCCCCGCTGCCCGCAATGGCAATGGGTGTAGCGTCGAGCCTCTGGCTCGATTCCCCGCCGCTGCCCGCAATGGCAATTTCGGGCGCCGTCATGGCTGGATCCATTGGTTCTCCCAAGCCCGATAGCGTTCCACCATGAAGGGCGGCAGCGTCAGGAGCAATTCGCCCTGCAGATTGGTGAAGACCTGCAAGCTGGCCCCGAAAGCCAGAAGGCTGCGATCCTCCTGACGGCGGATTTCATACTCAAATTCCAGCTTTGCGGCCTCGGACTTGAACAGCCGCGCGGTCACTGTCAACGTGTCCGCCAGCCGCGCCGGGGCCAGATAATCCAGGCGCAATTGCGCGACCGGCGCCGGCGTGTTGTGGGCAAAGAAAGCCGTGTAGTCCACGCCGTAGCGGCGGCCCAGCGCGCGGCGGCCTTCCTCGATGTAGGTGACGTAGTGGCCATGCCAGACCACGAGCATCGAATCCACTTCGTGGAAGCGGATCGGGATGACGCAGGTTTCCTCAAGATAGGGCCGGGGCGCGGGCCGGGTGAAGCCGGCGATGCGGCGGCGGGATGCGGCGGGAGAGATTTCGTTCATAGGAACGGATGCCGGTTGCTTTTGTTGCAGCGTTGGGTCGTCTGTGACTGGATTTTTGCTCTCCCAAACCCCCTTCACACTGCCAGTTAAAAGGCCATTGCGAAGGTCGCTGCCCTTCCATCATAAACCAGCATACCTTCTGCAAGAATGTCCCTTCCGATGATAACCTCAAAACCTTGATGTTTCAAGTCTAGGCAGGTCACTTCCCATGCTTTCTTAGAAAATAAGGTGGTGGCAGGTGCAAGTGGAATATGGATTCCAACATCATATGTAAAGCACTTGTGTGGGGTGATACCTGTGGTTGGCGTGATTGTCTTCGCAATTCTTCTTGGGGACAATCCTAAACCTTTCAGGATGGTAGGATCAACAGCGGTGTGGCTCGCCCCTGTATCAACCAAGGCTTTGACAACAACAGGGGAGGGAATTGGCAACTGCGCTTTTACCAAAGCGTGGTAACGGGGCTCGCTAATGCTGATATAAGCATGAATAAGCGGGCCTAATGGCCCGTACGTTAAGGTGAAGTGAGGCATTCAAACCCTACAATTCTTGTAAACTGTTGAATTTGCGGCATTTGCGAAATTTGCTCCACCAAGAATGGTGTCAAGCCAGCCACCTCGTATCCTTTCGATAAAGCTTCCTCATAGGTTGCATATATACCAACCAATTTCTGTTGAAAAACCAAAGCGTACTTACCAGCATCCGCAGCGAGTTTCGGAAGTTCAAGGCGAAGCGCCTCTTCATCTTTTTCAAGTTCGTCCATATCCACATTATCGGACGATTGCTGGTTTTACTCAAGTAAAATCTTCTGGATTTTCCCCTTCAGAACCACAATATGTAGGGGTGGACGTCAACCTATTGTGGTTTATGCAGGTCAAGAATCACTTTTCAGCTTCTTCGGTCAAATTTTCGATTGTCCTGGCACTCGTCGAACATTCTATTCACCGCCCCATAATCAGTCACACGATCAAATCATAATACCTTGATAGTTGCAACCTATTTATATTGCTCCGGCGGCGGGCGGGGCCTGGCGCCCTGGCTCCCAATAGGGAAAGAAATTCGCCCACTGGAAGGGATATTGGCGGACGACCGCCTCAAGACACTCGGCGTATCGCCGCGCCCGCGCCGGCACCGCACTGGGATCGAATCGAACCTCTTCGCGGCTGATGTACTCCGCCGGGAAAGTCGCGAAGCGGTAGCATCCCAGTTTCTGGCGGACGACGAACACCTGGAAAAGGGGCGCTCCGCTGGCCGCCGCCAGGCGGTAAGGTCCAACCGGCAGCCGCACCCGGCCGCCGAGAAAACTCGTTTCCACGTCCGCGCCGCCCAAGGAGCGGTCGCCAAGCAAGGCCACGATTTCACCCCGGCGCAACGCCGCCAGGATCGGCACGCTTCGCAGCGGGTCATCGTCCGCGGTCAGAATTCGGAATCGCTTTCCTTCCGTCGCCGAATTCAGCAACTGCCGGATGCCCGCCAACTCCCGTTCGATCACCACCAAGTTCACCGGGATGTCGAAGCGGCCCAGGAAATGTCCGCCCAGCTCCCAGCAGCCGAGGTGCGCGCCGACGAGAATGATGCCTTTGCGCCGTTCAATTTGCGGTTTGAACAGTTCCTCGCCGTCGAAGTCACATTCGATCCGGCTGCGGCCCATGAGCACCGCCTGCCGGTCCACCAGCGTTACCCCATAAGCCAGGAAGTGCCGATAGACCAGCAGCGGACGCCGCCACCAGGACAGGGGGCCAAAAAGGCGTTCCATGTAATCCGCCGAGGCGCGATAAGCATCGCGATGGACGATGGTAAAATACGCCGCCACAAACACCAGCCACAGATACGCCGGCCACACGCCCAGCCAGCGGATGAGTTGGATGAAGAACCAGTTGCCGAAGTAGCCGCCGCGCGAGCGGCCCGTCCAGCGCATTTGCGGCGCGGGGGCTTCCAGGGAGTGAATCACACTTTTCAGGGGCTGCTCTCTTAATCCTAATCTTAATCTTACTCTTAATCCTAATCTTAATCCTAATCTTAATCTTAATCTTAATCTTAATCTTAATCTTAATCTTAATCTTAATCTTAATCTTAATCTTAATCTTAATCTTAATCTTAATCTTAATCTTAATCTTAATCTTAATCTTAATCTTAA